>OBJS01000312.1_pt1 | contig 12108 bp, 18 predicted proteins | sample 1519851 | NCBI WGS metagenome assembly OBJS01 (sample SAMN03019806, study PRJEB22545) | beach sand metagenome | biome: beach; feature: sea beach; material: beach sand | place: USA: Municipal Pensacola Beach, FL | collected 2010-10-20 | depth 25-47 cm m
CCCGATCCTTCGCGAACAGCATCAAGTCCGCGACGATGTCCTCAAGGATTTGAGGCATATCGCAAGACTCCCCGCCGGGATTCTGTCGGCGCGAAAAGTCTTCGTAACGTTGTACGACCGGCCCAATTCGTACGGGATGATTCGAAAAAATCGTCGTCTGTTCCGTGCTCACTGTTTCTCCTTTTCTGGATCGTTGGAAAAATCGATTACGGCAATCGTACAGACAGCCAGAATCAACCCGATAAACATCACATCTTTCGCCGCCTCGGTCCTACCAAGCTTTGTCATCAATCCGGACGTCACGACCACTACAGATACAAGCCCCGTAGCGGTAATCCATCGCGTGGAGCGTACAACAAACCTTCGTACAACATCCGTCGTTGTTGTAATCAGTCTCCAGAATTTCATACCGTACCTCCGGAAGATTCTATTGGCGACAAAAGAAAAGGTCGCCGCCCAGCAACTCCAAACCGGACGACGACCCGACCGAAAATCTCAACCGGCAGCTCGCACCACGCGGAGCGCAGTCTCTTTATCCTTGCGAGCTACTGTAACCATGTTGTAGAACAGCTGACCGAGTCCCGCCGACTCCGCCAGCTTCTGTAACGTATCAGCCCGGACGTACTGAGTCCGGCGGCCGTCCCTCGTGTACCCCCAAATGTTTTTCAACGTCGTGGCGGCCATGCCGCAATGTGCGGACACCTGCGACCATGGAACGGCATCCCATGACGTGCTCAGCTTTTCCGGAAGCGTTTCCGAAATTACTTCGTGGCAGAGATCCGCCAGAGCATAGATCTCTTCCAGCCTTTCGGCATGTGTACTTCGTTTCGTTTTCGGTCTTGCCATTTTTGGCCTTTCAAAAAATCTCCAACTTCCCTGGAACAAAAAAAAAAAGTTCTGACAGCCAACGGCTACCAGAACTCCAATTTATTTTGACGCTGTTTACAGCTTTCTTTAGCTGTCAGCGGGAGCTTCATCTGTTTCTTCCGTATCTGGCCTTGCCTTCACTCTCTGATCCGGAAAGCACTGGCTTACCCACTTTGTGGCCAGAGCGTTACGCTGCTCCGCGTGTAACGGATCGGCACAGTATCCGAAGTCGTCCATCGGGTAATCCACTAACCGTGGTCGACAGGCTTCGGGATTTTTGACGTCTTCGCGGCCGAAAAAGCATCCGCCGACAAAATGGAACAACCGTCGGCGTTCGGCCAAAGCAGTCGACACGTACAGATCCGAGTGGTAATGACGGAAACCGACACGAAGGTTCCTTGTGCCCAGCTGTCGCATCAGCATGAACCGTCCTTTGACGAGATCCACTGATAGGTGATTCCAGTATTCCAGAACCTCGGTCTGGTCTTCGTTAAGCTGCCCGTGTCCCTTTGGAACACTGATATGATGGCCGCGTTCGTAACTCTCGTTCAAGTACAGCCGCACGCCGAACGCGCCGAGTATCTGTTCCGGATGCTGTAACTCTTTGGTGACTTTGAGCGCGTCTTCCAGGACAAAATCGTCGCCGGGATAGAGATCGTCGTCCATACGACCAACGAACTCGGTGCTGGCCTCTTGCCACAAATACACAATGTGCCGCGTATGGACGTTCTCGCTGCTGTTGATCACCCAGTCGACACGGGAATCCTTGAAAACGTGGTTGGTATCGTTGTTCCAGACGATGATCCTGGGTTTACACGTCTGACGCAACAGGCGGGTGATCACGTCGTCCAGCTGTTCCCGCCGGGCAAAATTACACAAACACATAGTGATCTCAGGCTTCGTCATTTTCTGTTTCGACTTTCTCGATCTTCAGGCCGACACGATACTTGTCGCCACCAGCCGTAGTGAAGTAAGCATTGTGTTGTGATCCGTAGGTGAGTCCGTTCAGCCGGTCGATGAGTCGCAGCTCAGGAGAGTCTCGCGAAAGCTCACCAAGATTGCACAAATCTTCATAGTCTTTTTTCGTGTTGAGCGGTCGCAGGGTATCGGGCTGATGCAATACCCCGTAATGGCCGCTCGCCACACGTTTGAGATTGTCAAGTACCAGATTTTGTTCGGCCACACGTACCTTCTGGTACAGTTCCTCGCAGGACGTGCCGTGATCGTAAGGCACTCGCTGACTTGCAATGATCGGCCCTGCATCGATGTCGCTCGTCATCACATGCAAGGACGCTCCCGCCGGGGTTCGATTCGCCAGCGCAAATGCGACGGGTCTCCAGCCACGTCCGAATGGTAAGTACCCCGGATGGACGTTAACGCATCGCACGGCCTTCAGCACGGAGTCGGGTAGTTTTTGTCGGCAGTGTAGCGATAACAGCAAGTCGAAATCGGCAAGCCGGATAGTTTCGCCGATCATGATATCTTCGGGTTTCGATTCGGCAATATCACGACTAGAAAAATCCACCACAGTCATCGGCAGGGTAGCATTCTTGTCCGTGGTCACGGTCACGAAATCCATGAATATTCCGAACGTCAAATACAGGTTCGTACTGAAGAGCTGCCAGTGCGTAGTGTCTGCGACAACCAACACTTGTTTTCTCGATGGCATTATTGGTGTTTCTGGCATGTCAGGCTCCAAATGCTGGATACTTAGATACGTCAGGGTAGGTCACTTGCAGCGGCTGGTTGTGCTCCGGAAGATTCATGAGCAATGACAGACCCGTTGCCGCCCGTTCCGGCTCCATGTACCCGTGGTACCCCAGAATCAGGGGGCCAGGTTCCTCATGAGCGGGAACTTCGCTGCGGCCGAAAAAGCGAGCCTTGCGAAAATAATCGGCAGCTGCTGGGTCGTCGCAGAGTATCATACCACCACGACCAATCGGCAAATGCTTGCGGTACTGAAAGCTCAGACAGACCAGCGAGTTTCGCAGTAGCAACCCACGGCAGTTGCCAGAGATTATCCGGTACATATCAGAGCTGAACCACAGTGCCGAATCGTATATTCTCGGCAGCAGGTGCTTTGAGGTATGCGTCGTGGATATGCGGTAGTACCCCTGTTCGGCCCAGTGCTCGTTGCGCCATTTAAGACACCAACCCGCGTGGATTGCCATGGTCGGCACGCTGACGAACGTCTTGCGAGGCATCGAAAGCGAAAAAGTACAAACAGGCTGCTGAATTCGCTCAAGCTCCTGCTTCTGCAACATGTACAACCACTTCATAGACAAAAACAACGCCATCGTACAGGAGTCGACAGCCACAGCAATCGGGGCTCCTGTGTATTTCTGCACGGCATCCTCGAACATCCTCACAACATCGAAAGCATTGGTCCTCGGGTGAGTCATCGATTGCTCCAGGTACGCACGAACGGTAAACGATACCAGTTTACCAGAAGCCGATATCCGGCTCAACATCGTGTGTAAGCAATAAAAAAAGGGGCCGCGAGGCCCCAAAAGTGGTCAGAACTGGTATTGCATCTCCGTCGACTGACGGGCGCAAGCCTCCGAACAGAATTCGTCCGGAATCATCGGGGCCGTCGCTCCGACAGGCAGCACAATCTGCTTGCTGCAGTCCGGACCAGCGCAGGTGACAGTTTGGCGTTCCGACTTCTGTCGGACCGGTCGTTCGATCGAAAGCGTGGTCATTGATTTTCTCCTTGACGGTGGTTTGTATTGACGCCAATAGAATTGACGTACGGAAATCGAAAAGGTTCAGTTCACAGTACTCATGTCGGAAAAGCCACCACAGACGGCCTTATGGGCAAGCTCAGTTTTACGTCGCTCGCTGTCGCTCAACGCATCCCACCCCCGAGCTGCCTGCTGTTTGGTTTCTCGAACTCCGACAGTCTTCTGGAGATCGATAATGGCTTGAATTCCTTGCTCTCGTGTATACATGGTAGACTCCCGATCCGAAAAAGAAAGAGGCTGGTCAACGTCAGAAATCCCATTGCCAGCCCGGCTGTGAAAAAGATAAACGCAGCTAAATCAGCAATCCGTTGCATTCTGCTTCTCCTTGAGACTTTTGTGGTATTCACGAAACCGTTTCCGCAGCTCATCCATTAGCTTGCGCCCCGAATCCGTATCCTCCCAGGGCGTACAGTTATCGACACACCAGTCGGTGCCGACGTACGAGAGGTCAGGATCACTCAGAGAACTTTGTAAGGCTGCACGAGCCTTATGTCCGCCAAACGCAGCGGAATTCATCATTCAGGCCGGACGCAAGCAACGCTGGCACCGAATCACGCCCTTCTCGAATAGCAGCCTGAAGAATTTTGGCATCTCCACCTCCTTGCATGAGTGAAAAAAGAAAGCCCGCTCACAATGAGCGGGCTCGAAGAAACACCCGGCGGGAGTTGAACCCGCCCGTGATTTTTTGGATTACTACCGACAGTGGGGGTAGCTTGCCCCGCTCATGCCAATCGGCTAACTGTTTTCGTCGTGGCCACGTTCATCCCCTCACGCCAACCCGGGAGCGTCTAGCACGATGTGTGCTTACGTAACTGTCGAAAGCCCAGCACCCCAGATCAAGCTACTGGCTGCTTTCACACAACGTAGCTCGAACTGAGCGCCGGTATCGCCGTCTCCGGCAGAAACGACTTTATGTACCAACTGCTCCGGAGCATCCTGCAGAATACGAGACGCCAGAAATATGCGTCCTTCTTTGCAGAGCGGTCCTGTCCTTACAACATGGTCGATACGACCAGGGCGAGTCGTCATGCTGTTCGGATCTCCGCCGCCAATCGCCGGATCAAGCTTTTCGGGATTGTTGGTAGTGATAAATGTCAGCAATCCGTCGGAGCGTTCCACCCCATCAAGGCAGTTGAGCAAGCAATCGAACGTCAGATGCCCCTGTAAAGTCTTTCGACCATCGAAGATCGAATCGATATCTTCGATAAGCGCGATGCAGGGCATTTTCGAAAGCATGCTAGTCCAGTTCTCTCGCAATTCGTCATTGTGTAATGTTGCGAGGTCGAAGACATACACAGGCAGATCGAAATCTTCTGCAATCGCGCGGACCAGTGCTGTCTTACCGGTGCCCGGCGGTCCGTGGATGCCGTAACCGCGTTTCCACGGCACACCACGGTCCCGATGCCATTGCTGCAGCTTCAACCACGACTCGACCTGCTCCACTATTTCACGAGTTCCCACCGACAACCACAACCGGCTGATTGCAGATCCGTTGTCGTATAAGTCAGGACCCAGGTCCGAGTGCTGCAAGTTCAGGATACGATTGCCGCGTGCTCGCAGAAGTTCATCATTTCCATCATCGCGGTAATAAGGGCGACGGCCTTCCGCACTGTCTTCCATGGTAAAGTTGGCAGGCTTGCTGCCAGATCCATGAATGTAACGGATTCGGTACCTGCGACTCTCGTCACTTGTTTCGTAATACGACTTGTTGAAATATGCCAACGCCTCGGTTAGTAGGTTGTCGAGATTCACAGTTCCGCGAAAAAAGCTGATTCGAATCGGCATGTAAAGCACATGTTCGTCAGTTTGATCCGTGCTCTTCCCGGTGTTCGATGTCCGGGTAATCCATATCGGTAACCAACCCTTCCAGAATAAGCGGGTCTCCTTACCAATGACTTCCATCCCTACCCATTCGCGACGACGACGCGGTCGAACGAACAAATTCCACGCCGAATAGGTTCTCGGTCCGTGACGCGACACCTGCCAGTGTTTTCGGGCATAAGCCATCACCGCATTGGTTGAACCATCGGTCATGCTCGCTGAGATGAGCACGAAGCTTTTCAGGTAGGCGAAAAACCCCTTGATATGCCCCCAGAGACCGACGATGACCGCCGCAGCACCTCCGCCGACAAGTAACGTCGCGGGATTGGACAACAGTGTTTCCATGAAACCTTCCGAGAAATGGTTGAATTACCTGGCAGCATACGATTTCGTGATTTCCTGGAAATCGTCTTTCCAATCCCAGTTGTCACGAACGAAACACTGAAACTCCGCAAAAGTCAGCGTCAGTGTTTCACGTACGTCGAGACGTACCATTTCGATGGCGGTGTCGTACTCGTGCGCGTACGACCGAGGCACCGGAGCCGAAACCCAGGTGACAGGTAGCAGCAGCTCGCTGTCGCTGTAATCTTTGATGTTGTCTTTGCTGAACCGTTGCAGCTTATCGATGATCTCGGCCCGGTTGGTCTCCAGCGTCACGGTGACTTCGTCAATCGCAGTGTTCAGTCGCTCCAGCATCAGCTCTGCGTACCCGGCAATCGCGGTTTCGAATTCCTTCAAATGTGTGTCGCGATTTTTGCGCAGAATTCCCAGTAGTTCCTTGCGATTTATTTCTACTTTCCGGTTCGACATATCTTTGGATGCAATTGCAGCCATCAGGTTTCTCCTTCGTATTCAGGGGGGTCTTCACACAGCTGGCACAGAATTTCAAAATTTGGCGGCCAGCTACGTGATTCGGGTACGCCAAACCACGTTTCGTTGAACAGCGACACCAACTCACAGGTGTTGCCTTCTGATAACAATCGCTCGAACCGGTACTTCGGGTCGTCGTGAGTTTCTTTCGCGATTGCCGAAGAGAACTGATCGCAGACCTTTTCGGCGTTCGGCGCTGTGATTGGCATGTCCGGCCGCTTGCGTGGATTTCGGTAAGCCGGATGGAACTCCGTAATCAAACCCTTCAACTCTTCTTCGTATTCTCGGACCTTCTCCAGCCATTCGGCTTCGGTCATTTTGATGCCTGCTCGCAGTAGTTTCTATTGGAGCCAAAAGAAACGGCTCACCCCGGATCGCCTTCCGAGGTGAGCCTTTAGATATCTTCATCAGAAACGAAGACGCCTCGGGAACTGTTGTCACCGACTTCCGGTCATGTCGCCTTAGTTTTATGTCCGAACGTCTTATCCATTGGACCACGGCTCAGTAGTGAACTACCGGAAGAAGCTGAGCCGGGCGGACTCGAACCGCCATGATCGGACGGGGGTACGACAAGATTGAGATGACAACAACGAAGCAAGTGAGTCTACAGCCATAGTCTGAATTTGATATGCTGTTCGCCGCCTCTACCGTTTGGGCTACCCCGCCTGAGTGCCGAAAGCGGCGGGGGCAAGGATTCGAACCTGCACTGGACGAACATCAAAAATCAGTCTTATCGATCAATCTGAGCTTGGGCTGTTTTCTCGTTTTACTCGGTTTCGAAGACGTAGTCCAGCAACGCTGCGGAAATTTTTCGTTCGACCGCGTCGATGCTGTTGGCCTGTTCGCGGGCCTTGCGAACCGACACGATGAGCCGACTGACCGCGTCCTCGTACTTTTTCTTAGTTTCCAGCGGTATCGCTCCGCTGAATTGGAGCGTGCTCCATCTTCCGATGATCACATCTTGCGTGAACAGCTCCGTCTGTGCCGGGTGGTGTTCAGTCGCGTCGTACTTGACCACCGGCTTGGGCTGCTTCTGCGTACGCGTCGTGATCGTCGGCATGGTCTTGTAGCACAGCGAGTTCTGGTCCCAGGTCCAGTCGTACGACGGGTCCAAGACCGGTAAGTGGCTTACAAATGTGCGAAGATCGGTCAGTTGCTTGTCTAACCACAGCAGTGTGGTTACCGGGACGCCCTCGACGAGAACGGTTCCGTTGTCGAGAATGATATCTGCCTTTGCCAGGCTGTTGCTGGTGTCCTGCGTTGCAACGCAGTCCCACAGATCACTGATTGCGTCGCGAAACGCACGAATCAGACCGGGAACATTCTGCTGGACCCGTTTCGATTCGTCGGGCAGCTGGTCGCCGTCTTCATCGTTTGGACTGTACTTCCGAACGTGTCCGTTGAACAAGTCAGACTTTTGAGCGATCTTGTAGATCGCCTTGCGAGCTTTTTCCGTTTCCGACTTTTTTCCGGACACGATCGCAACAATTTGATTAAGTTTCGGCACGATGATTTTCCTTGAGTCTGAGGTTAATTGAAAAAAGCCGCGACGCCGTCCCAACCCCGGCACGCGGCCGACGCCATCTTGATCTCCTTCCGATCGCGAAGTTTGGTTGGGAAACTCCGGCCCATTAAAATCAACTAAGGGCTGGTTCGATTCAACAGACACGGATCAAGTCGTTATGTTTTGACCAACAGGCCTTTGCCGGTCAAATAGTAATCAGGCCGGTGTGCATCCCCGTAACGGGCGATAAAACCCGCATCGAACAACTTTTTACACAACCCTTTACAGATCGTAGCATTCATTGACAGCGCACGAGCTATCGCGTTAGGAGAACAGCTGCCTTCTTCGAGATGACAGAGAATCGCTTTTGCATCCAGTTTCTCCCCGACACCAAAATCTTGAGGTAACTCGACTTCCTGTGTTTGCGACTGAGCCTGCGTCGGCTTGAAGGGACGGCAGTCTTCAGGTGGTGCCGGTTTTGCTATTGCAGCCGCCGTTTCGTTTACAGCTTTCTGGATCTCGGAATTATACAGCGAAACCGACTCGCGCAACCGTTGCAGTCTTTCGAGTTCCGTAAGAATGTCGACCTGCTGTTGCTGCAGTGCCGAGATCGCGGCGTCTATCTCGACGACTTCAGGTAGTTTGAGACGGGAGAAGAAGCTCTGCGTTCTGTTTTGTCGCTTTCGGCTCGGCTTTTCCGGCTTCTCGTCCGGGAATAATTCGAAGTAGTCCCGCTGCGTCAATCGCTTGCCTCGGAACTTCTTGTTCTCTCCCAGGTATTCACTGCAGTTTTTGCTTTTCAGATGTTGCGTCGTCACCGCCGTCAGTTCACTTAGACAAACCCGACAGGTAACCTTTCCATTCGAATGACTCACGCGGTAGTCTCCCTACGTGGATGGTTTGCGTCTCCGAATTCTCTCGGCCTGGTAGGCAGCTTCGCTGGGAAGTTTGCGTTTGGCTGCCTCCAAAAATTCTATCACCTGCAGTCGTCCGGTGAAATCGTCTGTCGCCCTCAACAGTGTTATTGCCTTCGCCGCTTCCTCTTTCGAAGCTCTCATGAGTCATTCCCTTATGGGACGTGGGTGCGGCTGCAAAACATTCCGCAGCCTGAAAATCGAGCGGCCTCGGAGGGACTCGAACCCTCAATCTTCGCCACAATTCGACCTGATTGGTCTAGCGTCTTCCATGTCCGGGCTATCGGAATACCCGGATCTTCCGCCACGAGGCACACCTGCAACTGGATCAGAACGAGGCCCACAGGTTGGCAACAGCCTGGTATCGGTCATCATTGCCGTACCACTCATCAACCTGCGGTCCGTACTCGTTGATGTAGACCGTAAACGCATTGGATGCAGCATCGTAGTTGGCTACAGCACCAGACCAATTTTGAGCGTTGTAATCTGTATCCCCATCGGAGATAAGATCAACCCCAAAAGTCCAGTCAGTAATACCGGCGTTATTGAGAAAGTCTTCCCTTTCGACGTACAAGACCTGGGCAGCCATGATCATGTCGAGCAGCTGTTGTCGCTGCTGTTCCGTAATGGTCATGTCGGCCATGATCTGCATTTCGAGGTTCTGCCAGTCGGCATAGGTCTTGGTGATCACCTCGTCCTCGCACTCCTCGTAGACCGCATACGCGTCCCACTTCAGTGCATTCGCTTCGATACTTGCGGCGTCGGCCTCGGCCTGCGTCGTTGCCAGGGCGGGAGTACAGATAACGCTACACAAACACGCAACCGCCAGCAGTCCAAACAAGTTTCTCATTCTTCGGTCTCCTTCAAAAAGGGTCAAACAAACAGGCAATAGCCCTGGCAGGACTCGAACCTGCAACCTGCGCATTATGAGTGCGTTGCTCTCACCGTTGAGCTACAGGGCCGACGAGGCAGTTAATGGTACAGCTTGCTGTGCGGCCGATGATCACCACAGCGGCTGCACTGCCAGTGATGTATGTGCTTGGGCGGCTCGTGAAGATGAATTCGACGATTATGCAAGCCGATTCGGCACAACCAGCGAAACGTCCAGAACGCAGACCAGAATTTTCGCATCGCAATCTCCTAAAAAGACGACTGACCTCCATGCCAGTCGTCATGGCTTTGTCCGGTCAGTACTGGCTGAGCTGCAAATCCAGCATGAAATACGCGTCGGAGTTCTGCGAGTTCATTAAGTTGAACCCGGGTCCATTTGCCACGTCGATCGCCGCGTTGTATCGCCCCAACGCCATTGAGTAGTACTCGTGTGCTGCCGTCCAGACACTGTTACCGTACGCGGTGTCTCCGTCGTCGTAATTCGAATCGCCGCGAGTCACAGCGCGGTACCCGGTATCCAGATAACCCGTCAATCGCATGTACTTCGCTTTTGCAATTCGCGCATCACGCAACATCTGATTTTTGGTACCGGCGGGTATGTTGCCGTTGTTTGAGATGTTGGTGATTAGCGTATCCCAGTCGTCGTCATGGTACTCAATCGAGTCCCACGCGTCCTGCAGGGCGTCCGAGGCATCAAGCCCCGCCAGCACGGCGTTTGTGCCTTCAGCTGCGGCATCGGACGATGTGATGTACTGCGCGTGTGCCAGTTGGTGCATCGCAGCGAACAGGCAAATGGCGACAAGCAAGCGTACGCTCTTCATTGTGTTCTCCGGAAGAACTGAGGGTGAAATTGAAAAGATGCGACCCGCCGCCGGGAACCCATCTCCCGGTGTGTTGGGTATCAGCCTTCTGTCAGGCTCGCGGTCTCGTCGAGAAGGACCGCCACCGGCCGCGAGAAAACTTGTCGGCGGCGAAACGGAGGTCGGCGGGTCGCTGCGCATACAATACGTTTTACTCGGGAAGCTCCGACTCGGCAACCCTCTCGCACCGGTCAATCCAGTCTTCCAGGGCTTCCGGTATTTTCCGAGAGCCGCCATCGTGCTGATTGAGCAGCTCGCTGTAGTGTCGTAGCAACGCGTGAGATGTGTACAAGGCGGCCTCACGTCGCTCGCGGTCCCAAGTACGCCGGTACATATCGTAAAGCCGGGTGTCCGGACCTTCGAGCAGAGCCGCGATCGGCTGCAAGAACGGCTTGTGCCACCCCGGTGACTCTACAGCAAGATGCCCTAACGCTTTCAACAGACCTTGTCGTTGTTCCTCAGTGACTGTGATTGTTGTTTTTTCGGTCATTTCTCCTTCGATCAACAAAAGAACGGCGACCATCGCGATCCATGCGATAGCCGCCGTTGGGTCGAATACACAGTGGTGGATTTTTTTTTTTTGTCGCTTCTTCCTATTGGGCTTTACCCGAGCCCTGCTTGCTGGTGTACCTAAATGAATCCGCTCGGCCACAAGGGATTTCCCGCCCTTGCACGGGTGTCTGTTACGCGTATGTCGCGGATGTACTGACCCCGCCCTGGTAGGGTAATCGACGGCGAGGACACGGAGTAAATAGCGGAACGTTTGAAAAGATAGCCGAGCGGAAGGAACGACAGCAGCACAGCTGTAGCACGTGCTGAGTGCAGAAAGCACCTCCTTCCTAAGAGAAACATGTTCGGACCCAATTATTATGACGCAAAAGCCGCCACAATAAAGATCACGGCACGTTGATTGGCCGGTAATCTTTTCGTTGGCTGACTTCCCAGTCGTATGTGGAGTCGATGAAGTAGAGATGAGACCCCACGATGACCAGGCCGTCTGTCAACAATACCGACCATCGTCCGTCGCTGCAAGCGCTGACATCAGAAACTGTGCCTCGCGGGAAATGCCGGAACCCGTAGTGAATGAGGCCAGTAGGTATCGATCCGCCCAACAGCGGAACCGTGCGATGCTTCCAGTCGTAAAATGAGATGTACCACTGCTCGGAATACGACGTGGTCTCTCGACCATTTTCGTCAAACTCGATACACGACTTCCGGTAGCGATTGACGACGATGAAATCGACTTCCGCAATGTACTTGCCTGTAACAACTTCCACCGGTGCAATCAGTGGTTGTGGGTGAACCGGGGCGGGTTGCCAGAACAGGCAGAGTAACGCGGCAATCAAGCTGCATCTCATAACTGGACCTCTCAACGGGGTTACCCGCTGCGAGACGGCGAAGCCATTTCTGACGTCTCGCACTCGTGGCGTTCGTAATCCTTACACCGAGTATATTCAACAAACACGGATGTCACTTCGTCCTCGTTGATCTCGCGGATACTGGTTATCGCGAGTGAAGCAGTCTTGAGCCCGGGGAAAGTGTTCACGGAGACGTGGCCGCCTTCCACAAAAACAAACCCGCCGTATCCGTTCGCAATGCTGTCGACCTTATCGATATAGCTGTAAATACGTGAACAC
>OBJS01000313.1_pt1 | contig 12091 bp, 12 predicted proteins | sample 1519851 | NCBI WGS metagenome assembly OBJS01 (sample SAMN03019806, study PRJEB22545) | beach sand metagenome | biome: beach; feature: sea beach; material: beach sand | place: USA: Municipal Pensacola Beach, FL | collected 2010-10-20 | depth 25-47 cm m
TGTAAAGGTTCCAGCCAACTGGAGTTCAGACGTGTGCTCTTCCGATCTGTTGGCTGGAACCTTTACAGAGCGACAGGCTCCTTTATCGGCCTTGTAGCCGCGTTCACATTTCCAGCCAACACCATAAGACGTATTGTCAGCAAGATAGCCATGTTCGGGCACGTCAATCGCGATAAATTTTTCTTTGCCTTGCTGATCGCCTCAATCGCACTTCCAGCCCGGCTTAAGGGTTATTCTGTCAGATACTCATGAATAGGCGCCTGGATGGAAGCGCTCTCCCCCTGGCTTCCAGACCCGCCCTTTCGCATCCCCATCCTTTACCGTAGTTCCTGGGCGTAGCGCGGTGGGGTACCACAACCGCTGTGTCCCGTAAAAATACCGCTCCAGTGAAGAACAGAAGTAAAAACACAAGTCACGCATTGCGAATCGAAGTCTACAGCAATCTCTGGGCGTTACATGCTGGGCTCTCTCTGCCCGACAATCGAGCATGATGAAGAAAGGATGCCGCTCTTCGGAGGCACGGTGCAGTATCGTTCTCCGTTAAACTCTGACGAGCCTAGAACCTGGCCTGCGGTCAATTACTGACGGATCGCGAAAAATCGATTGAGAGGATTGGACCAGCGGCCCGCTATCCCAATAGCGTACAGGAAAGCTCACACAAAAGCGGTAACTTTCGCGAATAGTTTTCACGCCGGACTGTTGGAGCGTTCAATGGACTGGAAGCCCTGTCGCTAGATCCCTGACGCCATCCAGTGCTGTGCTTGAATAAGCAAATACGACACTGCTAATCAGTCAACGGTAGGGTCGTCGACGGCCAGCGATGGTGTGGTATTGTCCATCTTGCTGCGACGCGCGGCAGCCTTCTGCTGTTGCTTTTCTTCCTTTTTCTTTTTCTTGGCAAGCTCTCTTTGGCGCTTATCAAACGAATAGTTAGTTTTGGCCATATCAAGCCTCATATACTCAATCTGTGTTTGATAGGACAGAGTATAGTGTTTTCCAATCGATATATGCACAAACGTCTCGCTGCCATTGCAATGGCCTTGAATAGGCTCGTCTGGACTACATCAATGCAACATTGCCAGGCGTGCTGCGGTATTAGGGTCTGTTAACACCAAAAGGCCCTGGTATATCGGCTGGTGGTTTAGATTAATTCGATATCTTCTCAAATTCACACATGGCTGCATATTCCCAGCCAGCATGTAACTAATGGGATTCAAGCAGACCGAATACCTGATCTAACGAATACGACGCGATCTCTTGAAGTTCCTTCCGATCATATATTTGTATCTGTCTGTGGTACTCCGCACCGTAAATTCAATGCCAACGGTCGTTATGCGAGTAGTCGCCTATTTTGTGAAGATCGCCGACATGAATTTTCAACGTATGAATAACGGAAGGCGAGATCGAGTTAACGTAGCGCATTAACTCGGGGCGACAACTTCCGCTGCGCTTTACCACCAGTGCTGTCGCCAATTGCTTACATTGCTGTGGAATAGTTGTACTAAATTTTCTGCGGGCCGGCGATCTAAAATTCTTTGAAGGATACTGTAAGCTGATATGTGTCGCAGAGAACAAACTACCGCTGGATATCCAACGTGGATCAATATAAACTTAGCGCTAGCTAGAGAGAAAGACTGTTATTTATATTCTGAGTTTCGTTGTTTTATTCATAACACTTCGTCCTGAAGTTTTTTAAATTCAAGCTTATCTTCCAGCAATTCAAGCCTTTTGAAGGCGTTTTTATACTTTAAATATAGGATATTATTTATGTCTAACACTGTTACCGGAACCGTAAAATGGTTCAATGAATCTAAAGGTTTCGGTTTTATCGAACAACAATCTGGCCCCGATGTTTTTGCCCATTTCAGCGCAATCTCAGGTTCAGGCTTTAAAACGCTGACTGAAGGTCAGTCGGTAGAATTTACAGTTACGCAAGGCCAGAAAGGGCCACAAGCGGAGAATATCGTAGCGGTCTAAAATCGCTTTAGTCGATAAAAAAGGGCAAGTCACGACAAACTTGTCCTTCACTAATTTTTTGCTGGAAAGCGAAGCATCAAACCGGAAAATAAAGCTGACTCCGTCTGCCCGTGTCTGAGTTTGCAGACCTAGTCCCAGCGGCGCGGCTTTTCACTCAGGATTGCCCTCGGAGTTATCAATAGGCTCAACCCCGTGCCATGTCTCAGGCGTGCAGCGAAATTGCAGAGATACACCAAATGTGCTCCGTGTGCGACTGCGATACTCCTTTATATTGTCCGATACTTTTCCGACAACTGTCGTCCATTGTTAGGCAGTCTCGTGGAAATCCGCGAACGAGCACCGTTTTTAGGCCCTAACGATAAAGCACGTTAAAAACTACTTAGAGCTTTAACCAATTGGTCGCTGGTTCGAATCCAGCACGGCCCACCATAATAAAAGAAGGCACCTGCACGGGCGCCTTCTTTTTTATTCCCGTCACTGAATCGCTTCCCCGAAGTCCAGTTCGACAAACTAAGCTAGTACCTTTCGAGAAGCAGGCTACGACGCCCGCTACCCGCCACACACCCGCTAGCCCAGGCGGCTTAAGGCCGTGCTGGCCTGTGTCATCAGCTCGGCGATAATGTCCGCGGCGGGTTTAATATCATGTATCAGCGCCGAGGACTGTCCCGCCGCCAATGCGCCGATATCAGTCTTGCCATCCCGGCGACCTGCCATGTAGGGATCCTCGCCGAGCCACTCTGTGACCTGGGCCATCTGGTGCGGAAAGGGTTTGAGTTGATCCCGTAACGTGCTTTCCTCCCAGGCAGCGGTGGTCTGATTACGGATCATACGGCAGGGTTTACCGGAAAAACACCGTGTGCGCGTCGTGCCTTCATCATCAATTTCCACAATACGACGCTTGTAATTATCGTGACCCCAGGCTTCGCTACAGGCGATAAACCGGGTGCCCAGCCAAACCCCGATCGCGCCCATAACCAGCGCCGCAGCCAGTCCGCGCCCATCGGCAATGCCGCCGGCTGCAATAACCGGAATATCAACGGCATCAATCGTGGCCGGTAGTAGAGTCATCGAACCGACACGACCGGTGTGCCCCCCACCATCATAACCCTGAGCGATAATGGCATCGACACCACTATTAGCAAGACGCACGGCGTTTTTGGTATTACCCGTCAGGCTGAGCACTTTCATTCCAGCCTGATGACAACGTTCGACAATGGGACCTGGATTGCCCAAACCACTGGCGATGACCGGTACCTTTTCTTCAAACACGACTTCGATATGATCTTCAACGTCCTTGCTGAACATGGCGACGTTGCGCCCCGCCACCGTTGAGAACAGAATATCGACGGCGAAAGGTTTGTCCGTTATCGTACGGACCGTTCGGATTTCCTGCCGCAATTCTTCACCGGTCATGGTACCCGCACCAATCGTACCCAACCCGCCGGCTGCGGAAACCGCTCCCGCCAATTCGCCTCGCGCGACAAAGCCCATACCGGCCTGAATAATCGGATACTCAATACCGAGCATGCCGCACAAGGAGGTTTTCAAAGCTGAGTGATACATTGCTAAGCGACCTGGTGATATCGAGCCACGGGAACAGGCGTCAGTTCAGGTTTAACCAATACAGTCCCGGCGATTTGATTCCTTCTCCGCACCATTTCCCGTTGCCCGCTAGAACTTTTCGCCGCTAAAAAAGCGCACCGGATTGACCTCCATGATGTGGTTGATATCCTCATCGGATACGCCCCGATCGCGCAATTTAGGAAAAAACTTTTCAAAAATATCGGTAAACGGCAGATCCCAGGTTCCGTCCTGCATGGCACGCTCCATAGCATCAGCCTCTTCTTTGTCCGCTTCGAGGATATTGGTCAGGATGTGCATGCCGCGGAGATGGCAGAAGCGATCCTGGGACATCATGAGCTGATCCCGGTACCCTCCTTTTAGCAGGTGTACCACGTTGTCAGCACGCAAGTCGTCGGGCTGCATGGATTCGTAACCGATACGGTCAAAACCGATATAAGTGCCGTTGTCGACGATTTCCTTGTGATACGCGGGATCGGGATTACCGCAGGAGTGACCAATCATACACTTGTGCTTCTCCGCCCCGAAGTCGGCAAATATTTTTTGTTGATCCGGGCCACAGCACCCGAGCTCGGTGTGCGTAACAATGGGAATACCAGTCGCTTTAGAGGCCATCGCTGCGGCCTGAACGAAAGGTATTTCGGCCTCGCTGATAACCGGCTCACCGGTCGCGACCTTGATCACACCGGCCTTTACTCCCGTATCGCCGATGCCTTTTTCAATTTCATGGATATACAACTCGGCAATCTGTTCTGCCGACTTGGCCCGCCAATAGATCGGAAGACCGTACTTTTCCCAATAAAAACCAGTTGCACACACCACGTTCATTTCGGCTTTCTCAGCCACTTCCTTCATCAGATTCACATCCCTGCCTAGCTCAATCGGACAGGGGTCGACAAAGGTTTTAACGCCATGCGCTTTTAGCGCTTTCAGCCGGTTTACCGCATCCCGCACAAAGGCCTTGCGATCAAAAGGCATCAATACGTCGTATTCCGATCCCATGAAGGTAATGTACAAGTGTTCGTGGATCAGCGTTTTGCCAACTTCGCCAGCCTGTATTGGCCCGGTCACGGTATTTACTGTCGTCATGAACTCCCCCTGGATTATTCGAATTAAAGTGGAAAGAAATACGGTTAGTGTAGTTGTCAGAATCAGCCTTTGCAGGCAAAGCCCGTCGCGGGCCGGAATCGCCGGCGGGCAACAAGGATTGGGGCTCCGTTAGAGAGAAAACCGCCTTACTTCCAGACTGCCTGTATCGATTTACAAATCACCGAGCAAGCGGCGCACCGCGGGTTCCAGGCGAGTCATACCCCAGGCCTTACCAGTGGCGATGGCATCTTCTGTGTCCTTGCCGTGGATAAGCCCGGCCCGCAACGCCATCATCGCACCGACCCGGTTGCCGCTCGCGCAGTGCAAAAAAACACCGCCCTCACCGGCATTGCGCAGCATGGCATCCAGTGTGCGGACTTTGGTCAGCGTCAGGTCGTCAGCGCTGGCTATGGGTAATGCATAGTAGCTCATACCCCTTTTCGCCACCTCTGCCGCCTCGTCAAAACCGGGATGTTCCGCCTGGGGCCGCATATTGATAACGTATCTGACGCCAGCCTTAGCGAGAGCATCCAGATCCTTTGTATCGGGCTGGCCACCCACCAGAAAACCCCGCTTCGGTTGCCGCAGATTATTTATATCTTGCTCAGATATCTTCACATCACGCACAGCAACGTCTTCTTCGCTCGCTTGAGCAATAAAAGCTAGAAGCGCCATCAAAATTGCTAGATAAACATTCATTCTGCGAATTATCATACTTGCCTCCTGAAACCCGATCTGCCGCGCGATACCTATTCTCGACAAGGCGACTGTTCGATGCCGGCAATACACGTCCATGCCAAATTTTTTTGGTATCGTTGTTAAAGAACCCCTCTTTGCAGTCAGAAATAGCCGACAGCGACGTTTAGACCCGAAAAAAGCCAAAATATTTGGTATAAATAAACACCGCCAATTTTGATGCCACCGAGCAGCTAATCCACGCGGCTCTGTCTCGACCACAACCAGGCTCTATCGGGCACAGTCCCCCACATGGGGGCGCTGCCAGGGCTACGAAAAGGGTACTGCGGTGAGCTACACGATGCCCGTAACGCCTAAATCCGCGAAAAAAAACCGCCATCCTATAGGAATAGCGGTTTTTCACTTGCCTGTCGGGGTAACGCCCGATCGACCTGGGCTTTAGCTCACGATATATTCTTCGAGGCGGGGATCCTTTAGATCATCCCTGAATTTATCAGCCGTCCACGGCCAGGATACCGGCACACCACTTTTGTCGAGATACCAGCTCGCACAACCTGTAAGCCAGACCGTGTCCTTCATATTTTCGATGAGGTCTTGATTAAACCGTTCGGTAGCCTCCTCACGGGGAGCCAGCTCGTTGAACTGGCCCTTCGACCACATTTCAATAAACTTAAGAATGTGTGCAGATTGTGTCTCCGCTATCGATGTCAGCGAAATATTGCCCACAGGACTATTCGGACCCATTACCATAAAAAAGTTCGGAAAACCCGGCATGGATACGGTGCGATAACCACGGGGACCGTCTTTCCAGGCCTCCGTCAGAGTCAGCCCGTTTTCTACTGCCATCGTCATCGGCAACATGTGCTCGGCAGCGTGATAGCCCGTAGCGAGCGCGATGATATCGACTTCGTGCAACTGACCATCCTTGGTGACGATACCTCCGGCTTCGACGCGGTCGATTTCTTCGGTCACCAGTTCCGCATTGGGTTTTTGAATGGCGGGATAGAACTCCGAAGACATGACCAGCCGTTTACACATGGGAGTGTAATTGGGTGTCAGTCGCTTGCGCAGATCGTAGTCTTTAACCGAATTCAGGTTCCACTGGCAAAGGCGTGCAATATTGCGCCTAGACCAACCGTCGCGAATCACGCCGACGCCCATCACCCGTTCCATCAGGAAGCGTACGCTGTAGTAGTACGTCTTCGACAAAAAAGGAAAAATCTGCTGCATTTTTTTGCCAAATTCCGTGTATTTGCGGTTTGGAATCGGCACTATCCATTGCGGTGTACGCTGAAAGGAATACACTTTTTTACAGATATCGGTGAGGGGTTTTATCATCTGAATACCGGTAGATCCGCTGCCGATCACCGCGATACGCTTGTCTTTCAACTCTAGATCGTTGTCCCAGCGGGCAGAGTGAATAACGGTGCCCTTAAAGTCATCGAGTCCGGGAATATTCGGGTAGTTCGGTCGCACCAGAATCCCGCAGCATGCGATCAGAAAATCGGCGCTGTCCTTTTCGCCATCGGCCATCTCAACGTGCCACTGGCCGTCTTTGTATTCCGCGTGCACAACCTCCTTGTTGAATTTTATACGCTCGTACACGTGATATTTTTTAGCGGTATCGATGTAATACTGTTTGATTTCCGGGCCGCCACAAAAGCGATGGCTCCAACTGGTGCTGGGTGAAAAGCTGTACTGGTAGTAGTAGGAAGGTACATCACAACGCAACCCGGGATAAAAATTATAGTGCCAGGTTCCACCAAGATCCTCCGCTTTTTCGTAGGCCGTAAAATCGGTAAAACCCGCTTCCATTAACCGAATACCCATGGCAACACCGGAGAGACCCGTGCCGATAATGATGGTCTTGGGTTTTCTAACCCCGGCCGAAGAACTGATTCTGTCGCTCTCGCTAACGCCCATTATTCAACTCCTGATACTTATTCAACGTAAATCCGGTTTAATGTTTTCGACCCGTGCAGCTACCAGCGGAATCCGCCTCGCCACAGGCACTCTCAGTCACGCGCTACGACAGCCCCAAAAGCTGGGGCAACAGGACTACCATAGCCGCCGGTCGAGAGAGTTATTATTGATTGAAATCAAAAGGTTGTATCGAAACAACCGGAACATACAAATGCCGGGCAATGGTACCCGAAAAATAACGACCGATCCATCTTGAGCCGACACACCGAGACCCGAATCCTAGCCACCCGCCGCTTTGGCTGCGGCCCGATTGCCAAAGCAGAAACCCACTTTTCCAACCGTAAAAACACAGTTCGCGACTTCCCGCGATTTTTATCCCCTGCCATAATGCCCGCTTCTCACCCAGGAAACAGGAGCAATCATGAAAGGCGCGGACTACATCAACAAATTCCGCCTCTACTTTGACGGCGCAGATATGACAAATGCGAGCCTCTACCTGTGTTTTGAAGAAAATTGTCCCGACAACGTCGCTCAGGAGGTAATAGCGACGTTACGCCAGGCCGGCCTGTGGTCGCCCGAGCCCGCGAAAACGGTCGCCGACGAGCAAAAACCCATGTATGCGGCACAAATGCAGTTTATCGAAGCTCTAACCGCCGCCGTAAACAACGAAACTTTTTACGCCACGGCTTACGACCACGAAAAATTTAAATACACCCCGACGCGCTGGCAGGCGTGGAAGGCCTGCCTGGAGGCAAACTACCCGGCATGATGGGGTTTTTGTAAGCCACGCTGGATATGGTTCAAAGGCAGGTAAGGTTCAAACAAAAGACAATACAACCCGGACAACCAATACGACGACCAGAACGAACAAAGCCGCGAAGAGGACACCGGCAGCAATAAAATGCACCGGTTTGCCGCGAGCGAAATCCCGCTGGCGGTTGGCCTTGGATTGCACTCCGACAGCCGCAGCAAAAGTACTGCCGACGACCTCAAAAAAAGTCAGAGGCTTTTCTTCCTTCTCTTCCTCCGGCTTCGCGGGATTTTCGCGGCTTTCGTCATTCATAATACTGCCTCTATAACGACGTTTAAAAAAACCTGGTTCTGGTGGGCGCCATGATTAGCGGCCTACCTGCAAAGCGCCATCGGTGTGAACCGGAATACTCTTGTCAGCCAGACTTTGCGTCTTCGGTTCTAAAAACCCCATGCGGCGGGTCACCGTCGTTGTGGTTTAATCAGTGTTTCACGCCCCCTGAGCATCAAGTTCCAGTATATATGCGGCATCAGATGGCGCTTTAGAAACCAGGCTTTGCGGCTTGGCTTGGTGTTGTCCACCGGGAAAGTCGGCAGTAACTTGCCCCCGTAACCGAACTCGGCAAGAACAACCTTGCCATGCTCAACCGTGAGCGGGCACGCTCCATAACCGTCATAAACACAATTCTGTTGACGCCCAGCAATAGCTGCCAGCACATTTTCACAGACGACCGGCACCTGTTTTCTTACCGCTGCTGCGGTCTTCGCGTTGGGTGCATTGGTCACATCACCCAGCGCATAAACGTTAGTGTGTTCGGTATGCCGTAAAGTGTCCTGATCCACCGCAAACCAACCCGCCTCGTCGGCAAACGGGCTCGATCGAATAAATTCGGGCGCGATTTGCGGTGGCACGACATGAATAAAGTCAAATTCGCGCTCCACAGTTTCTGATCCCTGTTGAAACACGGCTTTTTTGGCCGCGCCATCGATGGCAACCAGATTGGACTGGAGATTAAGCGACACCCCATAACGCTCGATATATTTCATCAGGGGAGGTACAAAATCGGCTACGCCAAAGAGCGCGGGCGTAGCAGTATGAAACTCGATATCGAAGTTTCCCAACTTATTGTTGCGCTCCAACTCATTCGCCGCCAAATACATAATCTTTTGTGGCGCGCCGGCACATTTGATCGGCATGGGCGGTTGGGTAAACAACAATCGTCCGCCTTCTAGGGATTCGAGACTCGACCGCGTGTAGCGTGCGTATTCGAGCAGATAATTACTCGACACGTTGTTTTTGCCAATGGTTTCCGGCAGGCCTTCGATACCTTCCCAGTTGAGGGCAAGACCGGGGCAAACAACAAGGTATTCATACTCCACACTCAGCCCGCTATCGAGCTCGACAATGTTGCCATCTGGATCGAAGCGCGTCGCCGCAGCCCTGATCCAGTTAACGCCAGAGGGTATCAGACCGACTTCCTCGCGCACCGTGGCCTCGGCGGCATAGCACCCTGCCCCGACCAGAGTAAAGGCTGCCTGGTAGAAGTGCCTGTCAGAGGGTTCGATTATGCCGATATCAAGGCTTTGATCGCGCCTGAGAAGACTGGCAGCAACGGAGATACCCGCCGCGCCCCCACCCACAATGATGATCTGATGCCGTTGCGTGTTCGAGGGCTGTGTCATATTTTCGGTCCACCGAGAGAAAAATTCATAAGGTATCGAAGTGACAAAAAGTATCGAAGTGACGATAAGTGACTGACTAATGATGCGACTAAGCTACCTGCGCTACGGGGCTATTCGTCGCGGTCGCGGTTCACGCTAGCTGCGCCCGAAAAGCCAGTAGCCGAATTCAGGAGCTGGAAACTAAACCGTAGCATGGCGCATAAATAGTCAAAGGCAGCTTTATATTCTATATCATTATATCCAAATAGTTATTTTAAATAAGCAATACCCTGATTTGTACCACCATCGGTTCAGCCTTCCCTATTAGGCCTGTTTACGCCAACTTGATCGCCCCTAATGTGACTAAAAAAGTTTCACTTAAAGCGCGAGGCGCGTTTGGTCACGCGACACAAGCGACGAGCCAGACAATGCGATGCTATTTTGTGCAACCTGCAGACCCACATTATAGCTGCCAAAGTGTTCTGGTAAGGGGGGAAGATCTAGCGAAACCCTGAGACGCAGGTTCAGGGTGATCCAAACTCGCTAGCCAGCACAGGGCCATTGTTTTTCAGGACTTCAAGTAAAATCTCCAGCAGACCGTTGGATTGTAGACTCGCTTTACTGATATCCATCTGCCGCAATAGGGATTTCAATGCCGCCTGGGAGTGCGGATAGGGTGGGAATACCTCATCCGCGCGAGGCCGCAGCAAAAGGGTATCCTCGCGCAAAATGCTGTATCGCTGACCGGACATTTTATTCGCCGCTTTTAACGTGCCGAAACAATGGACCGCGGTAGTAGCCGATAAATAGGGCAGGAGCGCGCGGCTAAACGCGGTCACCGCTGGCGAAGGCAGGTAACTCAGGACATCCCAGAGCAGGCAGATATCAAACCGCGTGCCCGAGGGATAGTTCAAACAGGATCGAAACGCGACGTCTAACTCAGTAGCGGAAATATCGCCGGAGGCTGCTTCGGTCAGCGCTGTCTCTGAATACAGGTCGGCAAAAACCAATCGGCAGCGGTAACGGGAAAAAAACTCGACCGTGGCGGGCTCCGCAGGGCCGACATCGAGGACGGTAATCTGACGGTCTTTGTCGATCCTTTCAAAAACGGATGAAAGGAGACGGCTGCGCAGCTCCAAGGTAGGGAATGTTAACTGCCTGTTGTCGCTCCCGCAGTACCGGGTTCGTCGGTATCCTGTTTATCGACCGCGGCGCGTTTGGCAGGTTTGGGTTGCGTAGAAGAACGCGCGGCACCGGTACCACTCGGATCCATGTCGATACTGCCCTTGAATTTGGCGCCATCCTCAAGCGTCACGCGCGGCGCAACTATGTTGCCCTGCACTTTACCGGAACGGGTAATCACGACCTTTTCATTCCCGACGATGTCGCCCTCGACCTCACCGTCAATGTTGATCTTTTTGGCGGCTACGTTGGCACGAACATGTCCGGACTTTCCGACCGTGACCTCGTTATCAGAAAATGTGACCGAACCGTCAACCCGGCCCTCAATCACCAGATCCTCCTCGCCCGAGACGTCTCCCTTGATCACGATAGAAGAACCGATCAACGCGTTGCCACGTTTAGGCGTCGGGGCGGAGGCTACGACCTCCGGCGTCGCCACGCTCAGGCTCGGTTCCTGCGGGGACGAACTCTCTACTTTATTGTTCCGCTGTTTTTCGAACATATCGGCACCTATCCTACGTGATTGATTTAAAAGGGTTCCGCCAGTTCGCCAGTGTAACGCCTCGACGCCTTTGCTACCGAGAGCCGCGTCACTATTTCAACGCCTGATCAAGCCGCGACAGCTCGCCCCCTGAGTATAGGCCATCGCTGGAAAAGTGCTTTCACCCGCTGCGCGGCCGCTAAAACCCATCAACACCCTCATCCAGCTGCACACCAAAACTGTTTAACGCCATGGATACCAGATTGTATTGTCCGACGGTGAACACCACGTCCATCATCTGCAGGTCATCGTATTCTTTGGCTAGTTGCTCCCAGGTGATATCGCTAACGCAAGCGTCGGCATGCAGCTCGTCCACGGCACGTAACAGTGCGGACTCGAACTCAGTCCAGCCCTCGGCGTCAGGGCCCGCCTTGATACGCGCGATTTCTTCGTCAGTGAGCCCTGCTTCGCGACCAAAAATTACGTGCTGCCCCCACTCGTACTCGGCCTGACACAACCACCCGATCCGGAGGATCAAAATCTCCCGTTCCCGCGGCCGCAATCGAGAGGTGTCTCCCATGATATGGTAAGCCCACACGGTAAATTTCTGCGCCGCATCCCAGTGACGCGACAGAGTGCCCAGCACGTTGTAAAAAGGCTCTTTTTCACGAATGGGTTCCAGCATCTGGCGCTATTGCGCAGTCCATTCGCGCTCTTCCAGCGGGTGTATTTAGATAGTCCGCCGCTATA
>OBJS01000314.1_pt1 | contig 12024 bp, 12 predicted proteins | sample 1519851 | NCBI WGS metagenome assembly OBJS01 (sample SAMN03019806, study PRJEB22545) | beach sand metagenome | biome: beach; feature: sea beach; material: beach sand | place: USA: Municipal Pensacola Beach, FL | collected 2010-10-20 | depth 25-47 cm m
GCCGCCCCGGCAGCCGGCTCTCGGAAGCGGAGATCTGAATCGCTGAGCGAATATCGAACAGGGTGAGTGTCACCACCGAAGATTTAGCCGAAAGACCACCAGCCAGGAGTTGGGCTCCTGAACCGAGGAAGTTGCCACCCAGCGCACCTGCGACTTTGCCGAGCGAAGACTCGTCGATGATGATCGAAGGTTCCAGGTAGTAGTCGGCGGCGACCCGTTGACCTTTTTGCTGCTTGGAGCCGGCCCGGTATTCCCCCGAATTGCGTTGAATATCAGTAACGCGCGACAGCCGGCTATCGGAGCGCATATTGCCGATCGACGTGATCACAAAACAGTTTGATTGCTGCACCGCCAGGCGAATCATGGGTTCAATGGTGGTCACCTTGGTAGCGCTGCCAAATCGGCCATACCAGTCAGCGGCGCGGCCGTCATCGACGGCGAGGGTGCCGAGGGTTTCATCGCAGCGTTCCAGCGAGCTGCTGGCGCCGACACTGGCCCCGCCGCCTGCTGCACCGGATACGGCGGTGCTGTTAGTGCCCGACGTCACGCAGCCAGCTAGAAGAACGGCGCTCAGCGATAGCCCCCACCTCGTCATTCCTTTTGTCATTTTCAAAGTCTCCAATCTAGTTAACAGGAAGCACGCGTTCGGTAGTATACACAGGCGGCCACGGACTGCCAGCGAAGGCAGGCCGGAAATAGATTTCGATCATAAGGTGGGCGAACAAGGTATTTCAAGCTTTACTTGTAAGCTACAATTCTCGAGCGATAAATAGATTGCAGAAAATTCCGCTCACTCAACTCACAGGAAAAGGAAGAAAAATGGATGTCAGGATTTTTGCAGGTGTATTTTTCTGCGCAGCTCTGCTGAGCGCCTGCGCGCAGACGGGGCCCAAAAACGAGATGGTACGTATTTGCGACTCCACTGGATGTTCGGACCGGCCGGCGGATTCAGCCACATACGACACCTCTGAAGCAGTGCCGGACGAGGATCCCGATGGTCGAATCGCCGCCCTTGAAGCACAGGCCAAGGAGGACCCGCGTGCGGCCTACGATCTGGGTCTGCGTTTTTTTCGCGGTGACGGCGTCAGGCAGGACAGTTACAGAGCCCTGCAATGGATGCGCGATGCGGCGGAGCGCGGTGATCTGGAAGCACAAAAGGCGGTCGGTCGTTTTTATTTGACGGGTCTGGAGGAAATGGGGTCCGATCCCAGAGAGGCCGAAAAATGGTTGACCATTGCCGCCGGGCGCGGCGACAAGGAGGCGGAGAAGCTTCTTGCGGAAGCGACCGAGGCGAGAAAATCTGACGACGCCTGGTACAAGTGGTCCAATCGCTGGCGGCCTTACTTTTACCGGCATTGGTATAATGCCTACCCCTACCGATCCTATTGGCGTTATGGCCGTTGGTATTACTATTGATTTACCCTCGATCTGTTTTGCGGGGCTGGTAGTGGCCTGAAATGCCGATTGCGCGCGGTGCTCGCAGATAGACAGCCGGTTTGCTGTCAGGTACTGGCAAGTATGCTTTGTCGGCGGCGGTAACGACGGACGTGTAGCAGGGGCGTGGGCGAATAAAACCGCGGGTTCAAGCCGCGGTTTATTATTTTTCAGGGGCTTGCTGGCCCTGAGTCGGAAAGCGGGGTCAAACCTTGTCTAGCAGGCGTTGCAGCTCCGATGTGCCGACATAGCCGAGCCCGCCGATCAGGTTCATCATGGTATCGAGGTGTGTCTTGCGTTGCTGGGCAACGCGCAGCCCGGTACAGGATATCGAGCTCACTTTGTAGTGGGTAAAGATGTCATACCAGGTGAGTAATTTTTCATCGACACGGTACCCGGTGTACGCTTCATATTTTTCGACGAATTCGTCAAAGTAGAGCAGACCGCTGGATCGAACGCCGCCTTCGCCATCGGCGGTGCCGAGCATCTTGCAGCGGTTGTAGGCCAGGTCTTCGTGGAAATCACCGATGTGGCACAGTTCCCAGTCGAGAATGGCATTGATCTTCCGGTCGTCGGTGTACATGAAATTACCGCTGCGGTAGTCACCATGGACGATCACGGGATTATCGACTACGGGCATGTTGGCCTTTAGCCAGGTCGCTGCCTGTTCCATCACCGGGTGCGCCTCCAGGGCGTCTTCCTGCCAGATCCGCTCCCACAGCCCAAGCGACCATTCGTTGGCTTGTGTTGTGCCCGGCTCCGGAGCATCGTAGGCAGACAAATCCTCCTGGCGCCAGTCTGTCGTGTGTATCGTTGCCAGGTGTCGCACAAACTGATCTTTTAGTGCTTCACGCAATGTCGGTTCAAAGTACATGCCGAGGCCCGTCACTTTGCCGCCGTCCTCCGGCTGCACCGTACCCTCTAGAAATGCTGCGATGAGAAAGGGGTGTCCGAGATATTGATCCGTGTGGTCGACCCAGAGCACTTCGGGTACGGGCACTTTGCCCCACATGGCGCGCAGCACTTGGGCTTCACGTAGCCGGTGGGTTTCAACAATCGATTCTGCCGGGTCCATGCGCAGTATGAGTTTGCGGGTTTGTCTGTCTCCTTCCGGTTGTCGCCAGGTGAGATCAAAGGTGAATTGTTCCTTTGAGGCGCCGCCAGTCAGGCGTTTGAGGTTGGCCATTTGCGCATCCGGCTGGTCCGTGACGAATTTGAGGTAATCCTTCAGCCGGGTCTGCAACTGTGCGAAGTCGGTACAATGGTTCTCGCAATTGTTGCGTTGGCGCAGTTTCGCGGTCAGCACCTCGTCAAGCGCGCGTTCCACAGGGTAACGTTCGCGTATAAGAGCGATCCATTGTTCGCTGGGCTGGGCTCTCTGCGCCAGTGTATCGGTGTAGCTCATAGCAAGAATCCAAACGGTCTCGATTCGGGGGGGTTATCCTGAGTGCGACTTCGTGGTGTCATCTGTCGGAGAACACCTTAACGTATATCTGCTTACATACTGACATCCTGAACTTCTCCCCAACCGGTGATACCACCGAGGTCCCAGCGCAAAAAGGATTGCGTAGCGTAGACAAACGGCCACGGTTGCCAGGGATTTGAGGTCATTGCGCTGCCGGTGAACCGGTGCACGGTACCGCGCTTATCTTCGACTTCCAGATCCATAAACTGATGTAGCAGGCCGTTGCGGCGTAGCTTGCCGTGGCCTTTTGTCAGGCCGTAAACCTGGTCTCCCTCGCGGACATAGCCATGTACGATAGTGCAGTAATCGGTAAAGTCCTCGGGGTTGATCGCCCAGATGCAGTGGATACTGACGTCGTTGTCGAAGTTAGCGTTGAGCCAGCAGAAGTTGGCGAACTGGTCCTCCTTACGTTCACCCCAACTGTGATCCATGCTCGATACGCAGTCGATGTCATAGGATTTACCGTCCAGGGTAAACGTCCCGGTGACGCGGCCGCTCTGGTCCCAGTGGCCGGCGTAGGCCGTTTTTGAGACATTGTCGTCGGCGGTCGCAGCGAGGGGGTCCATGTCCGGGTCGTGAATGTCGTAGGGCGCCATCAAGCCCGTGTACTTGACATCGATGGCAACCCGCCGGTTGTCGTTGAAAGTAATGTTGTAATCCATGACCGGTTTGGTGCACTTAATCGCCAGGCCATTGGCCAGTTGGTAATCGTCGAAATTGCTTTTCGGAAAGGGCAGGTGCACCTGATTATTGGAGTAGCGCACCAGGTGAGGCGAGTTAGAAAAGCCGTCGGTTACCGTGATGCTAGACAGTACGACACCGGCATTCTGCCGGGTCAATACATAGACGTTCACGTGCAGCGGCTCTTCCGGCACGTAAAAGCCAAAGTAATTGGTTTCCGCCCAGTAATGATCGTCGGATGTGGGCGCGTGGAAGTACATATCCTGTTCGGTAATCATTGGGGCTCCTGTATCTTCTTATTTGTTAGTTTTATCGATTTGTTTTCGGTAAAAAGCTTGTACGAGCGTTGGAATTGACAATACTGTCTGGCCTGAACGATTACAAGCCAGAGCTCCGAGCGATAAATGTTAGGGGATGGCGTCCATGTACTGATACTATGCGCGCCCCCGGCGCTCGCGCCTGCAGTAATCCCCCTCTGTCTTTTCGGAGTCTTTCCTTGAACGAAAAAGCCGTGGCTCCCGGTGGCAGTGCCATTATCGCGACACTGTTTACTACGCTTGGCCTGTTGTATGGCGTCTGGTATTCCTACTCGGTTTTTCTTGTCGCCCTGATTGAAGATTTCGGCTGGTCGCGCTCGGTGACCGCGGGCGCCATGTCTGTCTTTATCGTTTGCCACGGTTTGTTTGGACCTCTGGCCGGTCGTCTGGTGGAGCGATTTGGACCCACCCGGTTGATGATGGCGGGCTCGTTAGTGATGGCGGGGGGGGTGTTGCTCCGCGCCCAGATTTCTGCGTGGGGGCAGCTATATCTGTCCTTTGGCGTGGTTACGGCAGTTGGGCTTGGCGCATGCGGCTGGGTGCCTTCGGTTATCCTTGCAGAGCGCTGGTTTCCGGGTAAGGTGGGTACCGCTCTGGGTATCGTCACTGCAGGGATCGGTGTCGGCATCTTTGCCGTTGTGCCGCTAAGTAACTGGCTGATTGAAACCCATGGCTGGAGTAATGCGTTCGTAGCACTCGGGTTGATCGTTGTTGCCATTATCTGGCCGGCGGCCTATTTTGTTCTGCGTTTGCCGCCACAGATGCACGTGCCTGAAGATGTCGCTGTTTCGACTGACGCTCAGCTCGAGGTGGTGATCGAACGCGGCTGGACTGTCGCCACGGCAGTCCGTTCCCGGAGCTTTCGCTGTGCCGGGTTGGCTTTTTTCACGGGAGGCGCGCTGTCGCAATTGCTGATCATGCACCAGTTTGCTTTCATGGTGGACCATGGGGTGGCCAAGGCGCTGGGTTCAATGATCGTTGGCATCATCGGTGTCGCGAGTATACCGGGCAAGATTATCTGGGGCGCTTTATCGGATCGTATTGGCCGGGAAATCGCCTACAGTCTCGGCGTGTCGTGTACTTTACTGTCTGTCCTGGCGCTCGCTCTAATCGATACAGTGCCAGGATTGGTCATGCCCATCGCCTTTGCCGTTCTTATCGGCGTTGGCTACGCCGCCAATGCGCCTATTATTCCTTCTGCAGCGAGGGATTTGTTTGCCGGCCCGCGGTTTCCGACGATTTTCGGTATTCTCTCGATGTTTGCCGCCATGGGAGGCGCTACCGGTTCCTGGCTGGGTGGTTTTCTTTACGATATTTCCGGCGCTTACGACCTCATGCTGGCGGTGGCCGCCGCTTTCGCGTTTTTTGCACCGACTATGTTGTGGCTGGCGGCGCCGCGCAATCCGCAAACGCCTCCATAGTTGGCGGGCAGCCGTTCGGGCCAGGATCAAATTCGGCCGGTGGCGGCAGTAAGTAGGGGTTATTCGTCGGTATCCAGCAGATGTTCGAGCGCTGTCGTCAATATATCGTCCTGAGGCGATATGTTACTGCCGAACATTTTGACCACCCGCCCGTCGCGATCGACCAGGTATTTGCTGAAGTTCCACGATGGTGCGTGGGATTGCCGGGCGAGCTCCGCGAAGACAGGATTTGCATGGTTACCACGAACCGAGCTTGGGGCCACCATGGTGAAGCTGACGCCGTAATTCACGTGGCATATCTGGTGGGCTTTTTCTTCACTGCTGGCCGCCTGGTCGAAATCGTTACTGGGAAAACCGATCACCACCAGGCCCTTGTCCCGGTAACGTTGATGGATCGCTTCGAGATCCTTGAATTGCGGAGTAAAGCCACAGTGGCTGGCGGTATTGACCAGCAAAAGGACATTGTTGGTCGCGAGATCGCAAAGTTGTATGGACTCTTTCGAATGCAGTTTGCGGAAGTCGTGATTGAGAAATTCCGGGCAGTTAGACCAGGCGTTCCCGGTAATAGCTATAAGTGCGCATAACAGCAGGATTCGGTGCATCACATCTCTCCTTAGATTGTGTACTACAGTTGCTTGGCAGACATCCACTTGGGTGCCGGTCGGCGAGTCCAGTCGGCGAAGTGGTGTTTTTCCCCGCGATAAAAACCCCGGTATGCACTGACGGCGTCGCCCGCTACTTTGTATTTAGCAGGCATCGCCTGGGCATGTTCGGTCAGACCGAAATCAGCATAACGCAGGCTTTCTATTTTGGACAATACAGCAATCGACGAATGGTCGCGATCTTTGTTAAACCGATAACGGTATTCATCATTGAGGGCGACCGCTAGTTCGTTTAGCCAGAGGAAATTGGCGTAAGAGGCTTCTACCCAGAGCACGCAGGGGTGTTTTTCGTGGGTCGGCTTGTAGGGCGTTGAATAGCCTTTCTTGTCCAGTGCTGTGCACAGTAGCTGTACGCTCTCGAGGATCATTTTTACCACATGCTTATCGCAATGGTAACGTGCGCAACGCTCAATATTTTGGTCGAGCACAAAAATGTTCATGTCTGGGGCCTGTTCACACGAAATAGGTTGTCTCTGTTGTGGCTAAAACAGCGCCAATCAAAGCGCGAGGCGCTTCGTTTGATTATTCCAAATAAGCAACGAGCAATGCCGAGTAGAACTTTTTTAGTCGCAACCTCTTTCTTTTTCAGAAGAGAGGGCGAGGCCTTGTTTCCGCCCAACCGCGTTATCAGCCGTTTATGTAGACTCACTAGACTGCACACCTTCCGTCTTTGTGAAACAAAGAGTTGGGCGAAAAAACCGCGCTCGGCAGGGGTAATCCAATTAGTGTGAACAGGCCCTAGCCTTACTTATCATGGGTCTCTTCTTTGAGTCCCCAGGGTTCAGCGGTTTGTTGGCTTCGGGGCAGCACGCGACCACCAATTAACTTGGCGCGCAGCGACTTGCCGGATGTCTCCGGATGAAGCCAGATGGCGAGGAAAGCAGCGCTAAACTCAGAATCGTCTATCTCGCCGATCAAATCGCCATTATAGTAAAACTGGCCAATGCCCGCGGTAGTGACGTAAAACACTAATTCATCACTTTTGTTTACTGAGGGCCAGATGTTTGACAGCCGTTGGACCCATCTCGATGGGGGATCGATATGTAAGCGCGACCAGGCTTTGGTAGTTGCGCTTACAAGGTGCTTTTTGTCGATTGCGCGAGCGTAACTGATAGCTAGCGCCAGTGGGTAGCCTTGCGGACGGTAATAGCCGTCTGCGCTGTAAAGTCTCGCATCGTAGAGATGCCAGGCCATCCAGTGCATCTCCCCCTGCCCAATGAGAGAGAGCTCTTGGAGTGGTTTGCTCTCAACCTGATTTTCAGAAGCTATGCTGTGTTTGGCAAAACAAAGCAGAACGATCGCAAATAGCGCGGACGACAGGGTGGAAAAATATAACCTGCCGCAGTTGGGGCTGCGATAAAAACGTGAATAATAACTCGCACGATGGCAACTGAATCTCATGGTGTCATCCGCAGCCGTTTATCCATTACCACCATCATTGGCAATAGTATTGCCCAGGCTATCGCAATGACCAGCGCCGCTGTGACCGGGCCGTACAAGAATTCCACTGCGCCGAGTCGCCAGGCGCCCAAATAAGCACAGCAACCGGCGATCGCGCCTAATATCGGCAAAAGCGCCAGGGGAACCCTGTACATCCAGCGCTGGCTGTGTCCTAAAGTCAGCACAAAGCCAAGCCACATCAGCCCAAGCCAGAAGGGAACACTGTCAAATTGAAAGAATCCCAGGCGAGTCAGCAGGCCGTCTACGATCATGCCGGGTATAGCCAATGGCAGAACCCATAAATCCCGTTTTAGGGTGGGGGTAAAATAAAAATGCAGTCCGAGCAGCGCCAGGCACAACCAGGTCATCGGATTTTGCCCTAGCACGGCGATTAGCCAGTAGGCTTGAAAACCAATCAGCTGAAGCCATTGCCATCGCGACATCGGCGAGCCTCTGGCTTCTTGGCTTCAAATTGCAGCAAATCGATGGCGCCTTCGCGGAACCCGGCCTCACAGTAGGCGAAATAAAACTGCCATAGGCGCTGGAAATCTCCGTCGTAGCCCAGTTGCGCCAGCCGCTCTGCATTGCCGTTGAAGGACTGCTGCCAGAGGTTTAGTGTTTGCGCGTAGTCCTTACCGTGGGAACTGACAGCGTTCACCGTCATATCGGTTTGCTGGCATAAGTGGCGGCACATCTCGCTAAGGCTGGGTAGCGCGCCGCCGGGAAAGATATAGCGTTGAATAAAATCCTGGCTGTGGCGATATTGCCGGTAGCGTTGATCGGCGATCGTGATTGCCTGAATCAGCATTCGCCCGGTGGGTTTCAGTAGGCCTCCCAAGTGTCTAAAGTAAGCGGGTAAAAAATCGTGGCCAACGGCCTCGATCATTTCGACTGAGACGATTTTGTCATACTCGCCTTCTAGCTCGCGGTAGTCCTGCAATAACAAGTCGATCTTATTCTGCAGCCCCCGTTCGGTGATCATCTTTTTGGCAAATTCGTATTGCGCTTGTGACAGGGTGGTCGTCGTCACCCGGCAGTCAAAGTGGCTGGCCATATGACATGCGAGCCCACCCCAGCCACTGCCGATTTCCAGTATTTCGTCACCAGGTTGCAGTTGCAGTTTTTCGCATATGATCTTGACCTTGTGTAATTGAGCCTGAGCAAGACTGGCTTCTGTAAATGGAAAAATAGCCGACGAGTACTGCATCATCGGATCTAAAAAAATTTGGTACATATCGTTGCCGAGGTCGTAATGAGCAGCGATATTGGCGCGGCTGCCGCTTTGCGTATTGCGTGTGCTTAGTTGCCATAACATCTGTGCCGGTTTGCGTAACCACGCCATGCGATTTTCCAGGCGCTCGACGAGCGCCAGACTGCGGGCGAAGATTCGAATTACGTTCAGCAGGTTGGGCGACGACCAAAGCGATTCCACCCAGGTTTCGCCCGCTGCGACACTGCCACCAAATAACACGCGGCTATAGAATGCCGGTGAATGAACTCGCAAACGGCCTTGCAGTGGCGCCTCGATTTGCCCGAAGCGATAGGTTTCACCGTTTTCCTCCAGTATCAAACCCCCGGTTTCCATCTGAGCCAAAAGGTTGAAGATATGATGGCGGGCAAATTTTTGTACCCCGGACAGGGCGGATTTTTCAAGCACGTTTTCCATATTTATCTTCTGGGGTGCGGGTAGATAGGCACGGATTTCACCCACAGACGCAGGGCCTGCCAGTAAATACCGCGTACGATGCTGAGCGTCATCACGGGCCAGCGCAGTAGAGCGCGGCCCAGGGCGCGGGAATCCCAATTTTCTCTTTCCAGGTTCAGCGTGGCATCGAAGAGTTTGCTTTTTTCCTGTCGGTTTTCGATATGAACCAAAGCACGCTCGGCAGGCGCTTTAATTTTCCAGTGGTAATCCAAAGCCATGCCCATGAACGGCGAAACGTGGTGAGCTTTGGGGCTGGGTTGCGGATTCTCCAGGTCGATCAGGTAGCAGTGACTTTCCCTCCAGGGCGTATTGGTGACTTCAGCCACCAGGTAGCTCGCGTTTGACGCGGCGTAGCAAAAATAAAAATTGACGGGGCTGAAATAAAAACCGAAACAGCGCACCTGAGTGAGCATCATCACCCGTCCTATGCTGATGCCATCGCCGCCCAGCTGATTCACGGTCTCGATAACGGCGGTTTTCAGTGGTACATCGCAATCACCGAGATAGTCCTTGCGATGCAGGCTGAGCGGTGCGAAGCGGTTCACGGCGAACAGGCGACTGCTGGCGTCCAGCGCTTCCAGCTCATCCAGGTCGAGCGCCAGCATATAGAGCGGGTAACTGAATACATGTTGCCGGGGGTGAAATCGGCGGTGGCGAATATGACCCCTGTAGATAGCGCTATTCACGGTTTATAGATAGATACCAAAACGACGACATACATCCAGTGCGCTGTTGATCCCGTCTTCGTGAAAGCCGTTGTACCAGTAAGCACCACAAAAATGTGTGTTGCGCTGGCCGCATATTTTCTCCCGTTGCCTCTGAGCGGAGTGACTTGCGTTATTAATGACCGGGTGAGCATAGGTAAACCGCTGCAGAATTTTCTCCGGCCTGATTTCATCTGTCTGGTTCAGGGTGACGCACACTGTCTCCGGACAGTCCAAACCCTGAAGCAAATTCATGTTATAGGTGACGGAAGCTCGGGCCCGCGTGTTACCGTCAAAACGGTAGTTCCAGCTCGCCCAGGCGGCTTCTGCTTGCGGTAATAATCCAGTGTCAGTGTGCAGCACCACCTCGTTGTCGCAGTAGGGTAGCGAGCCAAGCACGCGGTGTTCGTCTTCTGTCGCGTCTACTAAAAGCGCCAGCGCCTGGTCCGAGTGGCAGGCGAGAATAGCCTCGTCAAACTGATCGACTCCGCGTGCGCTGTTGACTAAAACACAGTCATTCTTGCGCTGGATGGTTTGCACTGGTGTGTTCGGGTGTATGTGTTGCACATTAGCGGTGAGGCCGGGAATATAGCGGTTTGAACCGCCTTCGATGACATACCATTGCGGCCTGTCAACGATATCCAGCAGGCCATGATTGTGAAAAAATCTCAGAAATAAAGTCAGCGGAAAATCGCGTGCTTCCTGCATTGACCCGGACCAGATCGCGGCCACCATCGGTAAAATATAGTGTTGGGCGAAAAAGCCCGTGAACCCGAATTGATCGAGGAAGCCGCCAAGGGTCGAGGGCATTGTGGTTTCCTTCGCGAGAGATTTTTTCGCCAGCGCATTAAAGCGAATAATTTCGTATATCAATCGATAAAACCGCAAATTAAAAAGATTGCTGCGTTGGGCAAACATTGTGGCGAGGCTGTGCCCGTTATATTCCAGTCCGGAAGGTTCATGACGGACGCTAAAACTCATCTGAGTCGCTCTTTTAGCCACGCCGAGGCGGTCAAGCAAACGCAGGAAATTCGGATAGGTGCGGTCGTTAAATACAATAAAACCCGTGTCGACCGCGTATGATTGTCCAGCGATATCGACATCAACCGTCGCGGTATGACCACCCAAATTCGGGCTCGCTTCATAAAGACTGATTTCATGTTGATCGGCCAGAAGATGGGCACAGGTCAGGCCCGAAATACCACTGCCGATAATTGCGATCTTAGCCATTGGCGGCTTCCCTGGTTTTAACCTTGCGAACCATTCTTACGGCTAAGCAGTGCCAAAGGTTCATCGGTAGCCGGGAAAAAATGCGCAAAATCAGCGTAAAAAGGCGGGGAAAACAAATTTCCCGTTTACCTTGCGCGAGGCCGCGACGAATAGCGTTGCTGGCTGTTGCGGCATCTACGCGGCCTGGCATGGCGAAATCGTTGCGTTCTGTGAGCGGTGTATCGACGAAGCCGGGGCGAATCAGCGTGAATTCGAGACCTTGGTTTGCACAGTCTATGGCGAGACTTCGGCAAAGGTAGTCCAATGCTGCTTTAGAAGCGCCATAGGCCTCCGCCCGCGTCAACGGTAAAAAGGTCACCGAAGAGCTAACGATTGCGATACGGCTGCCGCGAACCATACGGCGCAGCAGTGGCGCGAGGCAGTTTGCGGTACCCAGAACGTTGGTGTTGATAATGCGAGAAAACATGGTGGCGTCGAACCGGCGCACGTTGTCGATGTATTCGCAGGTGCCGGCGTTGAGGATTGCCAGGTCAATGTGTTCGGAGTCGCCGGCGAGTGCGGTTTCGCAGGCTTGCGTATCGGTGGTATCAAAAACACGGAAATCGCCAATTGGTGAATCGGCGAGGGCCTGTTGCAGTTTATCTCGATCGCGACCGCAGGCGATCACATGCCACCCCGCGCCGGCATAGTCGATTGCTAATTGCTGGCCAATGCCTGAACTGGCACCGGTGATCAGGACACATTTCATAAGGCAAGGCGCCTTTTTAACCGGCGCACGGCACGGCCGAGCAGGGGCAGGTGCTCGTAGAGCATGGCCCCGAGATCGTAGTAATCCCGGTGATAGTCGATCTGGCTGGTGAATTTGAGATGGCTGGCACCCTCGATACAGATCTCAGCACCGCCGCGTACTCGCGGATGACAAATACGCATTTGCCAGATAACAAAGGTGGAGTTTATCGACCCGG
>OBJS01000316.1_pt1 | contig 12002 bp, 12 predicted proteins | sample 1519851 | NCBI WGS metagenome assembly OBJS01 (sample SAMN03019806, study PRJEB22545) | beach sand metagenome | biome: beach; feature: sea beach; material: beach sand | place: USA: Municipal Pensacola Beach, FL | collected 2010-10-20 | depth 25-47 cm m
ACTTCACATGAGGGGAGGCCGACATTCAGCTGGCCGGGAAGAAAATCACGCTTTCCCCCTATACCAGCGGTTTGGGTAACCTCTCACTGCGCGGCAATGCAACGATCGACCTCGGCACAGAAAGCTTTGATGTCCTTGCCATCACGCGCCTGTCGGGCGAGCGCACCAGCGCCAACGGTTGCGTCGTCAAAAGCAAACGCATCCGCGATCGCGATATTCCCATTCGCTGCCGCGATCGATTTGACAAGGCCGGCGCTTCGAGCTGCAGTCCGGATGGCAATATCGTGCGCGAACTGCTGCAGGAAGCCGTGATCAAGAAAATTTCCGAGAGTAACCTCGACGAAAAGACCGGGGAAGCCATTGAAGGTCTGCTGCGCGGCATTTTGAACCGCTAATACCGAACCTTAAACGGAATCGTACTTTTGGCAACAACGACACGTCCGCCGCAACGAGCCGGCGATACTGCCTTTGCCCCACGCTTGATCGAGTGGTACCGCACAAGTGGCCGTGGCCTGTTACCGTGGCGCGTAAACGTGTCACCCTATCGGGTCTGGATTTCAGAAATCATGCTGCAGCAAACCCAGGTGACGACAGTAATACCCTATTACGAACGCTTTCTGGAACAATTTCCGACTGTCGCCGATCTCGCTGCGGCCCAACTCGACGAAGTACTGCATCTCTGGTCCGGGCTCGGCTACTATGCGCGCGCGCGGAACCTGCACCGTACGGCCGTAGAGATTTGCCAGTTGTACGATGGCAAATTCCCCGCTGACGTCGCGTTGCTACAGGAACTGCCGGGAATTGGCAGATCCACCGCCGGTGCAATCTGCGCCATAGCATTCGGTCTGCAAACGCCCATACTGGACGGCAACGTTAAACGCGTGTTGACCCGTTTTTTCAAAATATCCGGCTGGCCCGGAACATCCAGTGTGCAAAAAGAACTCTGGCGACTGGCGGCTGAGCAGACGCCTCCCGTTGACTGCGCCGACTACACACAAGCCATCATGGATCTGGGAGCCACGCTATGTACCCGGCGCGCGCCCAATTGCTCGGAATGCCCCCTCTCTGCCGACTGCCAGGCACTGGCTGCGGACTGCGTCAGCACACTACCCACACCCAGAAAGGCTCGCACACTGCCTGTTAAAAGGGCGTGGTTCGTCGTAATCCGCAACCTCAATGGCGATGTGCTGTTGCAAAAGCGACCGCCCTCCGGCCTCTGGGGCGGCCTTTGGTGTCTGCCGCAAATCGATCGGGAGAAGGCAGCAATTGCAACCGCCTCAAGAGAACTTGAAATGACACTGGAGCAATGCGATACCGGAATCGAACAGCGCCATTCCTTTACCCATTACCATCTGGATTACACCCCCGTCTACGCCATGGTTACACGAGTCGGCAAAGTCCTCGACGCAGAAACGAAATGGGTCGACCCGAAGCGACCGGGGGTTATCGGATTACCGCGACCCATCGACCAGATTCTGAAAAAACTGTAGTACTATTCATTCCCCCTTCATCTATTTACCCACTCAGCCAACTGCGCCCCCAACGGGAGCCCAGAGCGGCTATCGCCAGTACAGAGGAGACGATATGGGCCGTAAAGTGCACTGCCGTAAATACAACAAGGAGCTGGAAGGCCTCGACACCCCTCCTTTCCCTGGTCCCAAAGGCGAGGAGATCTTCAACTCGGTGTCCCGGCAAGCCTGGCAGGATTGGCTAGCGCTACAAACTATGCTCATTAACGAAAAACAGTTGAACATGATGGATATGACCGCCCGCACCTACCTTGCAGAGCAAAGAGAAAAGTTTTTAGCCGGCGAGGAACACGACAGTGCGGAGGGTTACGTCCCGCCCTCCGAGTAGCTCCAGCATATCTCCGATTACCTTGACGCCGCATGCACTAAACGGTTAAATACGCGGCTTTCCGCGCCCAGGTAGCTCAGTCGGTAGAGCAGTGGACTGAAAATCCTCGTGTCGGTGGTTCGATTCCGCCCCTGGGCACCAATAAAAACAACAAGTTACAAAAAATCCTAAGTAAAATATACGCTCTTGCTCGCTCCGCACTCGACCCGCTTTACATACGACTCTTCTTCGCCAGTTCCAGTTAAGGCTTTAATACTTGCACCCCACCACGGGAATAAGGCTGTCAGGCCTCCATGGACTTTGTTGTCGCCGTCATTGCTCTGATCACTTACAGCATGGTAGAACAGTTTATGCCACACCTTACCGGCTTCGCTTTTCTCGCGCAGCTCATCCTGCTGCCCGCCATTATTGTCCTCTCACTTGCTTTCAGAACGCGCTGCACCCGCTGGCGGGGTATTCATTTTAGTTTTGCTCAGGATTTTGCCGGCACCTGCGCCCTTGAACAAATGATGGCCCAGGGCATCGACCCCAGCATATTTGCCACCATGATGAAAAAGCTGGCAAACTTCTACGATACTGAGAACAAGGATGATCAGGCGCACGACCCCAATTTAGGAGAAAAAGAAAAAGAAAAAGAAAAAGAAAAAGAAAAAGAGAGTAACTTTCTGAAATATTTATCGACCCATCCACCAACCGAGGAACGTATAAACCGATTCCTTGACGCGGCAAACCCTTAAAGGATCTGCTGAACGTTAACTCTGCGCGAGTCGATTAATCCCGATTCCCTCGAAAAATAGGGCCTGGCTCTAATAAAATATCACATCAATACTCGCCGACAATAACACCTCACCGGACTGCTGCCCCATGTTGGGCTCTGATGCTTTGGCCTGATTAGGCCACCCAGTTTCCGCTGCCAGTTTACCCGTAAGCCACCACGCGCAAACCTCAAGAAAACCCGGTTGAATCCCGCGCGGAAAAATCAGTTAAACCCTTTCTCTCCTACAAGAGTATTCGTCGCGTCGAATCACTGCGATAATCGTTTGCTGTCACCGGACGCAAAAATGTCTCAATCCGAACCCTTACTATCGAATAAAGTTCGACGGACGCTGAGCATATGAATTTATTGCAACACGAACCGGCGCTTCGCCTGGGGTGTTTTTTCGCTATATTTTTCCTGGTTGCGGCCTGGGAAGCATGGGCTCCCCGCCGGACACGTGACTTACCGCGGACCCTACGCTGGCCCAACAACCTGGGAATCGTGCTGTTCAATACACTAACCCTGCGTCTACTGTTGCCCGCCGGGGCAGTGGGAGCAGCGATAACAGCGGAAAAGCAAGGGTGGGGCCTGCTCAATCAAGCAGCTCTGCCGTCAGTAATCGAGTTCCTGTTGGCACTGGTTATTTTCGATCTCGTGATCTACCTGCAGCATGTGATGTTTCACGCCGTGCCCGCTTTATGGCGATTGCATCGTATGCATCATGCCGATCTAGAATTCGACGTCACTACGGGCGCCAGATTTCATCCACTGGAAATCGTCCTGTCGATGCTTCTTAAGCTTGCCGTGATCGCGGCGCTCGGCCCTTCCGCGATAGCGGTACTGGTGTTCGAAATACTGCTCAATGCGCTCGCCATGTTCAACCACGGCAACATCCGCCTGCCCGCGCGCCTGGACCAGAGCCTGCGCCTTGTGCTTGTCACGCCGGATATGCACCGCGTACATCATTCGGTCATACCGCGCGAAACCAACAGCAACTTCGGGTTCAACCTCTCGCTATGGGATCGCTGCCTCGGCACTTATCGAGCCCAACCGCAACACGGCCACACTAAAATGACCATCGGTATCGACGCGTTTCGCTCACGGCATGATTTGCGCCTGGATCGCATGCTGATCCAGCCTTTCAGAGGTCGGACCCCGACCTACCCGATCAATCGAGACCGGTGATGCCAGTCAACTACGCCAACTACGGCCGGAGAAATCGACGCCGGAGTTAACAGGCTCTAAATTATGCCGCGGCTTACCAACGCCTCTATCTCGCCAGAGGGAATACCCATTTCGGAGAGTATCTCCCTACCATTTGCGCCAAGCTCCGGACCCACCTTTGCCGGCACCTTGTCCGCGCCGACAACCCAGAAGGGACTATTGATTTGCTGACCGCGACCCGCGGTATGCCCTTCCACATCGATAATCATGTCATTGAGAAGCGCTTGCGGATCATCTACGACTTCCTCGAATGTGGCGACAACACTAAAAGTAATATCGTGCGCCTTGAGTCGAGCTCGCCATTCTTCACAGGTATGTTGGACAAACACCTCCCTTAAAATCGGCGCCAACTCCCTGCCGTTCTTGTGACGAGCGCCTATTTCGGAAAATCTCGAATCTTCCTGCAAATCCGGGCGGTTTATGGCTTTAATAAATTTTGGCCAGTTTTTTTCTTCCTGTAACACGATGATCGAGAGCCAACGATCATCTTTGGTCCGGTAATGATTCACCAGGGCATTGCCCGGTCGCGATGGGTTCATTCGTTTCGCCGGCTTGGTACCCGCCAGCACACCGGACAAATTACTCGCGCCCGCCCATAGCCCATTGGCCATCAGGCTGCTGTATACCTTGGTTCCCTTGCCGCAACGTTCGCGTCGATAGAGCGCGGTCATGATCGCCGCGTACATGGTCATGGCACTGGGATGATCCCCCATCGCCAGGGCCGGCAATGTCGGATCACTCTCAGCCGTGCGCACGATATCCATCAAACCAGTACGCGCCCAGTAAGCGTTGCCATCAAATCCCGGGGTATTGGCGTCATCGCCGTTCTCGCCATATCCGGTAATTTGCGCATAAATCAGGCGGTCGTTCTCTACCCTTAGATCTTCGTACCGGATTTTGAGCTTTTCCAACACTTTAGGAGGGAAGTTAGTCAGTAAAACATCGGCCTGGCCTACAAGCTTGAGCAAAATGTCGTAACCCTCCGGCGACTTCATATCGAGCGCGATACTGCGCTTGTTGCGGTTGTCCTGTTGCCAGAGATAGGGGAAATCGAGCGGCATAAACGGCGGGGACTTGTGGGCATGCCGCATGGGATCACCCGCGCCCGGCGATTCGATTTTCACGACATCCGCACCAAAATCACTGAGGACCGCACCGCAACCGGGACCAAAAACAAATGTAGCGAGTTCAAGTACCTTGATGCCCTGCAACAGGGGTTCGGCTTGTGTTTGAGCCATGGCTATACTCCTCTTATTAATTGTTGTTGGCGCAACGGATAGCTTAACTATTGTAGCCATGGATTGTCACTCCTGCCCCTGCGGGCGCTCCTCCGAGCTCTATCCCGATGACCTGGGCCAGGGTTTGTTGGGCGTGCATTTCGCGAGAATATTACGACCACTTCACGTTCCTTTATTAATATTTCAATAAATCTATTTATTTCATAGCATTAAAAGCTATACTTAAGGCTGGTTTCGCCATAGTTGCAGTTGTTTACGGGCCGATGGCCACGAATATCAACTCAAACGGCCGCTATATCCGTTCAGGAGGGACGCACCCATGATGTTTGATAAGTTTATAAACGCCCCGGTAATACGTGCCCTGGTGTTTGTTACCACCCTAGGATTTATGCAGACTTCCTTCGCCTACGATGAGGTGGACAACACGCCTTCGGGTATTGATATGACTGCAGACCTGGTACTCGGCCGGCCCGCTCTGCTGGCGACGACCATCGTCGGCGCCGCCATTTGGGTGGCTGCGCTACCTTTTTCGGCCCTGGGTGGAAATGTTGTCGATTCAGGAAAAAAACTGGTGGTCGGTCCGGCGAAATCGACATTTGTACGCTGCCTCGGCTGCAAGACCGACGGCTACGGATATAAAGACCAGGTTTACTCGGACTAAAACCCTGGTTTTAAAACCAAACCAGCCTAACTGGTCACCTTAAACCCGTGCGTGGCGACACTCGCGGTTTTTCTGTTTTGGCAATTGCATCAGGTGCGCAAGTAAACCGCCACCGCCGCCATACCGGACAGGGTACATAACACCAGCGATGTCGCGCGCATCTGCTGTGTGGTGATCCTGTGGACCAGCCGCGTCGCCAGCCAAAAACCAAGCAACGTCGCTGGAATCAATGGCCAGGTCAATTGCAAATGATGCCAGCCGAGATAGCCCACCGGCGCCTGTACTGCCAGCGACATGACGCAACTAACGATAAAAAAGGCAGACAGATTGGCACGAATTGCATCGGCTTTTTCATGCTGCAGCAATAGCGCCATCGGCGGCCCGCCAATTGCTGTACTCGTCCCCATGAAACCGGAGACAAACCCTGCTACCGCCATACGCCCAGGCGTTGGCGCTATTCGAATCGGTAGCAAGCTTACCAGTACGGCCGAAATCACCGCGATACCCAACCACAGTGACAGCATTTTCGCGTCGATCCACAATAACAGCGCGCCGCCCAACAGGGTTCCGGGCACACGTCCGGCAACCGCAGCTCCAAGTCCCCGCAACGAGATACTGGCGCGATATCGATAGGTATTAGCACACGACAACACCAGGGCAACCGCAGTAATGGGCCCCGGCACGTAGTCGGGCGATATCAGAAACAACAAAGGGGCGGCAACAATTGCCAGACCAAAGCCGATAGCGCTTTGAACGAAAGAACCGAAAAAGATCAATATCGCCGCTAACGCGGCGTCCATAGGGTCCACTGAAGAAAGCCTCTGTCAACTAATTTCAATAATCCGTACCGGCTTTCCACAAGCCGCCTAAGCTCTGAATCCTCTGGTACTACCAAGCGCGATCTGAACATATTTACTACTGGCCAGAGACCGGCTGGCATCACTCGGCACACATTGGGTAATGATCCACTGGCTAACCGCCGGTAACCGAAAGGCCGGTGTTCGGTTAGAATGCTGCCCAACATTCAATTTCGCGGGGGGCCACCAATGGCAGGAGGCAACACACTCTCACTGAAGGGTTTTGGCCTGCGCCTGTCAGCGGCGCTGATACTGGTATTCACCTCATATAATACCTATGGCTGGTCCTACTATCACTGGGCGCTTACCGATATCAGCGGGATATCCCCCGTCAAGGCATTTTTCGGCGTGTTAATGATCGTCGGATGGGTTATTTTTATTCGTGCCACAATACGCTCCCTCGGCATCATCGGCATTTTGCTCGTCGTTGCGCTCTTTGCAACGGTGTTCTGGATGGTAGTGGACTGGGGCATCGTCGCCACTGACGACCGATCAGCGGTCATTTTTACCACCGAGATTATACTTTGCCTGATTCTCGCCATCGGTATGTCCTGGTCTCATGTCCGCCGAAGACTGAGTGGCCAGGTTGACGCAGACGACGTATCCGACCCATAGATACTTCAGCCGGAACAAAATCAACACTGACAGGCCCCTTATGAATTTATCGACACTCCCGCAAAAAACCCGCGAATACAACGAATTTGTCATGGAGAGTGGGCGCTGGGATCACTTTACGCCTCGCGATGGCGACATCGTGATCTGCACTCCTGCCAAGTGTGGCACTACCTGGACCCAAATGATCTGTGCTTTACTGATTTTCCAGAAAACCAGCCTGGAAAAACCGCTGACAGAATATTCACCCTGGCTCGACGCTTTACTGGCGCCTATCGATAAAGTCATCGCCAAACTCGATGCACAGAGCCACCGGCGTTTTATCAAAACCCACACGCCACTGGATGGATTACCCTACTTTGAGCAGGTCAATTATATCTGTGTCGGCCGCGACCCCCGCGACGCGTTTATCTCGCTGAAAAATCACACGGAAAATATGCGCCTTGAGGCGCTCGAGTTGGCACAGGCCAATGCAACGCACGACTGGCGCGCGCCACCACCATCGCCTGAAGACCCCTGCGAATGGTTTCAACACTGGATCACCGGCAGCTGTGTGAGTGCACCCGAGCATGCCGCGCACGCGGATGTCCTGCACTATGTCAGAAGCTTCTGGACGTATCGACACTCGCCCAACATCCTGATGGTACATTTCAGCGACCTGAAAGCCGATCTGGAAGGAGAAATGAAACGCATCGCCGAATTTCTTGGCATTTCAGTCGAGCCTTCGTTATGGCCCGAGCTTGTCCATGCAGCGTCCTTCGAACACATGAAAGCCAATGCAGATCGTTATGCACCGCAAGTCACGGACGGCGTCTGGAAGGACACGAGTCGGTTTTTTAACCGGGGTACCAGCGGGCAATGGCGCGATATTCTCGGTGAGGAAGAGCTCGCGCTTTATCGCCAGGCCATGACCGAGAAACTGGAGCCAAAACTGGCCAACTGGCTGGAAAACGGCAGACTCGCTTCCGGAATCGATTAGTCGTCACACAACGAGCTTCGAAAATGCTCTGCGGACCTTGCTTGAACAAGCCCTCACCGCTTAGGGCCTGATTGCGCAGTAACCCGGTCAGTCGAGTACTGACCGGGCTATTATTTCTCTCATAATCTCGGACGAGCCTGCATAGATACGCGATATACGCGCGTTGGTAAACAAATTGCAGATTTCGTACTCCTGCATATAGCCCGCTCCGCCGTGAAGTTGAACACCTTCGTCCATCATCCGCCCCTCAAGCTCACTGGAATAGAGCTTGGCCTTGGCAGCCATATCGGCGCTTAACCGGCCTGCATTGTGCATCTCGACACATTTGTCGATATACACCTGGCATATATCCAGTTCGGTTCTCAGGTCGGCCAGTTTAAAGCGTGTGTTCTGGAAATCGGCCAACCGCTGGCGAAAGGCCTTGCGCTCAATCACGAATTCCCGCGTCAGATCAAAAGCCCGCTGCGCCGCTGCCACGTACCCGGCGGCCCCGATCAAACGCTCCTCGGCCAAACCCTGCATGAGATAATGGAATCCCTTGTGGGGATCGCCCAGGATATTTGTTTTAGGCACCTTGACGTCGTTGAAAAACAATTCAGCGGTATCCTGGGCTTTAAGCCCCATTTTCTTGAGATTTCGCCCACGCTCAAATCCGGCCATGCCTCGCTCGATTAGAAACAGACCAATCTGGCGCGGATTATCCGGATTTGTCTTGGCCGCTACGATCACAAGATCGGCATTGATACCGTTGGAAATATAAGTCTTTGACCCGTTGAGCAACCAGTGATCACCCTTGTCTATCGCGTGCGACTTCATACCTGCGAGATCGCTGCCCGCGTCGGGCTCAGTCATGGCAATGGCGAGAATACAATCACCGGAAACCGCACCGGGAATAAAACGCGCGTGCTGTTCTTCATCGCCAAAATGTTTCAGATACGGCGCCACCAGACGGCTATGGAGGGTATGAAAGAAACCGGCTTCGCCATGGCTGGCATCCTCTTCAATCATGATTTGCTGGTAGCGGAAATCCTCGATCCCGAGGCCCCCGTATTTCTCGTCGGCCCAGGTCAGCAAATAGCCTTGATCCCCCATTTTTTTGAACATCTCGCGAGGCACGACACCCGCCTCACGCCAACTCTCTCTGTGCGGCTCTACCTCTTGCAGCAAAAACTTACGGTAGGCCTCGCGAAACATATTTTGTTCTTCGGTAAATAATTCTCGTTCCACTACGTATTCTCTGTTCTGATCAAATTATTTTCTGTGTTTCGCCGCACGCTGGGTCGCTGTAATCGGGAAATCGGTGTAACGACGAAGGTTGAATACTAACAGCCTAGAACACTCAGGCGCTACCAAACAGCAAAGGTGTGACGACCAGCGCCACAACAGTTATTCGCCAGGTGGCCCCAATCGCCTGTTACGGCGACGACATTTAGCAGGACATAGATTTCTGCTATGTTCGTCGCAGGCCACAGATGTCTGGCCGTGATTTCGTATAACATAACCGGAAAACCGACAGGGGGGCGATGTATGCAGACTAAGTTGGCCAGACAACTGGGTATTGATTTTCCTATATTCGCTTTTACTCATTGCCGCGACGTCGTTGCGGCTGTCACAAATTCAGGTGGTTTCGGCGTCCTGGGCGCCACTGGGTTTACACCGGAGCAGTTGGAAATCGAACTGAGCTGGATAGACGAAAAAGTGGGCAACAAACCCTACGGCGTCGACGTTATCATTCCCCGGCGCTACGAAGGTCAGGAAGAAAAAGGCATTGAGAAACAACGTGCGAAAGTTCGCGCAGCCATACCCGATGACTACTATACCTTTGCCCGAAGCCTGCTGGACGCCGGCGGTGTGCCGCCCTTGCCACCTGGAAAGGTGCTCGAAGACCGTCTGTCCATGACCGACGCAGTGTCAACGCCGTTGGTCGACATTGCACTGGGCCATAAAAACTGTCGCCTGATAGCCAATGCCCTCGGTACCCCGCCCGCGGAGGTCATCTCGCAGGTCAAATCAGCAGGTGTAATGATCGGTGCGCTTTGCGGATCGGCAAAACATGCCCAGTACCATGTGGACGCGGACCTGGACTTTATCATCGCCCAGGGCGGCGAGGGTGGCGGTCATACCGGCACCATCGGTAGTGTCGTACTCTGGCCCCAGGTCGTCGATATAGCCGGTGACATTCCGGTACTCGCCGCTGGCGGCATCGGTAGCGGCCGACAAATGCTGGCTGCTCTGGCGTCTGGTGCCCAGGGCGTGTGGTGTGGCTCTGTCTGGCTGACCACGACCGAAGCCGAAACAACAGAGGCTGCTAAACAAGCCATGTTCAGGGCGACTTCCAGCGACACGGTCCGCTCGCGCAGTTTTACCGGCAAACCGGTACGTATGCTTCGGAACGCCTGGACAGACGCCTGGGACGCGCCGGGCAATCCGGAATCTCTGGGCGCCCCCATGCAGATGATGATGGCAGGCGAATCCCTGCTTCGTGTCAGTCGACACCCGGAAAAATCTCAGGATTTCGCCTTTAATCCCGTTGGCCAGATCGTCGGCGCGATGAACTCGACAATCAGCGCCCGCGATCAAGTGATGGCCATGGTCAACGAGTATCTCGCCGCCTGCGATCACATCAACAGCTTGTTGCCGGAGTCATAGCTACTGACAATGCCAATCTGGAACGACCAAACCAAAAGGGGATAAACAATAATGAGCGGAGATATCACACCCTTCAAAATAGACATCGGCGACGACATTCTTGCCGATCTCAAAGAGCGTCTGAAAAACACCCGGTGGCCAGAAAAGGAAACCGTTGACGGCTGGTCTCAGGGTATCCCACTGGCCTATACCCAGGAACTCGCGAACTACTGGCTCAATGATTACGACTGGCGCAGTCGCGAGGCCAGACTAAACGCCTTCGATCAATTTACGACGCGGCTGGACGGCATCGATTTTCACTTTATTCACGAACGATCGCCCCACTCTCAGGCAAAACCGCTGGTAATGACACACGGCTGGCCGGGATCAATCGTCGAGTTTCAGAAAGTCATCGCACCCTTAACTGACCCGGTCGCGCACGGCGGCAACGCGGAAGACGCGTTTCATGTGGTATGCCCCACTCTGCCCGGCTACGGCTTTTCCGGCAAGCCAACAGCACCAGGATGGAGTGTCGAAAAGATCGCCGAAACCTGGGACAAACTCATGCTTAAACTTGGCTACGATAAATATTTCGCCCAGGGCGGGGACTGGGGCGCCGTGGTGACCGCAGCTATTGGCATGCAAAACCGCGGTGCCTGCGAAGCAATACATTTAAATATGGTCTTTGTTGAACCGGATCCCACAACCATGGAAGATTTGACACCCCTTGAACGAAGCGCTTTAGAAGGCATACAACATTATCAAAATCACGACTCAGGCTATTCGAAACAGCAAAGCACCCGGCCACAAACAATAGGTTACGCACTTGCCGACTCGCCGGTAGGACAAATGGCGTGGATCGCGGAAAAATTCTGGTCCTGGATGGATTGCGATGGTCACCCCGAAAACATCCTTACCAAGGATGAATTGCTCGACAACATTATGCTCTACTGGTGCACGACGAGCCCGGCATCTTCGGCACGCTTGTACTGGGAAAGTTTTAACGATATTTCTCGAGACGACGTGAAGCTACCGACGGGGTGCAGTATTTATCCCAAAGAAATTTTTCGCGCCTCACGCCGCTGGGCGGAGAGACGCTTTAAGAATATTGTTTACTGGAATGAATTACCCAAAGGCGGCCACTTTGCCGCTTTCGAACAGCCTGAAGTAACCTTACCTTATTCTGTAC
>OBJS01000317.1_pt1 | contig 11996 bp, 11 predicted proteins | sample 1519851 | NCBI WGS metagenome assembly OBJS01 (sample SAMN03019806, study PRJEB22545) | beach sand metagenome | biome: beach; feature: sea beach; material: beach sand | place: USA: Municipal Pensacola Beach, FL | collected 2010-10-20 | depth 25-47 cm m
CTGGGTTTCGCGCGGCGCCAGGCCGCAATCCCCCGGCGAAAATCCGCCCTTGCCGAAAATCGCCGAGCCAGCGACAAAGGTATCGGCGCCGGCCTGTCTAATTTTTCCGATATTCTGTTCGTTGACACCGCCGTCGACTTCCAGCCGTATATCCAGGCCGGCGCCATCAATGAGTGCACGCGCCTGAGTAAGTTTTTGCAGGGTATTGGGAATAAACTTCTGCCCGCCAAAGCCCGGATTTACCGACATCAACAAAAGCACGTCGATCTTGTCGAGCACATGATCCAGCACCGATAGCGACGTCGCAGGATTGAGCACCAGCCCGCTTTTACAACCGAGTTCTCGAGTCAATTGCAGCGACCGGTCAACGTGGCGGCTGGCTTCCGGATGAAAAGTGATCCAGGAAGCGCCGGCTTCGGCAAACATGCGAATCAGCTCGTCCACAGGCTCCACCATCAGATGGACATCGATCGGCGCGGTGATACCGAAATCCCGCAGGGCCTTGCACACCATCGGACCCACGGTCAGGTTGGGAACATAATGGTTATCCATGACGTCGAAGTGAACCACGTCGGCGCCGGCATCGAGCACCGCGTTGACCTCTTCCCCCAAGCGAGCAAAATCGGCTGACAGGATGGACGGCGCTATAAGATATTCAGGCATGATAAGATGGCAATCCCGCGGTTATTGATTGACGCAGACTACCATTTTACCTAAAGCTGGCAGGTTTGCCTTGCGGCGATATTAAACGTGCCTTGATCTCGACAATTCGATTTTCCGCTCACTGTAACAACACGCCTCTGCACCGGCAGGTTCAGATGAGCGACGATACCGAAAGAGCCAACCAAAGGCGAAATAAACGGCGGAAACATTAACTCTTGAGCTCGACTGCCCCCCCGACTGGCGAAACCCTGGCCAGCCAACTGCAAAAATTGCACACGACTTTGCCTGCCATTACCTTCCGGCCGGAAGCAGACATACTGGGTTGTGAGCTTCCGCAAGCACAGGTCTACCTGCAACACTACGGCCTCGACGGGCTGATCGATGATCCGTCTTGCCGGCATTTCCTCGGTCGAACCCATTGCTGCAGCTTTAACATCGCCAGCCAGTACTGGCTGCCCGCCTCTCCTTCCGGCACTGTGTTCGTGGTCCACGGATATTTCGACCACGTCGGCCTTTACGGGCACCTGATTCGCCACCTGCTAGACTGCGGACTTGCCGTGGTTGCCTTTGATCTGCCGGGACACGGTCTTTCCGATGGCGAACGCGTCACCATCGCCAGCTTCGATCACTACGTCGATGTCTTTGAAACGGTGGTGGGACTGGCCGAAGCCAACCTGCCCCAACCCTGGCACACCGTCGGCCAGAGTACCGGCGGCGCTATCGTGCTGAACCACCTCCTGGCCAAACCCGAACTGCAGACTTTCGACAACGTCGAACTGTTGGCGCCACTGCTACATCCCCGAAACTGGTCGGTAAACAAAATGGCGTACAAGCTCTGTCATCGTATACTGCCAAGTATCTGGCGAAGCTTTCAGACTAATTCCTCCGATGCGGCTTTTGTTGATTTTCTGAAAGACCAGGACCCCCTTCAGGCCCGTCACATTCCTCTGGAATGGATCGGCGCCATGAGCCGCTGGGCTGAAGCTTTCCACCTGTTTCCCGAAAGCACCCAACGCTTGCGCGTCATTCAGGGGGATCGAGATACCACCCTGGATTGGCGCTACAATATGGCGCAGTTGCGCACCAAGTTCCCCGCCGGGGAATTTCACCTGGTACCGGGCGCGCGACACCACCTGGTAAACGAGTCCCCCATCCTGCGGCAGCAGGTATTCTCCTGCATGGGCTTCGAAAAATTGCCCTCCAGCCAAGACGAAACGAAACGCCTGGAAGCGTGACGACATTCAGGCAGTACTACTTAAAACCGCACATCAATAGAGATCGCCAATGAAACGCCTCGCCCCGACACACAACAGTAGCGCCCGGCGCATGGCAAAAACCATCTACTACGGATACCAGAGTTATTTTTCAGATTTCCTTAATTTATCGCTCGGCGCAAAGGCACGATTCGAGAAAGCGGACTGGCTCGGTGCGCAGGATTCGAACAACGAGAGGATCGAACTATACAAAATCAAGGTGCGCAATACCTCGGCGCTGCTCGACACCGTAACAACCAAGGATATTACGGACCTCGAACTCTGGCGCGAGGCGAAAAATGTTTTTACACAGCTGATATCAAAAACAACAAACTTTGAAATTGCCGAGACCTTCTTCAACTCAGTGTTCGGTTTGATCAACGATCACGACAAGATAGACGACGACCTGATATATGTTTTTTCTTCCCAGCCTCCCGAGATTCCCGAAAGCGACTTCAGTATTTTTATTCGCTATGAAGACTTCAGTGATGTCACTGAGGTCTTTGCCAGCATTCTCAGCGACACGGAGCTGTCCGTGCCATGGGAAAACCTCGAGCGTGATGTCGCAGCCATTGCGAGCGCTTTCAGGGAAGATGTGCAACCACAGTTGCAATCGAGCGTTCACGACCTGAAATTCGATGTGCTCGAGGCGATTTTCTACCGCAGTAAAGCCGCCTATCTGATTGGCCGTATCTGCGACGGCCCGCACTATATTCCCCTGGTATTACCCATTCTCAACAACGAGAGCGGCGGTCTCTATGTCGACACTGCCATTTTCGATACCAGCGAAATGAGTGTCATTTTCGGATTTACACGGGCGCATTTCATGGTAGATGCACCGCTGCCTCATCAATACCTCCATTTTATAAAGAAACTGCTACCCCACAAGGGCGACTACGAAATCTATACCAGCCTCGGTTTTTCCAAACATGCGAAAACTGAGTTTTACCGGGAACTGGTACAGCACCTGCGGGACTCGAACGATCAATTTGTTATCGCCCCCGGTATTAAAGGCATGGTGATGAGCGTATTCACGCTGCCGTCCTACGATATTGTGTTCAAAGTCATCAAGGACAAGTTTGACCCCCCGAAAGAAGTGACCCACGAAATCGTCAAAGAAAAATACAAGTTTGTTTCGCGGCACGACCGCATCGGACGCATGGCAGATACGCAAGAATTTCATAACCTGTCCCTGCCACTGGCGCGCTTTTCCGAGGAGCTACTGGCTGAACTCCGCCAGGTGGCTCCTTCCCAACTTGTCGTCGAAAATGACAAACTGATCATTCGCCACCTTTACACCGAACGCCGCATGGAGCCCCTGAATCTATATTTGAAAGACGCGAACGAAGAACAAACGCGTAACGTCATCGAGGAATATGGCAACGCCATAAAGCAGTTGGCCGCGGCGAATATCTTCCCGGGCGACATGCTCCTGAAGAATTTTGGCGTGACGCGCCACCAGCGCGTGGTATTTTACGACTACGACGAAATATGCCCGCTGACCGAATGCAACTTTCGCCATATTCCGGAACCGCAAACTGAGGAACAGGCCATGTCGGCCAAGCCCTGGTACACGGTGGCACCGGAGGATGTCTTTCCCGAGGAATTCCGACTATTCTTTTCCGGTAATCCCGTCGCACGCCAGGCCTTTACTGAGCTGCACAGCGAAATTTACGATCCGGAGTTCTGGCAGGGGCTACAGAAAGAAATCCGGCAAGGTAAAGTTGTGGATGTATTTCCCTATCGTCGGAAACGGCGTTTTCCCCGCGAATCCACCTGCCGGTAACAGGCGGTTCTGTACCTAAGCCGCCTATAGCAACACGTAGTTAGCAGTCGAAAATAACTTTAAAAAGAGAGTAGACCTATGAATACATCATCACATATCGCGCTGGTTACCGGCGGTGCCAGAGGCATTGGCGCGGCCATCTGTCGCGCCCTGGCAGACTGTGGACACCGGGTCGTAGTCACCGACATCGCCGCCCAGGGGGCGAGCGCTCTGGCAAAGGAAATCGGCGGTGAGTCGGTGGCGATGGACGTCACCAGCGCCAACTCGGTAAGTCAGGCCAGTGAGCAGATAGCCCGTGAAATCGGTGCTCCCACCATCGTCGTCAACAACGCTGGCTGGGATAACCTGATGCCTTTTCTGGAAACCGACGAGGAATTCCAGAACAAAGTGATCGCCATTAACTATACGGGACCGGTACGCGTCTGCCGTGCTTTTTTGCCCGGGATGATCGCAGCCGGTGGCGGCCGCATCATCAATATCGCCTCCGATGCGGGACGTATCGGCTCAGCACTCGAGGCCATCTACTCGGGCACCAAGGGTGGCCTGATTGCTTTTTCCAAAACGCTGGCTCGGGAATTTGCCCGCAACCAGATCACTGTGAACTGTGTTTGTCCCGGCATCACGAATACACCGCTGATAAAAGAAATTACGGCCAACAACGAACTGGCCGGGCGTGGTATCGCCGCCATTGAACGCAATGTCCCACTGGGTCGGATGGGCCAGCCGGAAGATATTGCTGGTGCGGTGGTTTACCTGGCTTCAGAAGCCGCGTCCTACGTGACGGGGCAGACGCTGTCGGTCAGTGGAGGCATATCAATGGCAGGCTAGCGGATAAAGAGAGCCCGTGGCGGCAAGACGGGGTTTGCCCGGCTCAGCTTTGCCGTAGCTCGCTGCGGGTGGGGGCGACAACTCTCAACCCGCAGCGCTCGCCCAGAAAGACCTTTTTTTAGCGAGCTATTCCCAGAACTTCCACCACTTGCGGCGCTGTTGTTCACGCATTTTCTGACCCTGTTCGGAACCTTTGCCAAGCTCTTTTTGCTCTTGCTCCATCTTGCGTTCTCGTTGCTTGGCCGGGCCCGACAGGTCGCTGTCGTCACGATGCAATTGCTGACGCTCCTGTACACGCTTTTGAGCTTCTTTCCTCTCCTGGTCACCTTCGGGACGATGCTCGCGCACCCTTTCGCGCATCTGTTCCTGCCTTTGTTCCTGGGGCCTCGTGGCTTTTTCGGGCTTTTTGCCCATGCCCTTGTCTTCCGGCTTCGCCCAGGCCTCGGGACCACCGAGCATTGCGCCGATACTCAGAATAAACACACCACCAATCAATTTCTTTTGCATTTTTTATGTTCCTGCCCACGAATAGGCAAATGACAAGCTCTAAATTTCGAAAGATTCTACTAAGTAAGCCGTAAAATTCAGCCGTCGACCTGGTGGACATGTACATCCCGCTGAGGAAAGGGAATGGAAATACCTTCCTGGTCGAAACGCTTTTTAACGTTTTCTGTCAGGTCAAAATAAACGCCCCAATAATCTGGCGTATTGACCCAGGGCCGCACGACGAAATTAACGCTGCTGTCGGCCAGCTGGTGCACTGCAATAGTTGGTGCGGGATCCTGTAAGACACGGTCATCGCTATTGACCACCTCGTTCAACACACGCTTGGCCTTATCGATATCGTCTTCGTAGCCTATGCCAAATACGAGATCGACCCGACGGGTATCTTTGGCTGAATAATTGGTAATAATGCCTCCAAGCACTGCCGAATTGGGCACGATAACTTTTTTATTGTCTCCGGTTTTCAGTTCGGTAGTAAAAATCATGATACTTTCGACCACGCCGGAAGTACCGGCCACTTCGACAAAGTCGCCGATGCGAAACGGGCGAAAGATGATAATGAGCACACCAGCGGCAAAATTGGATAACGAACCTTGCATGGCCAGGCCAATGGCCAGACCTGCAGCACCGACAACCGCCACAAACGAAGCAGTTTGAATACCGATCTGGCCCAGGGCCGCAATAATGACGAAGGTAAGGAGAGCATAGTAGGCTAGATTAGAGGCAAAATTGACCAGTGCCGGATCCACCTGTCGGGCTGTCATCACGCGCTTGCAACCGTTACCCACTTTGCGCGCGACCCAGCGGCCGACGATAAAGATGAGAATAGCGGCGATCAATTTGACGCCGTAAGGAATGATCCGCGCGGTTATTTCTTCCAGACTCATTAACAAATCTCTCCCGTTTTTCCTTTCGTCACTGAAGCCAATGCCTTCATTGAAGGCCTGTCTCTACTTGACCATAATAACCCCGCAGCAAGTCCCTGCAACAAAAACAACAACCCCAACCTCCAAGCACCAGGAGACTGTAATGTTTAAGGAATTTAAAGAATTTGCCGTTAAGGGCAATGTCGTCGACATGGCGGTAGGTATCATCATTGGTGGCGCTTTTGGCACCATCGTCAAAAGCCTGGTTTCCGACGTTATTATGCCGCCCATTGGTTTACTTCTCGGGGGCGTGGACTTCTCCAATCTGTTCCTCCTGCTCAAAGCGGACGAAGGCGCCACCTTCAGCGCCCTGGCCGACGCGCAGGCCGCCGGGGCCGTGACAATCAACTACGGGCTGTTTATCAACAACGTGATCAGCTTTATCATTGTCGCATTTGCAGTATTTTTGCTGATCAAAGGCATTAACACAGCCAAACGGGAGGAAGAAGCGCCTCCGGCAGAGCCCACCACAAAAGACTGTAGCGCCTGTTGCACAAACATCCCCATTAAAGCCACCCGTTGCCCCAACTGCACATCAGAGCTTGCTGCCTGATAGCTCATTAGTTAACACAACAATAAAAAAGCCCCCGGGCGTTACCACCGGGGGCTTTTTTATTCGCGCTTAAAGTATCAGGCCACTTCAAACAGCCCGGCTGCGCCCATGCCACCACCGACACACATGGTAATCACGACATATTTTTCACCCCGGCGCTTACCCTCGCGCAGGGCGTGACCCACCATGCGCGCACCACTCATGCCATAGGGATGGCCAATGGCGATGGCACCACCGTTAATATTGAGTTTTTCATTGGGAATACCCAGCTCGTCGCGACAGTAGATCACCTGCACGGCAAACGCTTCGTTGAGCTCCCAGACACCAATATCATCCATGGTCAGGCCATGCTGTTTCAGCAATTTAGGTATGGCAAATACCGGGCCAATGCCCATTTCATCGGGCTCGCAACCGGCGACAGTGATACCGCGGTAGATACCTAGTGGTTCCACGTTGCGCTGCTCGGCGGTTTTTGAATCCATGAGCACACAGGCAGCCGCGCCATCGGACAATTGGCTGGCGTTACCTGCGGTAATACAGCCACCTTCGAACACGGGCTTTAGGGACTGCAAACCTTCGAGCGTCGTGCTCGGCCGATTGCCCTCATCCAGTTTCAGCGTTTTTTCTTCCATCGCTTCCTTGCCGGTCGCCTTGTCGACATGCTTCATCATTGCCGTCACTTCGACAATTTCATCGTCGTACAAACCCGCTTCCTGAGCTGCTGCGGTTCGCTGCTGGGATTGCAGACCGTATTCGTCCTGGGCGTCCCGACTGATGTTGTAACGCTTGGCCACCACTTCGGCGGTCTGCAACATGGGCATATAGATGTCCTTGTGCATTTTGATCAGATTGGGATCCTGAGCCCGGTAGCCATTTTGATGTTCGTTCTGTACCAGACTGATATGCTCGACGCCGCCACCCACGGCCACGGTCATGCCATCATGGACAATCTGTTTAGCGGCTGTCGCGATCGACATCAAACCTGAAGAACACTGGCGGTCCATGGTCATGCCACTGACCGTAACCGGGCAGCCCGCCGCGAGAGCGGTCAAACGACCGATGTTATAACCGGTCGTACCCTGGCCCAGGGCACAGCCCATAATGACATCCTCAATTTCCGCAGGATCGACGCCTGCGCGCGTCATCGCCGCCTTAACGGCGATTGCCGCCATAGTCGGGCCTTCCGTGTCGTTAAACAGACCGCGGTAGGCCTTGCCGATGGGTGTTCTCGCCGATGAAACCACCACTGCTTCTCTCATAGTCATACCCTCTTGTTCGTCGCTTTAGCCCGCCGAATTCGGATCAGGCGTTTTTATCCATATCGGCCAGGGCCGCTTTAATAAACTTTTCGGTTTGTTTCAGTGCCGCGGACAAGCGCTCCTCTCCAGTCGCGTCATCCAGCGCCGCCCAGTTTTCCAATACCGCCTCGGGAGTTTGCTGGTCGGCGGACAGATAAATACCTTTCGTCTCGTACAGATGCGAAGCTGAAAAGCCCCCGGCACCGGCGCACAAGACAAATTTATTGGGCGCGTCTTCCGAGCACAATGCAAGCACGCCAGCGCTGACAGGCTCGGGCTGCAGTGCAGATGCGGCGCGCGGGTCGGGAATAATGTCTTCGGTCATGCGGGTCAGCGCGGCAGGCGCCAGTGAGTTCACCCGCACATTGTATTTCTCGCCCTCCTGGGCCAGAGAGTTCATCAATCCGACGACACCCAGCTTGGCGGCACTGTAGTTGGACTGACCAAAGTTACCGTACAGGCCGCTTGAGGAAGACACCATGACAATGCGGCCATAGTTCTGCTCCTTCATGATTTCCCACACTGCTTTCGAGCAATAGGCCGCACCCATCAGATGGACGTCGATCACCAGTTTGAAATCGTCCATCGACATCTTTGAGAAGGATTTATCGCGCAAAATGCCGGCATTATTGACCAGAATATCCACCCGTCCCCAGGCATCCATGGCCTCTTTGACCATGTTCTGCACTTCGTCAAAATTGGCCACGTTGGCACCATTGGCGATGGCCTCGCCACCGTTGGCCTTGATGTCTTCGACAACGGCACGCGCGGCCTCGCTGGATTGTCCGGTGCCATCGCGGGCGCCGCCCAGGTCGTTCACTACGACTTTTGCACCGCGGGCCGCGAAGGCCAAGGCATGGGATCGGCCCAGGCCGTTGCCGGCACCGGTGACGATGGCCACTTTTCCATCAAATCGAATTGTCATGATTCAGCTCCAGTTACTTTGCTTTTGGACTCTACCGGGTTTCCGGCTTCAACCGGTGAACACCATAGTCAGGGTCTCGGCAATCAATGCGGGCTTTTCAAAACCCTCTATATCAACCGTCACCTCCAGCTTGAACAGATATTGCCCGGGGTTTTTCTCGGTAGCTTCCACCAGTTTGGCACGAGCGCGAACCTTCGATCCGGCCGGCACCGGCTGCAGAAAACGCAGTTTGTCGAGCCCGTAGTTGACGCCCATGGTTCGATTGGGCACGTCAACACCGACGCCGCCGTATTGCATAAAGTAGGCAAGTAGCGACAATGTCAGGTATCCGTGGGCAATCGTGCCGCCAAAGGGCGTGTCTTTGGCGCGCTCCGGGTCCACATGGATAAACTGATGATCCTTGGTAACATCGGCAAAGTCGTTAATGCGCTGCTGGTCGATCTCGAACCAGTCGGAGGTGCCACAGTCCTTACCGACGTTGGATTGCAAATCGCTGGTATCAATTTTTAGTGACATGAATTTTTCCTCCTCGAAAATCTCTCTCTGTCATTGAAACGACCGCCCGTGAGGGTCGGTCTGGGGTTGGTTAAGTCAAAGAACCCAAGCCGCACTGATCAGTAGCCATGCAGCCGGGCAAACCGGTCGCTGTGAAACCGATAATCGCCCAACAGTTGCTCGGCAACACGTGCGCGTTTCATAAACAATCCGATATCCATCTCATCGGTCATACCGATACCGCCGTGCATCTGTACCGCCTCGTTGGTCGCCAGAGTCGCGACCTCACTCACTTTGGCCTTGGCCAGGCTCGCGTAAACGGAGGTCTGGGAATCACCGGCATCGAGCGCTTGTAAGGCCTTGAGCACCACTGACTTAGCCAACTCAATTTCGCTAAATAAATGTGCCGCGCGATGCTGCAGCCCCTGGTAGGAACCAATCAGCGCCCCGTATTGCCGGCGCTCTTTCATATACTGCACGGTACGCTCAAACACCTCTTGCGAGATGCCCAGCAACTCGGCAGACAAGTGCGAATTGCCGATATCGAGAACCGTCCGCAGTGTCTCGCCACCAGCATTCAGTACGCCCAGCGCCTGATCCGCCGCCACCTGCGCGCCGTCAAAGCGGACAAAGGATGAATTGATGCTGTCGGCCATAATGACCCGCTCAATGTTGACGCCAGGGGTATCGGCATCAATCACAAACAGGGTCAGGCCCTCTTCGTCACCCTCCGATCCTGCCGTGCGCGTGGAGACGATGATTTTATCGGCAACGTGACCGTCCACCACAAACTGCTTTTCGCCATGCAGCGTGTAACCTGTCCCGTCGCTCCGAGCGCTGACCCCAGCATATCGCGGGTTGTGACGAGGGCCGCCGTCAATGGCGAGCGTCATCACCAGGTCGCCAGCCACAATAGCTGGCAGAAGCTGTTTTTTTTGTGCGTCGCTGCCGGCACCGGAAATAGCCGACACAGCCAGTACCGCCGTAGACAATAGCGGGGATGCTGTCAACGTACGTCCGTTTTCCTCCAGCACCTGGCCCATGCCGACGTGGCCAAATTCCAGGCCGCCATATTCTTCCGCTACCAGAATTCCGGTCCAGCCCATCTCGGCCATCTGGCCCCAGAGTTCCCTGGAAAACCCGGTTGCGTCCCGCTCGTCACGCAACGCGCGCAGTGCCTCGACAGGCGCGTTTTCCTGAAGAAAACCCTTTGCCGCCTCCTTGAGCATCTGCTGTTCTTCACTCAAGACCAATGCCATAGTTCGCCCTTCGTTATATTTGATATACCCGCGCGGTCGCGCTGTTGGGTGCGATTATTTTTCGCCCAGACCAAGTATTCGTTTACTGATGATATTGAGCTGAATCTCGGAGGTACCGCCCTCGATCGTGTTGCCTTTGGTGCGCAGCCACTGACTGGCCATTTGCCCGCCCTTGAAGGCCTCGCCTTCCCAGGCGAGGGCCTGGGTACCGTAAATACCTAACAGTAATTCGTGGCGGCGCTTGTTGTTTTCCGTACCCGCGTACTTCAGCATCGAAGACGCCGCACCAGTCCCCTGACCGGCTTTAGTCTCATCGCCAATGCGTTCGGCCGTCAACTGGAAGGCCATGTCATCCATGGTCCAACGGGTGATATCGCTGCGCAGGCCGGTGTCGGCGAGCACGCCGTTGTCCAACCCCACCTGCGCCACCGCCTGCTCGTGCAAACCCTTGGTAATGGCCGTGGACTGGCCCATGTTACCGATCATTTCCCGTTCGTGGGTGAGCAGGTAACTGGCGATTTCCCAACCCCTGTTGATCTCACCTACCAACTGGTTCTTATCGGCGCGAACATTGTCGAGGAAGGTTTCGCAAAAGGGCGACTTGCCGGAAATGAGCCGAATCGGCTTGACGGTGACGCCGGGCTGATTCATATCGAACAGTACCAGACTGATTCCCGCGTGCTTGGCAGCGTCGGGATCCGTGCGCACCAGGCAGAACATCCAGTCCGCCAGGTTGGCGTAGCTGGTCCAGACCTTCTGGCCGTTGATAATAAAATGGTCGCCCTTGTCTTCGGCCCGCGTCTGAAGGCCCGCAAGATCGGAGCCATAATTGGGTTCACTGTAACCCTGGCACCACCAAATCTTGCCGGCGACAATGTTTGGGATATGCTGACGTTTCTGCTCCTCAGTGCCATATTTGAGCAGCGCCGGACCAATCATCGACAGGCCCATGCTGAACAATGGCGCGCGGGCGCCGATGCGGGCCATTTCCTGGGTCAGAATTTTCGCCTCTTCCCGGCTCAGGCCGCCCCCACCATATTCACTGGGCCATTCCGGTGCGGTCCAGCCGCGTTCGGCCATTACGTCAAGCCAGTCTTTTTGTTCCTGGTTGACGAATTTCCACTTGGTGCCACCCCAACAGGTATCCTCAAATTCCTCGGCCGGCACGCGCTGAGACGGCGGACAGTTTTTTTCCAGCCACGCACGTGTTTCTGCTCTAAATGTTTCTAGATCCGCCATCCGACCCCCCTGGAGATAGCTATTGGTCGATAGTGATTAGTCTTTCCGCCTGCCGTCCGTCCAGTGGTACCGGCCGGGGGCGCAACATCGGCTCCAACACCCTGCCGAAAAGCGGGAACGAGCCACTATAAAGGAAGGCAGAAAGGCGGTAAACCGGCTAAATCCGGCCCACCGGTTTCCGTAGGGCGGCCACTCGCCGCGTTAATCTACAGAGTGATCCGTCAGTCTGTCACGGCAATGTCGTCGACTTTCTGGAAACCCCTAGGC
>OBJS01000318.1_pt1 | contig 11993 bp, 9 predicted proteins | sample 1519851 | NCBI WGS metagenome assembly OBJS01 (sample SAMN03019806, study PRJEB22545) | beach sand metagenome | biome: beach; feature: sea beach; material: beach sand | place: USA: Municipal Pensacola Beach, FL | collected 2010-10-20 | depth 25-47 cm m
CTTGGAGAGACATCCACCCGGCGGTAAATTGTAGCTCTTTACCGGCTTTATCATTCGCAATCACGGTCACGTCCTGTTGTGGTTTGAGGTTTTTATCAATCTTAATATCAAAGGTCTCGTGTCCACTGAGCCCTAGGCTGGCGGCGGAGTCACCTTCCTTAAATTGCAGTGGTAGTACGCCCATGCCCACTAAATTGGAGCGATGGATCCTTTCGAAACTTTGAGCAATGACCGCGCGTACGCCTAACAAGTAGGTTCCTTTTGCTGCCCAGTCCCTTGAGGATCCGGTGCCATATTCGACGCCAGCGATCACCACCAAGGGCGTGCCATCCTGTTGATAGCGCATAGCGGCGTCGTAAATGCTCATCTGTTCGCCGCTCGGCAAGTATTCTGTGATGCCACCTTCGGTTCCTGGGACTAATTGGTTTTTAATGCGGATGTTGGCAAAGGTGCCGCGCATCATCACTTCATGATTACCGCGTCTCGATCCGAAGCTGTTGAAGTCTACCGGATCCACCCCTTTTGAGATGAGGTACTTACCGGCAGGACCATCGGCGGGGATATTGCCCGCTGGACTAATGTGATCCGTAGTGACGCTGTCTCCCAACAGTGCCAAGGTTCGTGCACCAGAAATAGGTTGAATTTCTCCCGGCTCGAGGCTCAGATTTTGGAAGAAGGGCGCGTGTTGTACATAGGTGGAATTTTCATCCCATTCGTAGAGATCGCCACCTGAAGTTTTAATTGCCTGCCAGTCACTGCTGCCCTCCGCCACATTGGAATATTTGGCACGAAACTGATCCGGAGTCACGCATTGACTGAGGATCTTTTCCACCTCATCGTTGCTGGGCCAAATATCTTTCAAGTAGACGGGGTTTCCACTGGCATCGGTGGCTAATGGATCCTTATCCAGTTGAATATTTACCGTGCCAGCAATGGCGTAAGCCACCACCAACGGTGGGCTGGCGAGGTAGTTGGCGCGTACAAGGGGGCTGATGCGACCTTCAAAGTTGCGATTACCGCTGAGCACGGAGCACGCAACCAGATTGCCTTCTTTAATAGCTTTGGCCACAGGCTCTGGCAACGGACCAGAGTTACCGATACAAGTGGTACAACCATAACCTACAGTATGAAACCCTAAAGACTCTAAGGGTTCGGTTAGATTCGCGGCATCCAGGTATTCCGTGACTACCCGACTGCCGGGTGCCAACGAAGTTTTAACCCATGGTTTGACCTTCAGACCTTTTGCCTGGGCATTCTTTGCTAATAAACCGGCGGCTATTAGGACACTCGGATTACTGGTGTTGGTGCAGCTGGTGATGGCGGCCACAACCACAGCGCCATCTTTAATTTCTTCACTGTTGCCCGCTAATGTGGCAGGGCTACTGGCTGGTTGATCGGCGTCCCTTTTAGCAAGATCCTGTAACGCCTGATGCCATTTGGGCTTCATTTCCGAGAGTAAGACTCGATCTTGGGGCCGTTTCGGTCCAGCTAGAGAGGGTTGAACGGTACTAATGTCGAGTTCGATGATCTGCGTGTATTCTGGATCCACTTCATCCTGGCGCCATAGACCTTGGGTTTTGCAGTAGCGCTCGACTAGATCAATGGTGCCTTCATCACGACCGCTCAAACGCAGATAATCCAGGGTGGCGTTATCGATAGGGAAAAAGCCCATGGTGGCGCCATATTCCGGAGCCATGTTTGCTAACGTGGCACGATTTGGCAGGCTCAGTTGGCTGACGCCACTACCAAAAAACTCCACAAATTGTCCCACGACACCCACTTCCCGCAGCATTTGCGTCACCGTGAGCACTAAGTCTGTGGCGGTGACTCCCTCAGATAGTTCACCGGTGAGTCGGAAACCGACAACCTTAGGCGTTAACATGTAAATAGGTTGCCCCAGCATCACGGCTTCTGCTTCGATACCGCCCACTCCCCAACCCACAACACCAAGACCGTTGATCATCGTGGTGTGACTGTCCGTGCCGACTAAAGAATCTGGCACAGCAATGCCATTGCGGGCGAGCACACCTTTGGCCAGGTATTCCAGATTGATTTGGTGAACGATGCCCATATCAGGGGGAACGACGCTAAAATTATCGAATGCGCTTTGGCCCCATTTCAAAAATGAGTACCGTTCCTTGTTGCGTTGGAATTCCACCTTAGCGTTTAAATCCACCGCATCGTGGCTGCCAAAATGGTCCACCATTACCGAGTGGTCAATCACCAGATCGCACGGAACTAGAGGATTAATTTTGCCTGCATCACCGCCCAATGCGGCACAGGATGCACGTAAGGCAGCGAGATCGACCACCGCTGGTACGCCAGTGAAATCCTGTAACACCACCCGTGCCGGGCTAAAGGGAAGCTCTGCGTTTGCTGGATTGACTGCATTCCAACTGGCTAGGTTGGTTACATCTTGTTGATTAACTACATAATCGTCCACATTTCGCAGCACGGATTCCAATAGTACTTTAATGGAATAGGGCAATTTATCGAGATGACCGATGCCCTCTTCTGTCAATTTGGGCAGCGCGAAGTAGTCAATTTTGCCCGTTTTGGTTTCTAAACTGCGGCGGGCACCGAACAGATCTGGATATGCGTCAGACATGGAGATAGTTTCCTGATTAATTTTATGGAGGTTCTAAATTAAGTTTAGGCAGTGACCCAAAAGAAGGATGTTATCGCGCTTCCCAGTCTCCAGGGCAGTTGGATCAGTTCCACACACCTGGCACTGCACTTGATACCTATAAACTAATAATAAAAGAGATTCCTCGATTGCTTAGAGTCTAAGTGGCCAACGCTGATTAGTCAGGTTGGGCTTGGAATTCGGCGCGTATTTTACACCCTGGGCGCCTGGTCACCAAACTCGGAGTTATGGAAAGGCTATTTTGCTACTACTTTCACCAGTTAGTGGTGAGATTGATAAAGGTTCTAAAGATGAATTGATGCACGGGACTTTGTACTGGTGTCAATGGCCGGTACAATGCCACACTTCATTGTGCCAAGTCTTTACTAGAGTTCAATTTACAGTCGAATTTATGGTTAAAAAAACAGCGCTCTACCAGCAGCACCTACAAGCAGGCGCCAAAATGGTGCCTTTTGGTGGTTGGGACATGCCCGTCCATTATGGATCGCAAATTGTTGAGCACAAAGCAGTGCGTGAGCAGGCAGGCATATTCGACGTCTCTCACATGACGGTGGTGGATGTTATAGGTGAACAGTCCGCACCCTACCTCCAGTGGTTGCTTGCAAACGATGTGGCTAAATTGAGTGCACCTGGACGAGCTTTATACAGCTGTATGCTGAATAACCAAGGCGGTATCCTTGATGATCTGATCGTCTATTATGTCGCGCCCAAGCAATATCGATTGGTGGTCAATGCCGCTACACGAGAGAAAGATTTAGCCTGGATGTTTGAGCAAGCAGAGGCATATTCTGTGACAGTGCAAGAACGGCAGGAGCTATGCATGTTAGCGTTACAGGGGCCAGCGGCAATCAGCATTGCCGAACAATTACCTATTTTCGCAGATGTGGCGAATAGCCTATCCACCCTGAAAACTTTTCATCATCTGCAATCAGGGGATCTATTCATTGCTGCGACGGGATATACCGGCGAATCGGGTATCGAAGTAATTTTACCAGCAGCAGACGCTCAACAGTTTTGGCAACAAGCCTTGGATGCCGGTGTGCAGCCCTGCGGCTTGGGCGCGCGAGATACGCTCCGATTAGAAGCCGGGCTCAATCTCTATGGTAATGATATGGATGAGACGACCTCTCCTTTAGAATCTAATCTCGCTTGGACAGTGGCCTGGGCACCTGAAGATAGGGATTTTATTGGTCGCGCCAGTTTGGAGAAGCAACGCCAAGAAGGGATCAAATACAAATTGGTTGGTGTCATCCTGCAGGAGCGCGGCGTATTGCGTAGCCACCAAAAAGTGGTGCAAGAAGATTCACAGCAAGGGGAAGTTACCAGCGGCACCTTTTCGCCCAGTTTAAATCTCTCAATCGGATTAGTACGGGTACCAACAGAGTGGGTGGGTGAAGTGAGCGTGATTATTCGAGACAAGAAACTGAAGGCTAAATTAACGCAACCCTGCTTTGTGAAACAGGGTCAGGCGGTTTCCAACGATTTTGCTTAAATTAGAAATACAAATAGCTATAGCGAGATATTTGAGGAGAAAACCATGCATCAATTTCCCGATTCAGTAAAATACGCCGCCACTCATGAGTGGGCGAAATCAGAGGATGACGGCACCATTACGGTGGGCATATCCGATTTTGCGCAAAGTGAGTTAGGCGATCTAGTGTTTGTGGAGTTACCTGAAGTGGGGCGTGCGGTGATTGCTGGCGAAGAGTGTTGTGTGGTGGAATCTGTAAAAGCGGCCTCTGACGTATATAGCCCTGTTTCCGGTGAGGTCTGCGCCGTAAACGAATCCTTAGCCGATGCGCCGGAGCGGGTGAACGAATCCCCTTTTGATGAAGGTTGGCTATTTAAATTGCAACCTTCTGATCCGGGCGAAATGGAAGATCTGCTCGACGCGGAAACCTACCAAGAGCAGACGGAATCTGAATAAGTTAATAAACATCCATACTGAACCAAGGTAAATTTGTAGTATGCCTTTTATTCCTCATACTGAAGAAGACATAGCAGCCATGTTGGATACCATTGGTGTATCCGGCATCGATAATCTTTTTGATGAGATCCCGGCTGCGCTGAAAAAAAAGGCCACGTTAGAGGGCATTTCACCTGGATTAAATGAATTTGAGGTGAGCCGTTTAATGCAGCAGCGCGCGGTCGAAGATGGCCAGCCTCTCTCCTTTATTGGTGCAGGTGCTTATGAGCATTTTATTCCCGCAGCGGTTTGGCAAATTACTGCTAGGGGGGAATATTACACGGCCTATACACCCTATCAAGCAGAGGCCAGCCAAGGCACATTGCAGTTGCTCTATGAATATCAATCAATGATGTGTGCCCTGACCGGCATGGATGTTTCTAATGCGTCTCTCTACGATGGTGCGTCCGCCCTCGCTGAAGCGGTGTTAATGGCAGTACGCGCAAATAAAAAAGCAAAATCGAAAAAAATTCTCATGCCGCGCACTGTACATCCCGCGTATCGCGCGGTGACTCAAACTCTGGTGTCTGGTCAAGGCATCGAACTGATTGAAGTAGATTTTGATGTCAACACTGGAGTCATAGATCCCGCGCAGTTAGCGGCATATGGTGCGGACTCTTTGGCAGCGGTGGTGATACCTCAAACAAATTTTTTTGGATGCATTGAATCATTCGATGCCTTGACTGATTGGGCGCATCAACAAGAAGCATTGGTGATAGCTGTGGCTAATCCGATGGCTCTGGCTTTGTTCAAATCGCCAAATGAGTGGGGTAATAAAGGTGCAGATATTGTGTGTGGTGATGGCCAACCCTTGGGCGCACCACTCTCATCAGGGGGGCCATACTTTGGATTTATCTGTTGCCGCAATGCCTTAGTGCGTCAAATGCCGGGCCGTATTGTGGGGCTCACTGAGGATTTAGAAGGAAAGCGTGGCTTTACACTCACGCTACAAGCGCGAGAACAACATATTCGACGCTCTAAGGCAACGTCTAATATTTGTACCAATCAGGGACTGTTAGTCACCGCTGCCACTATCTATATGGCGATTATGGGGGGCGCTGGGATCCAGCAGGTGGCGACACATTGCCATCACAACAGTCGTGAGTTAGTAGCCAAGCTGCAACAGATCCCAGGTGTCCAGCCACTGTTTTCTGGCCCCTTCTTCCATGAAGTGGTGATTTCTCTGCCCAAGTCTGCAGAAGAAGTGATTAGGCAATTGGCGATGCGTGATATCTCCGCTGGCTATGGGTTGGCAGATGACTATCCGGAGCTAAAAAATAGTCTGTTGGTGTGTGCTACCGAAACCAAAACAGAGGCGGATTTAGATCACTTTAGCCAACAGTTGGCTGAAGTGTTGGCCCAGTAGGTAAACTTTATATTATGGAACTAATATTCGAGCAATCTCGCAGTGGACGCAGATCGGGTGCCCACAGGTTTAGCGAAGTCACAGCAAGTGATATTCCTCAAGAGTTGTTGCGATCAGAGGCACCGAAGTTAGCAGAGGTGTCTGAATTGCAAGCGGTACGCCACTACACTCGTTTATCGCAGAGGAACTTCTCCATAGATACCCATTTCTACCCGTTGGGTTCTTGCACCATGAAATATAATCCTCGCGCCTGTCATTCCTTGGCAACTTTGCCTGGTTTTCTCAATCGCCATCCGTTGGCGCCTCTTCAGTTTAGTCAAGGCACTCTGGCCTGTTTGTATGACCTCCAAGAGATTTTAAAACAGGTAGCGGGTATGCATGCGGTTTCTTTGTCGCCCATGGCTGGTGCACAAGGTGAATTTGTCGGCGTGGCAATGATCCGTGCTTACCATCAAGCGCGGGGTGACACCAATAGAACGGAAATCCTCGTGCCTGACGCTGCCCATGGTACTAATCCCGCCTCTGCGGTGATGTGTGGATTTAAAGTACGGGAAATTCCCACTGGCAACGATGGTGATGTGGACGTGGATGCCCTGGCAGCAGTAGTCGGGCCACAAACTGCTGGCGTGATGCTTACCAACCCCTCTACCTTAGGTGTGTTTGATCGCCAAGTGGAAAAAATTGCCGAGATTGTGCACCAGCAAGGTGGCTTACTTTATTATGATGGTGCCAATTTAAATGCCATCTTAGGTAAAGTTCGCCCGGGGGACATGGGGTTTGATGTCATGCACATTAATTTGCATAAAACTTTTTCCACACCCCATGGTGGTGGTGGGCCTGGCGCTGGCCCCGTAGCGGTGAGCGAACGTTTAGCGCCATTCCTACCGGTACCACGGATAGATAAGAAGGGCGATACATATTGCATTGGTGATATGTCTGAATATCCCCAATCCATTGGCAAACTTTCCACCTTTATGGGCAATGTTGGTGTGCTGTTACGAGCTTATGTGTATGCGCGTATGCTTGGTATCGAAGGCATGCAACGGGTATCGGAGTTTGCCACACTTAACGCCAACTATCTGATGGTGAAATTGCAACAACAAGGTTTTGCGCTTGCTTATCCAGAGCGTCGAGCGTCCCACGAATTCATTGTCACCTTAAAGAAAGAGGCGAAAGAGTGCGGGTTGACCGCCACTGATATGGCGAAACGTCTATTGGATTATGGATATCACGCACCCACTATCTATTTTCCGCTGTTAGTAGCTGAATGTTTATTAATAGAGCCTACTGAAACCGAAACCAAGGAACAGTTAGATCAATTCGTCGATGCGATGGTACAAATCAACAGCGAAGCGAAAGACAATATAGATATGCTTAAAGGTGCACCTTATACCATGCCGGTGCGTCGACTAGATGATGTAAAAGCGGCGAGAAATTTAGACTTGGCATGGCGCTCATAAACGCCTACTATCACCAACCTTCAGAGTGTTTTCGATGAAAGGGAATGAATGTCGGTATTGATATGTGGTTCGATGGCGTATGACACCATTATGGTGTTTGAAGATCAATTCAAAAACCACATCTTGCCGGACAAGGTTCATATCTTGAATGTTTCGTTCCTAGTCCCAGAATTACGCAGAGAATTTGGAGGTTGCGCAGGCAACATCGCCTATAATTTTAATTTGCTTGGTGGTGAGCCCACCATCATGGCGACGGTGGGAAAAGATTTTGATCCTTATGCAGATTGGTTAAAGAGTCACCAAATTAGTGCGGCGCATATCACTGTTAAAGAGTGGGCTTACACGGGGCAAGCCTATATCACCACAGATCGGGACGATAATCAGATCACTGCATTTCACCCAGGGGCGATGAACTTTTCCCACGAAAATCAGGTTCAGGATGCAACGGGTGTGACTATTGGCATAATTTCTCCAGATGGCAAACAAGGGATGATTGACCATGCTGCACAGTTTGCTGACGCAGGCATTCCTTTCATTTTCGACCCTGGTCAAGGATTACCCATGTTCGATGGTAACGAGCTTGCCACCTTCATTGAACAAGCCACCTGGTTGACGGTAAACGATTATGAATCTCAGTTGTTGAGTGAGCGTACAGGCCAATCTTTATCGCAAATGGCGCAACAAGTAGAAGCCGTGATTGTCACTAGAGGGGGCGAGGGCTCTACGATTTATGCGAACGGTGAAGAAATTGAGATCCCGGCAGTATCGCCCTCACGGATCGCAGATCCTACTGGTTGTGGTGATGCTTATCGAGCGGGCATATTGTACGGATTAACCAATCAATTGGATTGGTACACCACTGGCAGAGTGGCATCCCTTCTGGGATCGATAAAGATCGAGCATAAGGGGACTCAGAATCACCAATTTTCATTAACGGAATTTAAGAGTAGGTATGAAGCTGAGTTTTCCAGCGCCCTACCAGTATAAAATACATTCATATAGCCAATTAAAGTAAGAAGTTCTGGGGATGGACGCCGAAGTCGCAAAATCGGATTCACAAGCAATTCAATTAAAGTGCAATCTATTCACATTAACGGTGGTGGAATTACATTCCACCAACGAAAAACTACTGCGTAAAGAGCTGGTAAAAAAGGTAGAGCAGGCACCTAAGTTTTTTCAGCAAACTCCTGTGGTGATCGCCTTAGATAAACTGAATAAAGAGACTGAAATAGATTTTACTGAGTTAACCGCGTTGTTGCGGGAGTATGGCATGATCCCTTTGGCGGTCAGGGGTGCGGCAGAAAAAGATAAACAACGAATCGTCGAAGCCGGTTTGGCGCACTTTAATGAACTGAAAGAGGGCGAGAACGACAAGTCAGTTGCGGTGGAAAAACCTAAACTGGCCCTGCCGGCGGCAAATGATGCCAGCATCACGGAGGCATCCATTCGACCCACCAAGATTGTGAATCAGCGCGTGCGCTCTGGACAACAAGTCACTGCGAGTGGGAGCGATCTCATCATTGTGGGTGCGGTAAGCGAAGGTGCCGAGCTGAAGGCGGATGGCAATGTACATATCTATGGTAACTTGCGGGGACGGGTGCAGGCAGGCGGGCAAGGCAATAAGGATGCGCGCATCTTTTGTCATGAATTGCGGGCGCAATTTGTCTCCATTGCCGGCGTACATGCCGTCAGTGATAGTTTTCCCCAGGAGCTATGGGGGCAGGCAGCGCAAATCTATTTGTCTAACGGCAAGCTGATAGTGGAGCCGATTTAAAACACCATTAGGGGAGAAACAAGTTGGCAAAGGTAATTGTAGTCACTTCTGGTAAAGGAGGCGTGGGAAAAACCACCACCAGCGCAGCGTTTGCCACTGGATTAGCGTTACGAGGACGAAAAACGGTGGTGGTGGACTTTGATGTCGGCCTGCGCAATCTAGATATCGTCATGGATTGTGAGCGTCGCGTGGTGTATGACTTTATCAATGTGGTGAAGCGAGAGGCGAAACTCAGTGAAGCGTTGATTCGCGATAAGCGCACAAAAAATTTATTCATTCTACCTACCTCGCAAATTCAAGATAAAGATGCATTGACCAAAGAAGGCGTGGAAAGAATCATTAAAGAGTTGCGACGTGACTTTGACTATATTGTCTGTGATTCTCCAGCGGGGATTGAGAAGGGGGCGCTAATGGCATTGTATTATGCCGATTACGCGGTTCTGGTGACTAACCCTGAGATTGCATCGGTGCGGGACGCGGATCGCATGTTGGGGTTGATTCAAAGCAAGTCCCGTCGCGCGGAATTGGGAGATGAACCCATGGCGCAAAGATTGTTAATCACTCGTTATGACGCTAAGCGTGCCAGTCGAGGTGAAATGCTTAGTGTGCAGGACGTGGAAGATATTTTAGCCATCCCGTTATTGGGCGTGATCCCTGAATCTCGTTCCATCTTGCGGGCGTCGAACCAGGGAATACCGGTGATATTGGATAAAGAGAGTGACGCTGGCCAAGCTTATACGGATGCGGTGGCGCGTTTCTTAGGTGGGAAAGTAGAACATAAATTTGTGCAACCGAGTAAACCCAAATTCTTTCAAAAGGTGTTGGGCGCATGGGCATGAAGAGAATTTATCTCAATCCTTTTCGAAGTCGGGTACGTTCTGCTAATATCGCCAAGCAACGCTTGTCGCGAATCATTGCTCATGAACGCATGCAAAAAAACCTGCCTGCTTTTTTTCCCGAGCTGCAACGGGATCTGCTCACCGTGGTGAGTAAATATGTCGATCTGGAACGCAATGAAGTCTCAGTGTTGTTCGCCAATCAAGATCGTCGCCCCAGTATTGAACTCAATGTGACACTCAACGAGACGCCCAAACGGAAGTGGGCGTTTAGATAAACTGTTTTTCACTCACGAACTTTGAATAAATTCTTCGTCGGGTTTGAGGCGGTGTTGCTGAGTCTTGTTAATGAATCTTAGTCTCGGTTTCATTTTGTTCTAATCTATTCAACCCGTTGTGCTATGTGTGAATCGACAAGATTGATTCAATTCTTTGGTCATGGATTCTTTAGGTGTCAATGACCATCAGCAAAAGTCTGCTATTGTTGAGCGATCGCAATAATTTTTTCTGCTGTGATACGGAGGCACTGCGCTCTCTCCAACACATAGATTTTAAATACCCCAGACACCTTTTGATGATAATAAAGAAGATTACCTCCCGTAGAAATGGAGGGCGCTTCGCTGATTTCTCCTATCGCATTTTCTAATTGACGAACTTGGTTCTAGGGCTCTGAGGTGTTGTTTCTGCTGGCCATATAAATGTTGAATTCGAAACTCCCGTCTATTTTTTTGTACGCTCTGGTAAAAAAGAGTTCCAACTGATCAGAAGAAATAGAGGGTGCATACTCTAGTGCGTCCGTATTCACTTCACTGAATAGAGATGCAAACGCACTATTGACGACAAAGCTGCCTCCAACTTTATCAGCTACACCGATGTTCGCTTCATCCGCTATGGGATCGTCGCTCGAATGAAGAAAATGATACCTTTTGATCATCAATAAAAGGGGAAGTATAAATAAATCGCATAAGATTTTTTCCTTTTTTATGGATTCACTAAACCATTAATTTGAACCCTTAGGCTTGTCAGTCCAAGAATCATCTTTAGTGCGAGTGCGAACTTTTTCTCCAGACGGAGTTGCTTTTATCCAAAGGTGTTTTTCACTGAATGCTGTCCACCACCAGGGACCCCATTTCATCAGCCTGGTCACTATCCACAAGGACCAGAACAACATCACTACACGATAAACTGTAATCGGTACGTTGATGATTGTCGCAGTAGGTAATGGTTCGTCTACCACACGATCGTGATAATAGTGATACAGGTGTGAGGAGCTGTTATTGCCAACCACGCTCATGGATGGGCTGGCTAACAGACCTGTCTGGATCCCGGAAAGTACAATTAAGATAGCTACCAAGGTGAGGGCGACCAACATCGTTTGTAACCCATTCCATTGAGTTGCGTTAAAGCGCTCAGGATTTGCAAACTGTTTACGCCAAGCCATAGCAAAGAAAAATAGGGCAACGAAAAACACACCGTAGTTATTCACGGTTGAGAGACCAATTCCTAACAACAACCAGTCCCAAACTGAAACGGGTACTAGCAAACCGCTTTTGTGTGCAATGATTGGTAACAGACAAGCGCTGATGAGAATCACCGTGAGGATGCCCCAATATAACATTGCGGGACCGAGCGAAGGGCCGCTTAAGTAAAGTGGCCACCGATTTCGCGGTAACTGATAGGTTAAAGTGATGTTGGCAGCGCTACTGCCTAACTGAATGGAAGGCGTCGTGCTACGCCATTGTAAGGATTTGTGTTCTTGAAATTCCAAGATAACGGTTTGAACGCCAGGGATGAGTGGTACTTTTACCAATTCATTGGATGGAACATTGAGCGCTTTGTGATTGAGTGTTAAAGAGGTCACTTCAGCATCGGGAGGTAGTTGTATGTCGAAGTCTGAACCCCGGCTGGCGCGAATTTCCAGCTCAGAGCTGGAAATTCGCGCCA
>OBJS01000319.1_pt1 | contig 11971 bp, 7 predicted proteins | sample 1519851 | NCBI WGS metagenome assembly OBJS01 (sample SAMN03019806, study PRJEB22545) | beach sand metagenome | biome: beach; feature: sea beach; material: beach sand | place: USA: Municipal Pensacola Beach, FL | collected 2010-10-20 | depth 25-47 cm m
CAGGGTAACCTTGAAGTACCGCCCTGTTGCAAGGTTGAGCGTCAGCGTCCCCGACGAAATGGTCGGGGAGTTTACCTTCCGTTCAAAAAGTAATTCAGAAAGCTGCCTCATTTATCAGCCCCGGATCAATACGCGGTAGGCATTGGAAGCAGGAGCAACACTCGTTACCACGGTGACCTGGTTTGTGCTGGTCCGTTGTACGTCGCAGAGCACGGTGTCATAGTTCCCGCTATTCAGGATGACTTCCACAAGCACATCGCGAGTACCGAAATTGTGCGTGAAATTGAAACTCGTCGAAGACCCATCGCCAAAGTTCGCGGCGTACTTCTTAACCGCAAAGGGCGACGTGGCTAACTTAAGCGGGGTGATAAAACGGAGGTCGTCTGTACCGGCATCTGTTTCCGCTTGGGTGGCAATCTCCGCGATCCCTGCGGAGGTTTCGCTGGCATTCCCCGCAGCGGTGCCGAATACAGACCAGGATACCGCACCAGAGTCCAGTGTAAAATTCACGGCGGTCTGGCGATATGTTACCCCAGCGCTGGTGCCCTCCTCGACGGTAACAACGGCTTGCTCAAGCTCATTCGCGGTATTCGCGTCAAGCGACCTTGTTGCGGGGACCGCTGCGCCGTTCCAGATATAGATGCCGTTTTCTGCTCCGGCGCTCTGCGCTCGCACAAGTACCCGATCCCCAGACACCATCGTGATGCCGTCGATCGTGGCACCGGGGGATGCTAACGTAAGGTTCCCCTGCGTAGCCACCCGCGCCGAATCCTTCCACGCGAGACCCTCGACAGCGCTGTCAACGTATGCCTTGGTCGCTGCGTCTGTAGATGCGCTCGGGTTAGCTAACCCGGTTACAGTCCCTGCGCTCTGAAAATCGAATGAAGTTGAGATCTTTGTGGCCATTGCGAATACTCCTTAAGTAAATAGGGCGTACCCGCTGAACGCAAGGGACGCGGAAATTACGGTTTGATTCAAGCTTGTGTGACTGATATCGGCGATGACCACCTGGCCACCGGAATTGAAAACCTGCACAGTAGGGTTGTACCCTAGGTTGTGGTTCACGGTCCAGGTATCCGAGGCCGAAGCCTGCGTGTGCTTATACGTCGAGCCGCCAAGGCCGGAGAAGTTGACATCGATAACCCCACCACCCGCATGGGTAACCACGCCGGTAGCGCCTACGAATCGAAGCGCGGTCATATTGTGGTAGACCTGCGCTCCATCGACAACAACAGGGATGTACCGAATCTTTGCTTCCAGATTCGATAGCTGCTCTGTCATTTCGACATAGATCGTTGTCATGCCATGCCCTGCCTTTCCATCATATGCTTCTCGTAGACAACCACATCCTTTAGCCTGTACAATAACTTACCGGCAATCATAACAGGGTTCGGAGTTCCGTGTAACCGGCTACGGGAATCGAGTTCCCCAATGCTCATACACCATCGCTCGGCCAGTTCTTTCGGGCTTAGGAATGCCTCGACCCGCATACGTTTACTGGGGGCCGATGTACACACATGACTGACGATGGCTATTGCACCGGCAACCCATTCGTCGGTATCCTGCCCACAAAGCGCGGCGGCGACCATCGCTGTTTCGTAATCTTTATCGTCCAGTACAACTTCGAGAGTACGCATGAAATTAACCCGCCTTGCGGAGTTCAGGGCCACAACCCGAAAAGTCGAGCAACTGCGCAGCCACCTTGGCCTCAGCATCCCGTGCGCTGCCCTGATCGTCGGGTTCAAGGATGCAACAGGCTACATCAAAGTCCACGATAGTCCCGATCTGGATATCAACTGGACCCACCTCATACCGCACTACAATTTCGCTCTGCGCTTCATGATCTTCATGCATCATTCCGGCGCGGACCATAAGTCCACACGGGCCGTTGAAACCGAACGTAACCATTACGCCTCCATAACCTTCAAGGATCTTGGGGTGCCCGCGTATCCATCGCTGACCCTGAGAGAGCCACCCTCGGCGCTCCAGCAATACGAACCCCTACTGCAACAGCGCATCGACTTCGCGGAGTCCGAAGCCGATGCCAAAGCTGCGGATGAACGCCTGAAGTTCATCACAGGTCTCCTGGCTCGATCCCGACGGACCTGAGCAGGCCATTCATCTCAGCGCGTTGCTTAGCGCTCTGCCCGCCGGTGCGGCGCTCTGTGAGCGTCCTTGCGCGTGACTGCCGTAGCGCGTCGCCGTAATCGATCGTGATCCGGTCCCGTGGATTCGGGTGCGATTGGTTCCACGCATTGATGGAGTCGATAACGGCCTTGACTGCTTCAGGTCCTTCCCGGTAAGCACGGACAAGATCCTGGCGGAAACCCTTGGTGGCATCCGTCTTCCACTCTTGGTAGTCATAGATGATGTTCATTGCCTGGTACTCTCGGGACAGTTCCGTAGAACTGAACCCAGCGGCTTTCATCAACATGCTGCCCAAGGTAGCCGGAGCTACAACGTTCCCTTGCTTATCGCGCTGCTCTCCGGTCAGGATCTGATCAGCTAGATTGGCCGCGTCGGCAATGGCGCGTACCGGAGCGTTGCGTGCGGCGCCGAGGATGTCTCCCTGCGCAAGGCGAGCGGTAGCCCCAGCACCCGTAACGACCGGTTGTCCGGCTGGGCCGAGGATTTCCCATAGCGCCATGCCGATATCGTTACGAGACAGCCCCTGCATACCGGGGACGATGCGGCCAAGCCCGATGCGACTGGACACATTCACCCCCGCCGCGTCGAGCAGACCATTCATGAAAATGTCGGTCGTGTTTGCAAACGGGATGGCACGGTCAATCGGGTCAAGCACCTGACGGATCGCGACTTCGGGCAAGCGCAGCGGTTGCCAGTCGATTCCAAGGAGCTTAGCAATCCCCTGGGAAGCTGCGAGCATGTCATCGGCGAAAGGCAGGCCAGTCATACCAGCGCCGAGGAACAGCATCCCCATCATCAGGGAGCGCCCCTTGTTGTCCATATGCATCGCCAATTCGACCATCATGGTCGGGAAGCCCTTGAAGGTGTAGAGCACACTGCCGATGCCCTGCCGCCCGAATCCCGGACGGTTATACCGGCTAGCAATACCCTGCGTCTCATGCACCGCTCGCGTTGCAAAATCCATCACGTCCTTGAATCGGCCATTCGGCCCAATCAAGCTCGGGTTGCTGTTACCGATTTCGGTGGCGATATCGAATGCCGCCATGAAAGTTGCTCGGCGGTTCAAGCCCTCGGTAAAAGACATCGGCGTCATCCATGCGTCGAGGAACCCGCGCATCTTTTGGCTACGTGCCATCATGCGGCCATTTGCCACCCCCATGATCGCCAGCGTGCGGGACGGGTTGAGCACCCCTTCGGCGGTAGCCTGGCGCAGAGCCAAGAGGCGACTCCGCTGTCTGACGGATTCCGCATCGCGCTTACCCGCAAGCTTCCGGAGTTCGACGTCGATCTTTGCCGGGTCGCCATAACGCGGCGCACCGAACTGACGAATCGAGCTGACCAGCTTGGTGAACGCATTGGACGTAGACGTGAACTGCGCAGTATAGGGCAAGCTGGCAATGGAAAGCTGGGAAAGGTTTGCGATACCACTACCCAGCGTACCGCCCAAGTGCATGACATACGCTGCGGTGCGAAGCTTCTGGAAGCTGCCCGCTTCATCCATCCCATCGGGGGATTGAACAAAGTTCACCATGTCAACTATCTTATCTCGGGAGTAACCTGAGTTGGTTCCTTCGCGGCGCCACGCGGCGGTATCATTGACCAGCTTGGTGAGGCGGGGAGCATAGATAGCGGACGCTGTCCGGCTACTGGTGTCCTGAATCATCTTGGCCATGGTGCGTAGGGCATCACGGCTGAACCCCGGGATGTTCTCACGGCGCAAGAGCCGCTTGCGCGACATGCTATCCGCCTCGGTCAGCGCCTTGATCAAGCGCTCACGGTCGGAGTTCTGCAAGGTCAGATCCAGGTTATCGATCATCTCAAGCATCGAGGCGACAGACGCGCCGGAAGTCGTCAGGCGCTCCTTGCTGAGGCGAGACATTTCCGTGGTCACGCCCTCGTACTTGGATAGTGTCTCGGCCAGAAGCTTCTCGGCGTTCTCTGCTTCCGCCTGCGTATCGAACGTAAAGAACCCAACGGTCTTTTTGTTGTGCACAACATTTACGCCAAACGCGCCGTCACGGTTAAGCGGCATATAACCTTCGGCGATGTTACGTTTCATCTGCTCGCCGTACAGCCGCAACCGCTCCTGGGCCGCTGGGCTATTGTTGCCAAGCAGATCGAGACGGCGCTCCTGGAAGCTACGGCGCTGTAGCTGGTTGATCGCGCTACGTGCATCCTTATACAGCTTGATCGCGGCGTCGGACATCCCGCGCTGGCGAAGCTCGGCATCAGTGTAGGCTCCAAGCTCCTGCAATGTCTGGAAATCCCTGTCACTGTCTAGACTCAAACCTACAAGGATATCTTCACCTACCGTATTGTGCCGCTCCCTCGTAAAGCTGAACAAGGCGGTTGAAGCTTGATCCATTGCCTTCCGATCGCGGGTGTTGATCCACTCCTCGAAAGCCACATCGGCGTCCGAAGTCATGCTGTCCCGCAAACGGTACATCGCATCGACCTGCGACATCACCTTCATCGCCTGCGGGCTGGTCCGGGCCACGTTATACATCGTGCCCACCGTACCCCACGCCCGCTGAAGGTGATCCCTAACGCTGCCCTTGTTCGGGATATTGAATTTGTTGCGAAGGCTGCTCTCCGGGATAACCGTGTGGATATTCTCCAGGACCTTGGAAATCTCGGCTGCTTGGGAATCCTGCGGAACCTCCTGCGCAATGGAGTACATCCGCTTGGGCATATCGCTGGTCTTCCACGCCTGCTTCAACACAGGGCGCGCGGCATACTTACCGGTATTGAGCGCGTTGAATACGTCCTCCCAGTTCTGGAATCCCTTCCCTTCAACAGCATTCCGCACACGCTCGAAGAAGCTCTGCACCTTACGGAATACACGCTCGACAACACCGGAGGGTTTCAGGGCGCCCTCGCGCCACGCTTGGAATGCGTAGGCTTCGGCTTCCCCATCGATGTCCATATGGTCGATCACGTCCGGCGCGTTCTCCCACAGATCCAGTGCTGCCTCACGCAGCCGCTGATTCATTTTCGTGCCATCGGCAAAGGCTGCGGTAACGATACTGCGCTCGGAGCGCGTCATGACCTTCTCAGCGGCTGCGTGGTACGCCTCATGGGCAGCGGTGGACAGCGGGTTCGCCTGGTTGAAGGCAACTGAAATAACGCTGGACACCGGATCGTAGTAGTTCTGCCGTGTGCGCTTGATATCCACACGGAACGGGCCGATCATGTCATCGACCAGATTACGGATCTCTACCGACGACGCAGCGAATTTCTGCTGGGCATCGTTCGGAATCGCTCGGCTGAACTGGCGGCCCTCAAGTTCGGACAACCCCGGATCGCCAGACCACTCATCAGTCTCGCTCATGAAGCGATCGAAGTTCCGCTCATCGGAAAGAATCTCGCTCGGATCCATGTTGATGACCTGGACTTCCTGCACCCCAGCCCCAAACGCGGGGCGCTGCCCAGCGTCCAGCTCATCGAGGCGTTGTTCCCTTGCACGGGTATTCTCTGCGCTGATCTCTGGGTTATCCGCGCGGAATTGCATTTCCTGTTGCGCGTAGTCCATATAACGATTGATATCGCTGGTCTGCGTCTCGGAGAGTTGTCCATACTCCCCGTTGAGCATGGCTTGGAATCCGGCAACACGTGACTGAATCACAGCGTCCGTGTCGGTAACCAGCTCCCGGATCGGTTGGAAAGAATCGCTGGCAAGGTTCGGGCGCACAGCGCTGGGGTAGCCAGTTTCAACCGGGGCCGGTTCAACAACCTGCGCAGGGCGGGGCGTCGTAGCGACCGGATTGCTAACCAGCCTGCGAACAAGATCCGTCGTTGCCGGGGTTTCCCCGGTAGCTTGTACCTCTGCTGGTAGGCTCAGGATCTGACGACCCATTTCCTCGGTCAAGGGACGCTCCTGATTATAGGGGACAGGTAGCGTGCGAGACTGATCCGTAGGCGCGGACAGCAAACCCTCAACAGTCGGCGGGTAGCCATTCTCGGCGACAAACACATCGTAGGCACGGCGGAGATTATCAGCGATGACCGTTTGCTGTTCCTGCGTGGTACGGGTGCCGGTCTCCCGCTGGTTCTCCGCAATGAGCGCGGCCATCTGATCAAAGATCCCTTCACCGCTCTGCCCTTCAATATCAGCGAAAGTACGAGACACGGCCCGGTTCGCTTCGACATCGAGGTTGCGCTGATCCACATAAGCCTGCAATTCCGCTGGTGATGCGAAGCGTCCTTGTATACCGCCTCGGGTGTCGCTGGGTAGCGGCGCCGCGGTAAGTTCTGCGGGGATATTGGCTGGTGCGGCGGGGGCGGCCTGGACCGGTGCTTCCTGAGCAGGCACATCGGGGCTGACCTGATCCGGTGCGGCACTGACCGTCGGTTCTCGGAAGGACCGCACTGCGCCGGCACCACCGCCAAGCAAGAAGCTGCTGGCAAGAGCACCAAACCCTGCCTCCGCAAGGCGGCGCGCATACTCGGGATTATCCAGCGACACAACAGCTGTAGGATCCACCTGCGACTGCGCGTATTGGCTGATCGTTTCCTGTGCAAGCTCGGTTGGGACTTCGGTGGCGGCGAGTCCTGCAACCCCACGTGCCGTGCCGCTGGCAAGGCGACGCGGTAGCGTTGAGGCGGCAGACCGAACAGCGCCACTGCGCGTGATGAATTCCAGTGGCAGAACATCGAGCGCGGCTTGAGGAACCGCAGACCGCGCCGCAAGTGCCCGTAGCTCCGCGTCGGTTGCCCCTGCTACGTTGTTCTCAGATAGGTTAGCAAACTCCTGACCGTACGTCGTTGGGATGGTCGCGGCGACTCCACCAGCGGCTCGGGTGGCCTGCGCACCGCGCGTAAGCCCCATCGCGGTGCCCGCTGCCTTGCCGGCCAGACCACCCGCTGCCCATAGCGCGAGATTAGGGATCTGGCTCGCGGCGGTAAAGGTGGCGTAATCCAATAGATCACCGGCGCTCTGAATTCCAGCAAGCCCCTGTTCAGCGCCAGCGGCAAGCTGCGCGTTGCGCTGGACTTCTTCCATCTGCTGCCGAAGCGCGGCTCCTTGGCTAGCAATGTTCGGGGCGGTGTCCCGTAGCGATTCTACCGCGCCGCCTGCTCCGCCTACGAGGGCTGCTGCCCCCGCCTTAACACCCTGCGCTGCAATTGTCCCAAGCCCCGGTCCTTCTGGGGCTTCTGGATTCTCGGCAGCAATCAGGTTGGCAATTTTCCCCATCTTTTAAAGTCCTTGTAGGTAACGCGGGATATGCTCGTCAGGTACGCCAGCCCGGCGTAGCATGGAAATACGGGCTTGGTCATTCGGTAGGGCGCGAAGCGCGGCAAGGTCTTCGACATCAGGAACCTGATACGATCGCCCTTGGCTATCGGATAGCGTAGTAACAAGAGTCTCGGCCCCGGTATCCGGATCCAGGATTTTCGTAGTATCCGATTTCCAATCTGGTTGTGCCTGCTTGAGTTGCTCAAGGGCGAGGTTACGGCGGAACTCAAGATCAGCGCGCTGATTCTGGGCGGCTGCACTTGCTTGTATCTGCCCAGCTTGCAGGGCACTCTGATACCCGAATTGATCCTCCGCGAGCTGCCTGGCCTCGCCGATCCGGTTAAGCTGATCGTAGCGGCGTTGCGCGGTGCGCCGGTTAACTACCTCACTGATAAGCTGCCCGGGGGATAGCGATGCACTCAACGGTCGGTTTAGGACATCTTCCAATCGGGACCGTTCATATTGCTGAGATACTTCCTCGTCGCTCAGGCGCCTCTGTACAGGTGCATCAGCAAACTGAGCCTGGGCACCGCCAGTAAAGAAGCTGCTCGGAACAACGTTTGTGTTAATGTTTGCTTCGCGTAGGCCGGCGGATACCCGCGCAATCTGCTCGGGCGACAACCCAGAAATCGATCCGCTGCTCAAGGCATTCTCGAACTGAACCCCGTCAGGGGTGGTAGTCACGTTGTAATTCTGATTGCCAGCCTGATCCGGTGCGCGTAGCGCAGGACCTGCTTCAATGGGCGGGGCAACCGGAGCCGCTGGTTCTGGTAGGGTGTCGGATGCGTTCGGGATCGCTTGGTCAATTCTGGAAACCACGTTGCGAAGTCCCGCCACAGACGGGGGCTGCGTGACAGCGCTCACCACAGGAGCTACCTCGGGGAACTCCCGTTCTGTGAAACCTCGGATCTGCGGTCCAAGATTCACCAGCGGGTTCAATCGGTAGCCCGTCGTGATGGTGTTGACCAAAGCGTTGCGAACCGGTTGGTTCGGATCCTGCTGGGAAATCTCAGCTTGAGTCGGCAGCGCTCGCTGAGCATAGTCATAGACGAGGTTGCCAAGGTAGCCGTAATCTGCTGGGCGCTGCGTGGGAGTTTGTTGCCCAACAAGGCTGCGGGGGTCAACAGGAGCCATCGGCGCGACAGGTAACTGCGCTTGCTGCCGTTGCTGTTCGAGCAATCGTTTCTGTTCTTCGGTGAGATTGACAGCCATCTTATGCTCCCGTTGCGCCGGAAATAATTTCCGAAGCACTCAAGTTGGTCATGGTATTCTGCGATCCGATGGCGGATGCAGCGGAACGTGCGGCAGCCTCAGCTCCTGAAATCGCTGCGCGGACTTGTTCAGATAGCGCCTTGACAAATGCATCGATCCGTACTTGATCCGTCTGCATCAGGTAAGTCGCCTTGTAGTTGTCAGCGGTGAGTTGCATCTTGGCTTTATCATACAACACACCGTAGTATTTGATATAGGAATCCGTGAATACCTGCCGTGCTTGGATGATCGCAGATAGCTCAGTGTTCTTGTTGCGGATCGCATCAACCAGGGCGCCGACGTAAGCCACGGCATCCTTGATGGCATCCACACGCATCTTGTTCAGTTCACCCAGTGCAAAGCGGATATTCTCCACGGCAAGCTCCTGTTGCTTGACCGCCATGTCAGAGGATACCTGGGCATTGGCTACGGCTGCGGCCTTACGGGCGGCATCGACACGAGCCAGCAAGGCTCCGGGCGGGATACCAAATCCTCGGGATGCAAAGTCCGCATACGCCTGCTGCTCCTGTGCGAGGCTCTCCATCGCATTACGGGATCGGGCGCGCTGGTAGATCGCATTCTCGATGTAGTCGGGAAGAATCTTTCCCCCTGTATCCACGATGCCTTCCAGCTTTTCGCGGAGGTATTCATCCCGGACAGAATAATCCGGGTAATACTTGTCCATGAAAGCCGAGAAGTTATCCTTTACAAGTGTGTCGTAAACCGACACCCCTGAATCCACCATACTCATAATTGTAGAGGTGAGGTCCTCCGGAGGAAGCGTGGGGTCCACCGGTGGAATCCATTCGAGGTCGGGCAAATCAACATCGGGGAGATTGTAAGCTTCCGCCGCATTGATCGCGGAGTTCGCCCATGCATTAGCCAGCGCTACCTGGTTCTCACCAAGCTGTCGGGTGGACGCTAGGATTGTATCGATCGAGTCAAGCGCCGAAGCCATGATTACCGCACCCTACGAGAAAGGACAACTGGAAGAATTGTAACAGATTCAAGGCTGAAGTCACCCCCCATGACATTGCCAATCTGGAACGCCCAGTAGCGGGATTTTACGCCTTTCGGTAGCGGAACCCGGTATTCGTGCACCCCCTCACGGCGTGCTTCAAGTTCATACCACCGCTCAACATTTCCTTCCGTGATCGTCTTCAGTGCCATCTTGCCGTCAGCCCACATACCGAGATAAACCCGGTTCACATTCTTAAGATGCGAATCCCCGAAGTCACTGATCGGTAATTCAATTTCGGCAGGAATGATAGCCCCGGCATCCGTATCGCCGCCTAGTGTGTAGATGGTCGCGCCATCCGTTGTGTAGACCGTGCCGTCTACCTCGGCCATGCTGGTGAAGAAGAAGTTATTGTAAGTGGTCGTGGCCCTTGTCTCCGTGTTAACAACCCAGCAATCCCATACATCATCCTCGGGATTATCATCCGGATCAGGAGACCCAACCCTCGGGCCAAACAACATGCCGCTGATCAACCCTTCGGAGATGGTAGCGCGCAACGCAGCGATCAGGGATTGGGTGTCATCCCCCGCCATACCTTCGGACAGATCCAGCACGATGGTCCCGCCAATGATGTGGTCCTCAGACACCGACATCTGTTCAGCCATCGTCAAGAGAAACGCCAGCGCGGCGGCTGTAGCCGTATCGTCCGCCTCCAACGCTTCCTGGATCAGAATCAGTAGGCCATAGGTATAGCTGAATCCGTCTGCTGTTTTATACGCGGATTCCAGGACATGGGGACCGGCGATAAAGTTCGCCTCGTGAAGCGTCGCATTCTCACCTGCCAAGCTATAGGCCGTAACTCCAGCGGTTACATTCGGTACAAGCGCGCCGTATTCTTCCTGCATGTTCTCGATCAGAACCTCCGGAAACCCGCCATGGTCCCGAGCGCTCTCATCTATCTGATTGGCGTAGTGCACGATCACACTGAAACTGTCATCCATGGTACAGGCATCTTCCTCCGGTATCATGCTCATATCGGATAACAGGGAGCCAGACAGGATGACCGACTCATCCCCGACCAGATAGTAGGTGCCCCCTTCTACGGCACCTCCGCGAATATCGGAAGTCGTCCCACTGGCCGCTGGCGACCATGTATACCCACCATTCTGCGAGGTCAGCATGACCCCGCCTTCGCCGGCAGCTACAAAGATGTTCGATTCGCCAATAACCGTATAGAGGTCATTAGCCGTGCCGCTGGTCAAGGCTACCCAAGTCTGCCCGTTATCGCTGCTGTAGATGATCGTGCCGTTGGCCCCTACTGCCACTAGGTTCAGGCTGTCGTAATGAATCGCAAAGAGATCTTCAGTAGTTGGCGACTCGATAGTCGTCCATGTATACCCGCCGTCGGTGCTCCTATAAATGGACCCGTTTGCCCCCACTCGTACGATGGCAGTAGGCGTAACCGCCATTGCATAGCTGTCGTTCTCCAGACCGCTGGGGATGTAGACGAAGTTAGAGCCATCCTGGGATACTAGGGTAGCACCCCCCGCCGTAGAAGCGACTACGGAGCCTGTCCGTAGCTCGTACACAACGGATGTGATAGCGTCGGTTGTCCCAACCTTCACGACATTGAGTGGCCCACCAATACCATCCTGGACAACGACAAGACCGTTCGCGCCCACGGCTACATGGCCGTTGGGGGTGGAGACTATATCGTAGATGCTACGGCCCCCAACCCCGCCGTTGACCGCGTAGGGCGACGTGGCGAATGGGTCATTTATGTTGGCGTAATCCAGCCCCCCGGCGGCACTCCCGAATATAATCTCCACGCCGTCCTTGCCAAAGGCAACGCTCGTATATCCGTTCGCGTCTACCATCGCAGGAGGCGGTGCCGATGCGCTGGGCTGGCTCAAGTAGCGGACATTGATCCTTACCGAATCAATACCCACCATGTTGCCAGACGTAAGGCTCGGTTCATAGATTACCCCAAAGGAGCTATCGTTCACGAACCGCTGCTCAATTGAGGGGCCAGTGTAAACCTTGGTTGTTGGCGTAAGCGCAATGTCCGATGCGCCCAGCGCCTTCGCAGTTTCCGTGTAACAGGTGTATGTTGACCCGTCCTGCATCACCCGCCCCTCATCGAAGGTCGGATTATCAATCGGGGTCAAGACCACTGTGGTTCCACCGGTCAGGTACTTGAACGGCATGATGAAGTGGCCATCACCACCTATGAAACTGTGATATGTATTCCCAATCAGGTGATCCGTAGCTTGGTAATCAGGGGTAGGAAAGATGTTGTAGGTTGAATCGGTATTTCCTACCGGGGTAGACCAAGTATCACCAGCTACATCGTACTGGATAACCTTGTAATACATTGT
>OBJS01000321.1_pt1 | contig 11925 bp, 10 predicted proteins | sample 1519851 | NCBI WGS metagenome assembly OBJS01 (sample SAMN03019806, study PRJEB22545) | beach sand metagenome | biome: beach; feature: sea beach; material: beach sand | place: USA: Municipal Pensacola Beach, FL | collected 2010-10-20 | depth 25-47 cm m
TAGAACCCGGGAATCCATGAAGACGTTTCCCCGACTTCTATCATTACTGTATCTAGAGTGTTGCCTCGTCAGGATGCACCCGTTCGTTGAGATCAATAAGTAATCGACGAATCTCTGCTATGGATAATGTACATTCACTATATGTGCTGAAGGCGTACCTTTGAGTGGATCAATTTATCGCCACATGGTTTAGTCCATGACGTCATCAGAAATAAACTAGTATGATGACGCTACCGCAGATCGAGAGATCCGTGAAGATCTCAGAAAAGCAGTCAGTCTGCTTGAAGATTTTAGGGTGGCCATAGATTGTGGATGTGGCGCAGGAAGCGACATTGCTTTTCTTCGCTCTGCTGGACTGATTGTCCATGGCTTCGGCATAGAAGAAGAATCTATTTCACGATGCTGAAAAAGGTTTGCAGGTGACAATAGAGTACATTTATACAAAGCATGCTTTAACACGTTTAGATATCCACCTGCCTCATTAGTCGTGGCGGATGCAAGTCTATTCTTTTGTCCTAAAGAATCATTTGATGAGGTGTGGCAGCAAATAGCCGATGCGTTAGTTCCTAACGGAATATTTTGCAGTTCGTTTCTTGGCACAGAAGACACCATGGTGACTGCTGAGCACAACAAAAATACATATTGGTCTGATGTGCTCTCATTTACCGAGGCACAGGTAAAAAAGTATTTTTTCGGATTTGAATTAGTTTCCTTCAGAGAACATAAGCATTCTGGCATCACACCCACAGGTGATGCACATGATTGGCATATATATTCCGTTATTGCCATTAAATCTTGTAGTGGGGATTTACTGGAACGACAAAAACAAGTGCATTGTGATCACGCTATCCACTATTCACCGGATCATTTTCGGGGCTAAATAATCCATAAAGTTCAGAAAACTACAGAATTTTCTATGACTGTATCGATCGCTGGTTTTGGATTTGCTACTGAACCGACCAAACCTGAATAAGTCGTAATGAGCACCTATAGTTATGAGCTGATGAGGCATACCGGTAATGACGACACATCGCGGGCAAGTATTCAAGAGTACTCCTAACAAGTAACTGCGGTCACACGCTAGCGGACTAGAACCTGGACTCTACCTTGGTGCTTAATTTTAGGTATTCGCTAGTGCACAGGAAAGAAATTGACAAATGTAGAATTATCGGCGAGTATTAAAAACATGAATACCCACACAACAACTACGCATCTGATAATTACCATCATTCCAAATGAATGGTGGGTTTTCTAATGTTTATCTGATTTATAAAACCCGCCCTAGAGGCGGGTTTTTTGTTTCTGCTTCTGGGGTGTCACTTAACACCTATGGAGGGCCGATGACAAACCACGAACTGAAACAAGAAATACTTGCAGCAGACAGTGCCATCAACCGCAAAGATTTTGATGCGGTCTCTAAATTTTATACTCAAGATGCAACACTAGTTATGAGACCTGGTCTTTTAGTATCTGGTCGTCACCATATCCGCGAGGCACATAGACGAATCTCGGACTACTTTAATGGTAGTTTAGACGTTTCTCAGGGAGAAATGCTTATCATTGAAGCCGGTGATATCGCTTTAGTCATTGCGGAAACATTTGTAAAATCGCCCGGCAAGCCGGATTCTGAATATCCCGCAGAGCGAAACGCAATTTATGTTTACGTAAAAGACGATCAAGGAAAATGGCTCTGCGCGATTGATAACTCTTATGGCGTTGAATTACTGCAGAATCATCCCTAGAAACCAGCCAGCAGGATCACCCAACCTCAGCTATCCTTTGGTTGGGTGACCTCTGCTGGCGATCTTAAAATATCGGTAGGCACCATCGTGAACAAAAATATTTATTCTAAAGGTGACTGATGCCGTTCGTACCAACAGAATTTTGAAGGGCGCTATTCTATTTGCGTTAAGAAACCAAGTTTATACAAACCGGCCTGTTCCACAGTCGCCATCACTTTCACCACATGTTCGTAGGCCACGTTTCTATCCCCACTCAGGTGTACGGCCGGTTGTGGTTGTTGTTGGGCGGCGGCTTGCAAACGTGACTGTAGCAGATGATGGGACACTGCTTCGTTCTCCCATTCGATCTTGCCCTCTTCTGTCACGGTTAGGTGGATGACCTGGGGCTCTATATCATTTCTGTGATCACCTGCCTGGGGTAACTCAACCCTCACAGTATGGGTCATCACGGGCACGGCAAGCATAAAAATTATCAACAGTACCAACATCACATCCACCAACGGCGTCATGTTAATTTCACTCATTGCTTCATCGGCACTATCGAATTCGCTATCAAAGTCCATCTTATCGTGCCCCTATTTCTGTCTCGAGTGGACTGACGGATCTCCCAGCCTCTTGCATTGGCGCTGCGCCGGTTAAGAGATACGCATATAATTGGCGAGCAAAACGATTGAGCTTTCCGAGCACCTTTTTGTTAGCACGTACCAGGGCGTTGTATGCCAACACCGCTGGTATGGCCACAGCAAGTCCGAGGGCTGTCATGATCAGTGCTTCGCCTACCGGCCCGGCGATTTTATCAATGCTCGCCTGTCCGGATATACCGATACTGACCAAGGCGTGATAGATACCCCACACGGTACCAAATAGACCAATGAACGGCGCTGTTGCCCCCACCGATGCCAACACCGGTAGTCCATATTGTAATTGTTCCGCGCCTTCATCCATCGCCCCTTTTAAACTAGAACTCAACCACTCATTCAAGGGGAGATGCGCCTGCAGATCATTGTTGTGATGACGATGATGATTTAAAGCTGCACCACCCTCTTCCGCTAAGTGGCGGAAAATATTCTGCTCGGTACGAGGACCCAATTGATTGATGCCTTCCTCAAAACTCTGTAGACACCAGAATCCAGCTAAGTTCCCTATATACCTATGTTGCCGCCATAACCCCCATGCCCGCACTAGAAATATGCTCCATGTAGCAATCGACATCAGCAACAATAGGATCGCAACACTTTTAATGACCAAATCACCCTGTTGCCACAACGATTCAATACCGTAAGGATTGACTTCCATCTATTTCCCCTGCTTATGTAATGAAAAGACGATAGGTTGTTGATACCAAAAATCGATAGGCTGTCCATCTTGTGACGCTGGTTGATAGCGCCAGCGCCTCACCGCTTTGAGCGCTGCTTTATCCAGACGCTGATAGCCGCTGGATGTCGTCACCTGGACATCATCCACCGAACCGTCTACGCGTACCAACAAAGTTAAGATCACCCTGCCCTCTTGCCCCAGGCGTAGTGCAGTTCGCGGATAAATAGGTGCTGGATTTGAAAGATGCCTCGCATCGGATCGTGGGGGGATCACAGTAGGCAGTAGCGTGGATTCTTCCTCTGTTACCGAATCTGTTTTAACTTGTTCGGCTGGGTAATCCGTTATGTTCACCGGCGCATCATTCACTTTCGCTATCGGTGTCACCTCCTCTACAGGTTCATCCTTGGGCTTCGGTGGTGAGAAGATCTCTGGTATAACAGTTTCCACTGGCTTAGGCTCTGTCGAAGGTATTATTGAGGTGGGCTGTAATCTAGGCTGCTCCGGTACTTCTCGGGATGTCGGATCAGGTTGCTGGGGTCGTGTAATTAGAACACCGGAAATGATGGCGGGCGACTCAGCTTTTGGTATCGATTGAGTTCTTGAGATGGCTTGCATCACTAACACCATATGTAAGCCCGCCACCACAACTAGTACTATGCCCATCATTGAGTAGCTATCACTAAGCAACTCAGGTTTGGCGTCATTCGGCCGCACCAAAGTTAACTCTTCCACGGACGCTTCGAGGATTTGCTGTTGCGCGCCGATCACGAGTTTTGTAGTCCTAGCCAACGTCGTGAAATTTCAAAACGGCGCAACACCAACCACTCCAGCAGCAGAATAGTCACTAGAGAAATAGCCAACAGCGGTAGAAATACGGCTAATAGTATGGTTATCACGGTTACCGTATTTCCCATTCGCGCATTGGGTAGCGGAATCGGCGCACCCACCACCCCTTCTGGCTTGCGGTTGGGATTGGCGTGGCTGACGCCGCCACAATATAAAGCCACTGATACTAACCGTCACCAACCCTAAGGCTGCAATCACTCCAAGTAACTGATTAAACCAGCCGAATAGTTGTCCTTCGTGGGCAGCCACGCCAATCCCAACGATGCGATCGATTAAAGGACGCTCACTAAACGACTTTATTCTAATCGGCTCACCCGTCTGACCATGCAACCAAGCATCGGCACGTAATGGGCGGTTTTGGCTTTGAGATCTAATGATCCACAGGTTATGGTTGTCGGGAGAAATGGACAATAATACTGGTGGGGCGAAATCCAACGCCATCGCACTGGCCAGTAAAGTCTCTGACAGCACAATGCCATTTTGAGGCCGCTGCTCTTCTGCCTGATGATGTGCGTGCTCCTCCTGACGACCGAGCGACCAGTCCTGCACCACCGGTGTGGTACTCCACTGGCGTATCTCTTTAAACGCACCTCCCCACACCTTGGCCCAAGGTAGTCCGCTAATCAATAGAAACAGCACCAGGGTAGAGATCCAGAAACCTGTTACCGCATGTAAGTCGCGCCATAACACCTGTTTACCTAGATGGAAGCGTGGGTAGAGGATCCCGCTCAAGCGGAACGGTCCCCGAGGCCACCACAGATAGAGCCCACTTATCACCAGCACAATGGCCCAACACGCAGCCAGCTCCACAATCACCGATCCAATATTCCCCGCCAGTAGTTCGCCGTGAAAAGTGCGTACCATGCGAATGAATTGCGAGTCATAATCGACGATCTTCAACACCTCCAGGGTGTAGGGATTGATATAGACGAGGAGTTTGTTACCCTCTCGTAGCAAGTGAATGATCACAGCCTGATGTTGATGACTTGGCAACTGATAAGCAGAAAATTGCGCACCCGGTGAGGAAGCCAATGCCGCTTCAATCTGTTGATTAGCCGTGTTGCGCGCGCCGCTGATTGTTAGCTGCTGATACGGTTTATTCACCCAGGCATCGATTTGTGGTTTAAATAAATAGATGGCGCCGGACACGGACAAGGTAATCATCAAGGGCAGGCATAATAGTCCAGCATAAAAATGCCAACGCCATATGAGTCGATACAAGGCTTGACCTTGATTCGAGTCTGTTTCTTTCAGATCAGGGCGCTCCATACTTGCTTAGCTCTGTTACATCTCATAAGAGGCGGTAAAATAGAAAGTACGCTGTGGCCAGGGATGCGCCACATAGGCCACTTCGTCGGTAAGATTATCGACACCTATGCCCAATTTGGTGTGGCGGTTGATTGTATAAGTCGTTTTCAATCCCACAAAAGTCATACCATCTTGCGCGCCATAAACTTCATCTTCCTGATCGGCATTGTCTAAGCGGCCGTAGCTATCACTGGCATATTGAATACTGCCGCCAATGTCCCACGCACGACTCAGGTGATAAGTCGCCAGTAGGTTACTGCGCCATCTGGGCATACGCGGAAAGCGATTTCCTTCGATGGACGGATCGACATTATTTTCAACGATCTCCGAATCCGTGTAGGTTGCGTTGAAACGCACATCCAACTCATCGACAAACAGCTTGTCCACATTGGCAATGAACTCGATACCTGTTGTTCGCACTTCATCCACCGGCACAAAAGTACGTACACTTGGGAAGACAGTAGTATCCGTTTGCGATTCGATCACATCTTTAATGTTTTCTCGATAGAGATTGACGCGTAGATAACCCTTAGCCAAGCCACGTTCGATCATCAGGTTGTGGTGCAAACCATTTTCCGGCTCTAGATCAGGATTCGCCAAACTCTTTGAGGCGTAAGCTTCGTATTGACTATACATCTCTTCAACAATGGGGAAGCGATAGGCCTTTGCAATAGAGTAACGGAGGATCCAATCATCCGCTGGTTTCAATCCAAAGGACAACTTAGGTGAAGTGCGCTTCTCAGAGCGTGAAGGCGTATACACCAAATCTAGCCCAGGCGTACTCGTATCATCGTCGGCATAATAGCCATTGTCACTCGTCCAGGCTTCATAACGGACACCGAACGCCGTGTCCCAGCGCTCATCAATGATCCAATTCACTTGAGCAAACGCGGCGTTGAGAGCGGATTCACCACCGCTACTATCACTCAAAGTGTCTTTTGATCCTCGGTCATAGTTGTTGGAGTCGTAAACATCGACATTGAGTGAGTATGACTCATGGCGAACTCCGGACACCATGCTTAAGGCTTCGCTACCTAACTCATCAAAAATCCATTTTGCCTCGGCTGTCTGCCAACCAGTATCGTCGTACTCTTCCACTTCACCCGTACCGGTAAAAGATGGGTCATTAGGATTGGCCGCTGAGCTGCGTGTCTCGTCCTTCAGCACATCAAAAGAGCTAAGGTTGATCTCGATCTGCGTGGTCTCGTTGAGGTCACCTCGCACACGCAAACCGGTATTCAAACTATTTCTATCCAGCTCACTGGCACCTAAACTACTGCCACTAATGGTATAGATTTGGCCACCTTGATCGACAAAGCCGCTCCATAAGGTGTTCCCACTTCCATCCAGAATATAGGAGTCGCCGACATTTTGAGATCGACGATCCTCGTAAGCCATATTGAGTAATGCATACCAATTACCAAAATCGTAACCTAACTTGATTTTGAAGTTGTCGGTCGTAGTATCTACTACACCGGTGTCACCATAATAAATCTTCTCATTACCATTGGCATCGTTTCCGACAATGCCACCTGTTGCCACTGTGCCACTACCTGTAGTATGAATAGTCGCGGCGCGAAAGGTTTGGGGTTGTGCCTCATTATCCAATCGATTATATGAAGCATAGAGGTTGAGGTTGCCAATTTTGTCACCAAAAGAGACAAAACCCTTATAACCGTCTACAGAGTCGTCAAAACCATACGCGTCAAAGGATTGTGAAAAGATTGTGCCATCTATATACATCTCTCGCTGCTGGGGGATCTTCGTCTCGATGTTAACCACACCGCCCATAGAATTGCCGCTATACTCTGCGGAAAATGGACCATAAATTACATCCACCTGAGCAATTTCGCTGGCTGATACCATCGTCCAACGAGGTGCACCGTTCCAACGCGTCTCCAACAGATAGTGTAAAGGCACGCCATCCGCAAACACCATTGAACGGGAAGTTTGAAACATGTTGGAGCCCCGCATCCCTAACGTACCGTTTGAGTCACCGATAAATCGGCGACGGATGACAATACTGGGTTCATACTTAACCGAATCCTCAGTGGTCGCAATATTGATACTGGTGAGATCATCAGACTTCAACGTACTGATCGGACTAGTATATCCGGCCCAAACAATGCCCCCGGTACCCCCCCAAACCACAACCGCATCCAGCGTATTTGCGTCGTCACTTTTTTCCGATTGCGCCCAAATAGGTTGTGTCGCAAGCGCTGCCAATATGATAAGTACCGGGGGCATTGTTTGACCGATCATTAATCCTGGATCCTCCAAAACTACAGATATGTTTTGCAGACTAATGACTACAGACAAGTAAAACAATATGACAAATTGCCGCGCGACAAAGTGTCGCATTGCGATGATTCAGTATATGTGCTATTGAAATTAAGATCGCACCTCAGATAGTAGAGGCTTAGCACTGAGGTATTGCTACTACACTTCAATTAGGGCTTTGATAGGGCAGCTGATGTTTCTAGCTTATCTCTTCTATATTATCTAGTTGTGATTATGAAGTGTGCTAGATTATTGGATGCGAACTCCTATCCCAACCATTGGTCTGTTTTTTGTGCTAGTGGAGAGGCTGAGTTCATTCTCTGATAACTGAGAAGCGTTGTATGGTTTTCAGAACGTAGACAATTATGCTGAGTAAAATTCCACACTATTTGGTGCGAAAGACACTGGATCCACAACATATCCATTCTTAGTGAGCCTCTCTAACATCAGTACTTAAAGGCGAATATATAGTGGACTACTCTATTTGATTCACCTCTGACACGCCATCATGCTAGATCTCAAATACCAATCTGGCCAGGAAGCACAGGTACAGTTGAGATGGTTTTATCTTTGATGGGTCACTGGGTAATCTAACATCCAGCCTCGACAATCTTTTAACAGATGAGGATATTAGCTTTATCTAGTAGATGATATAGAGCATAGTTATAGAGGAAAATAGAATTTATAACAAAGTGGTCTCGATTTCTACGTACTATGTATTTTCTTCAAACTGTTGTGGAAATCCTTCCAAAGATCCGAGTTCGTCTTTGTCACGGGTAATTTCGGTTTCACTCATCAAATAAAGACAAATTAGCTGTGTCAATGAAATCAATGAATCGATATGGCTGCGTTCATATCCGTGTGATGCATCCAGACCAAAGCAAATTAAAGCCGTACGAATATCGTTTCCAGCAGATAACGCAGAAGCTGCATCTGATCGATAATGCCGAAAAACATCTCGTACATAAGGGATTTTGTGATCTTCACACAGTTTTATAAGCTTATGAGTGAGATGGTAGTCATATAGGCCTCCTTGATCGCGCATTGCGATAATGACCGAATCCTCCTTTGAATTTTGCCCTGTCGCAACCGTTGAATTATCAATCGCTACCATAGAAGCCACATCACCGTGCAGAACTGATGATGCGCCCGTTCCCTCCTCTTCTGTAATGGTAAATAACGGGTGACAATCCACCGGAAGCTTAATTTTGGCGTCTTGAATCGCTTTGATGGCGGCCAATTGGCAAGTCACACCAGCTTTATTATCCAAATGCCGTGCCTTGATAAATCCACTTTTTGTTATTTCGAGATCAGTGTCCACCGCCACGTAATCCCCGACATTAAAGCCGAAATTCTTTAAGTCCTCTTTATCCTGTACCTTTTCATCAACACGCACCTCTAAATTATCCCAGGACACCGGTTGGCTATCGATTTCTTTGTTATAAACATGACCCGAGGCTTTTAGCGGTAAGATGGTTCCGCGATAAGAATGCCTATCTGTGAAGATCGTGACTCTCGCACCCTCCGCAAATCGTGCGGACCAATGCCCTATCATGACTATCCCCAAGCGGCCATTAGTTTTCAATTCTCTTACCATGGCCCCCAGAGTATCTAGGTGCGTGACTATCGCTCGATCTGGTGAACGCTGCTCCCCCTCCAATGTCGCCCGAATCGCACCACGCCGAGTTAATTCAAATGGTGTGCCTAATGATTCCAATTCTTCACCAACAAAGCGGACAATTTGATCTGTGAACCCGGTTGGACTCGGGATTGTCAATAATTGACGCAGTGTTTCCTGCATATAATTTTTATCGATGTTCAGGATCATAGGTTTCTTGCTACAGTTTGCGGAAATAGTAAATCGATGAATCGTTCGGCGGTAGGTTGAGGTTCATGATTGGCCAATCCGGGTCGCTCATTAGCCTCAATAATGACATAGTCTGGATTGGAAGGTGATGAGACAATGAAATCTAACCCAGTGACAGGAATATCAATGATATGTGCTGCCCGCTTGGCGGCCTTTTCCAACTCAGGATGCAGTTTATCGGTAACATCATGAATAGTACCACCAACATGAAGATTTGCTGCTCTACGTACTTTCAACTCTTCACCTTTCGGTAAAATATCATCCAAAACATAACCTGCATTATGAACGGTCCGTCGCAATTCTCCATCGACGGGGATTTTACTTTCACCTTGGGTCGCCTTTTCACGACGACGACTCTGCTTTTTAACCAGTTGTAGAATGGTATGTTCTCCGTCACCGATAACCGTTGGAGGTTTCCTAATGGCTGCGGCGACGACTTCGTAATTAATCACAATAATACGCAGATCTTGACCCTTCACCATCTCTTCTAATAACACGTCACGGTATACTTTTTTGGCATAGTTCACTGCAGTTTCCAATTCATTTTTGGTTCTCACATCCACAGTGATTCCAGCACCTTGCTCCCCTACTGACGGCTTCACAACGATTGCACCATACTGCTTTAGAAACTCTTGATTACTAGCAGGTTTAGATGCTAGGTGTTGAGCTGGCACTTTAAGTCCGGCATGTCTTAAAAGCCTAACGGTTGTCTTTTTATCGATACACCGGCTCATGGCAATAGATGAGGTCAATTCAGTGAGTGATTCCCGACAAACGACACTGGTGCCACCACTGGACAACTCAAAATAATTACCTTCTGAATCCTGCACATCTACACGTATTCCCCGTCTACGTGCCTCATTAATGATGATCATCGCGTAAGGATTGAGTTCATCGTCAGGATCGGGGCCAGTGTAAAGCTTTTCATTAATACTGTTCTTGTTTTTAATACAAAAAACGGGTACTTGAACAAATCCTAACTTCTTATAAAGATCGATCGCTGCGACATTGCTATGCATGACCGATAAATCTAAAAAACTACGTCCCTGCTGCATATAAAATGCAGCAACATGTTGAACAAGATGCAGCCCGACACCTGCATGTTTTGCCTGGGGATCAACGGCTACGGACCACAAACTAGCCCCGTTTTCTGGATCGTCAAAGGCGAGCTTATGATCAATACCCATGCACACTGCGATTACATGTTGGGTGTCGTTATCGATCACTACCCAGTACTTGATAAACTTTCCCTTATAAGTCTCTTGTAAAAACTCAGGATCAATAGGCACCATACTACGAGTTTCATAAATGCGATTAATGCTCTGAATATCATCATCGGTATTAATAAAACGTATAGAGAACTGCCCTCTCTCTTCTTTTAGAGGTTTGTAATTAAGTAAATTCAAACGAAATGTGTACGACGGATCAATAAATAGTTCTTGAGGCGCATAAGCAATAACGACTTGTGGATCACGAACATACAGCGCCAGGTCTCGCGCATTTTTGGCTTCTTCTCTCATTTGCTTCGCGATATTTTTGTTACTTTTGAAGGTATGCGCGAAAAGCAATCGCCCCCATCCACATTCTATAGCCACATCTACTTTAGGTAGTTCTGCAGCTTCTCCCCAATTTTTCAAACTTGGAGAATGTTCTAATCCATTGAATTTAGTTTCATGACTTCTGTTACTCATATACCTTGTTCCTGAAGCCAATACTCTAGCAGAGTGATTTGCCAAAGTTTTGATCCCCGAAGCGGGGTGATATGCTCTTGGGGAGATTCAAATAGCATATCTATATAGGTGTGCTCAAATAGCCCGCGAGTTCGAGCTGCGGGCTGTGACAGAATGTTCCTTGCCATATCTAAATATTCTCCTTCTAGATATTTAAGCGCAGGAACTGGAAAATAGCCCTTGGGTCTGTCAATGACTTCATGTGGAATAATGCGCCGCCCAACCTCTTTAAGCACATACTTACCACCATCTTTAACTTTGTACTTTGCCGGAATCTTTGCCGCCAATTCCACTAACTCATGATCTAGAAAGGGGACTCTCGCTTCCAGCCCCCATGCCATTGTCATGTTATCCACTCGCTTCACCGGATCATCGACTAACATCACCTGAGTATCTAACCTAAGCGCTCGATCTACAGGATCGGTAATTTTCGGCTTCTCGAAATGTTGCGTAACAAATTTATGGGCATAATTCTGGCTGACATAATCGGGGCTGATGACTGTTTTGTACTCATCATGGTTACGATCAAAAAACACACTCGCATAGGTATCCACCGCCTGGTCATGTTCTATTTGCATTAAAGGTGGATACCAATGATAGCCCGCAAATACCTCATCTGCTCCTTGACCACTTTGTACAACCTTAACATGTTTGGATACTTCGCGAGACAGTAAATAGAAGCCTATCACGTCATGACTGACCATCGGCTCGGACATCGCTTTAATACAGGCTGAAAGGTTTGTCTGTAGTTCTGTATGGTCAACGAAAATTTTATGATGATCAGTTTCGTACCGTCCTGCGATAATATCTGAATATCTGAATTGCTGATGTGCCA
>OBJS01000322.1_pt1 | contig 11923 bp, 9 predicted proteins | sample 1519851 | NCBI WGS metagenome assembly OBJS01 (sample SAMN03019806, study PRJEB22545) | beach sand metagenome | biome: beach; feature: sea beach; material: beach sand | place: USA: Municipal Pensacola Beach, FL | collected 2010-10-20 | depth 25-47 cm m
TTAGATTTAAACATATCGGTTTCTCTAGACTGAGATCGATCAAGGGGATGCGATATTCATCTGGCAGTGCTGCTACTTCTGTATGGATCTGGTTCAGCGTTTCTACGGCATCACTCAGGCCAGTCACATTTTGCTTTAACATCTGAATCATTTGTTCATTCTTTTGTTCAGAAGCAATTAACGATAACAGGATAGCTTTCGCACCTTTGAACTCCTGTATGTGCTGTAAGATTCTCTCGGGAATAGATTGCAGTAAATCATGCGCATACTGCATTTGTGCTTCATTCACTTGTCCCACGCTGTTGATCACTGAATCTGAATTGGTTTCAATATTGCCGGTGTTGCTGTTTAGCTGACTGATGCCATATGATTCTTCTTCGGTGGTGAGTGCATGTCCTTCAGTGTCGTAAGAATCTAGCTGTAAATTAGGGTCAATGCGGCGAATGCGCTTTTCGAGTGGTGGGTGGGTGGCCAACATTTGGGTAACGTTTAGTTGACGAACACCCTCACCAAACAACATGTGGCTCATCTCCTCTGTGTGACGGTTTAACATGAGCGAGCCAGTCGCATTTTGATAGATTTTCTTCAGAGCGTGAGCAATACCGCTTGGATTACGAGTAAATTGTACTGCACTGGCATCCGCGAGAAACTCTCGTTGGCGAGAAACGGCTGCTTTTATCAGCCTGCCAAAGAATATACCGGCATATCCAAGTAGCAGCCAGCGTTACGCCCGCCCCATGATGGCTAGTGCACCTTGGGCGCTGTCTCGACTACGATAACGGGCGTAACGCTGGCTGCGCAGTAAATATCCACCAATGGCGCCTATCACTAGAATGCCGTTGAGAACACCCATGAGGCGAATATTAATCCGCATGTCACCATTTAGAATATGGCTGAATTCATGGGCAACTACTCCCTGTAATTCATCCCGATTTAAAATTTCCAAAGCCCCTTGGGTGACAGCAACCACGGCTTCATTGGGTGAATAACCCGCGGCAAATGCATTGATACCCGATTCCTCGCGCATAACGAATACCTCCGGGATTTGTACGCCTGAGGCGATGGCCATTTCTTCAACTACATTCAATAATCGCCGCTCTAAGGGATCTTCGGTGTCAGCAGATATCGGTCTGCCCCCCATTAATTCTGCCACGGCGCGACCGCCACGGCTTAACTGTACCATGCGTACCATGGTGCCGGAGCCGATGATCAATAGGGTGGCCAATGTACTATAAAAATAGATGTGCAGTGGTAGCCATTGCCATAATTGTGGTGGCCCCATGGAGTATGGTGAGGCGCTATACAAAACCGCCACATGGATGACAACATTCACGCCCAACACAATACAAAGGACGGCTAGGAAAAAAAAGAAAAGCAGACGACCCGTTTGGCGTCGCGCCTGCGCTTGATATTCAAAGAAATTCACTTAACTGAAGCTGACTTTAACGGGCTCTCTCTCTTCAGCATCTTCAATTTCCCATAGATCTGCCTCGGTAAAGTTAAAGGGACGCGCGATGTATAGATCGGGAAAACTCTCGATTGCGGTATTGTAGGTCATGACACTGTCGTTGTAGGCTTGGCGAGCGAAGCTGATTTTATTTTCAGTGCTGGTCAGCTCTTCACTAAGTTGAGCCATATTTTGATTGGCTTTGAGATCTGGGTAGTTTTCTGCCAAAGCAAAGAATCGTCCTAAGGCCTGGGACAGTCCTGACTCCGCTTGTATCATTGCGCCCATGTGGCCAGCGCTGGCACCTTGGTTGGCAGTGACGGCGCTGTTGCGTGCAGCGATTACTGCTTCTAAAGTTTCTCTTTCATGGGCTAAATAGGCTTTCGCGGTCTCTACTAGATTGGGGATGAGATCGTAGCGCCGTTTTAGTTGAACATCGATTTGTGCGAAGCTGTTCTGATATTGGTTTCGCAAACGCACGAGTTTATTGTAAATGGCAATAAGATAAAAAATGATGCCAACTATGATGGCCAACATGATGAGTAGAAAAAGGCTAAAACCATTCATTCGAGTTCTCCGGCGTCCACCAACAGCGGTGGGTGCATGTATTGTTTATTTTATCATTGTCTCTTGTACTAGGAATTTTTATATTATTCAATTAACAAGCCAACTTTCTAGGGTATTTTGAGCGAGTTGGACGTGCAAAATATCACTCAACGATATTAATAAAGAGTTATACTGATTGCTTGGAAAAATAAACTGTTAGCACCCTAGATGGGCGGGTGGACACTTCAGCCATAAGGTGTAAGTGGCCTTGAAATTAGTGGTGTTTGCTCTTTATCGACATGTAGTTTCACAATTTAGACTGTGGTGACAAGGAGTCATAGTGCCGCCTATGGGTGAAGCCAACGCGGTGGGTAAGAAACATGACTTAAACGAGCGACTGGGTTGAAATGGAATAGTGATGGACGAGCAGAAACAATCCCCAAATGAACAGCCCCCCCGGGGGCATGATCCTCGATCAGCGCTTCGCCCGTTAATCTACACGTTGTTACTATTCATGATCTATTTTGTCTTGACCCAGTATATGGGGGAGGCGCCTGAAAGCATTAGTTATACCGAATTTAAGAGCCAAGTTGCGGCGGATCGAGTCGCAGAGATAACCATCCAAAATGACATCGTTACCGGTAAGTATGTCACCGAGCAAGTAGAGAAAGTAGGGGATGGAAATTTCCCTAGGGCGGATTTTAAAACTGTTCTGCCTGCTATCGAAGATCCTGAACTCTGGCCTCTTTTAGTGGCAGCTGACGTGAAGATTACTGCGAAACCTCTGGAATCACCTGTTTGGGTGCAGATCCTTGTGTCGTTGATCCCGTGGATTCTAATTTTTGGGCTATTCTTTTATTCTAGTCGTGCTATGCGCGGCGCAATGGGTGGTCGTAGTGGGTTGTTTGATTTTTCCCGCTCAAAAGCGCGTCGATTTGAGAAAGAGTCCATACATATCGGCTACGATGATGTGGCTGGGGTGGATAGTGCTAAGCAAGATTTACAAGAGGTGATAGATTTTCTCCGTCATCCGGAGAAGTACCGAAAAATTGGCGCGAAAATGCCAAAAGGTATTCTGATGATGGGGCCCCCTGGAACAGGGAAAACCCTCTTGGCTAAGGCCACGGCGGGGGAGGCAAATGTCCCCTTTTTTAGTATCAGCGGCTCTGAATTTATTGAGATGTTTGTCGGTGTAGGTGCTTCTCGAGTGCGCGACATGTTTACCGAAGCACGTAAGGTGGCGCCCTCGCTCATTTTTATTGACGAGATTGATTCGGTGGGGCGAGTTCGTGGCACTGGCTTGGGTGGCGGTAACGATGAACGGGAACAGACGCTGAATCAAGTGCTGGCGGAAATGGATGGATTTTCCCCAGAAGAAGCAGTAGTGGTGTTGGCGGCGACCAATCGACCCGATGTGTTGGATCCGGCTTTATTGCGCCCTGGGCGATTTGATCGAAAAATAGTACTAGAGCTGCCCCAACGGGATGCCAGGAGAAAGATCTTAGAAGTGCATACTAGACAAGTGCCTTTGTCTGACCATGATTTTTTGGAAGACATAGCGGCACGTACTGTAGGCTTTTCCGGCGCAGATCTTGCCAACTTGGTGAACGAAGCGGCACTCAATGCGGCGAGAGACAGCCGGGATCAGGTGACCCCGGATGATTTTGAAATCGCCCGCGATAAAGTGATCTTGGGCGCGAAGCGAGAACAGATCATGAACGAAGAAGAGCGTCGCCGCGTGGCATATCATGAAGCGGGACATGCGGTCGTGGCCGCATATGCGCTCAATAGTGATCCGTTACGCAAGGTCAGTATTATTCCTCGAGGCCGTGCATTAGGCATGACGGAGCAAATGCCGATGGAAGATCGCCATCACTATACCGAGCCTTACTTAAAGGATCGTCTATTGGTCATGCTCGGTGGTCGGGCGGCGGAGTCATTAGTTTTCGACAACGTCAGCAACGGGGCGGCGGACGATTTAACTCAAGCGACCAAATTGGCGCGTAAAATGGTGGGTCAATGGGGCATGAGCAAGGAGATGGGGCCGGTGAGCTTTCCTCAAAGCGAGGAGCATCCTTTTCTGGGCCGAGACATTATTGAGTCCCGGGATTTTAGTGAAGAGACATTAAAACGCATCGATTCAGAGGTGATAGCGCTCATCCACGAATCGGATGAAAAAAGCAAGCGATTGATAGAACAGCATCGTAGTCAATTGAATGCACTTGCAGAGGCGCTATTAGAACAAGAGTCATTGGATGAAGCCGAATTGCAGGCACTATTAAAGCCCGTGCAAGCGGTCGCCATTGCCAATACCAAAGACTAGTTAAGATATTGATTAAAACGTCGCACAGCGGCGGCAAATAAGATACTACCTAATATCAATATACCAAGAATGTCATGCCAGACTTCTGCAATGCCATTACCCTTTAGAAGTACCTCATAACCAAAATCGATAAAGTATCGCATAGGTGAGATGAGACTCAATATTTTCATCCAGGTGGACATGCTCTCAGGCGGGGTCATAGCCCCGGAAAGAAATAGCATTGGCATCAAGATCATAAATATCAGTAAGGTCGCTTGGGCAATATTCCTGGTTACCACTGCGACTAAGATCCCTAAAGACGAAATGGAAAAGACATATAGAGTCGCGACGCTATAAAATAAGATGAGGCTACCTCGGATGGGGGTATTAAACACACCTTGTACCATGACAAATAAACCCACCAAAGATAAAGCCAACACAGTCAGGACGGTGGGAATAATTTTAGCGATAAAAAGTTCGCGAGCGGTTAAGGGGCTAACCAGTAGTTGATCTAATGTGCCTTGAGATTTCTCGCGAACCAATGCGGCCGCGGTTAGCAGCATGGCGACCATCGTCATGACATTAAATAATTCTAACAGACCACCGAACCAAGCATGGTTCAGACTTTGGTTATAAGCCACACGAACACGAGGATCTATCTGTGGAATTTTTAGCAGAGACAGGCCACCGCCCGCCTGATTGGTTAACATCTCGATATTGTGTTTCTGTAATATGGAGGCGAAATAACTCACTGCCAGTAGCGCTGAGCGGGATTGTCCACCGTCGATGATGACTTGAACTTGTCCTTGACGGGATTGTGTATTGGTTTCGAATCCGCCAGGGATCACTATCACGGCACTGGCGCGACCTGAGGTCAATACTTGGTCGAGTTCGGCGTCACTATGTACCGCACCAATCCATTTAAAGTAGGGTGACTGGATTTTAGTTAGTAAATCGCGACTCGCGGCAGATCGGTCTAGATCATAGAAGGCAATGGGGAGATCTTTAACGCTAATATTAACGGCGTGCCCTGCCACATAGATGGCACCACTAAAGGCCCAAACTAATATCATAATGATAGGGATATCTCGACTCAGTTGTTGAAACTCTTTGCGTACCATCGAATAGACGCGAACCCACATTATCCGATCCTCTTTTTAAAGCGGCTCCAGGCCAGTAAATAGATCGCAGCTGTATAAATTACTAAACCGGAAAGATCACCAATTTGATGATGAAAATCCAAACCTTTTAAATAGCTACCTCGAACCACATCCATAAAATAGGTGGCGGGTAGCAGGTGCGCAATGATTTGTCCGGTCGTATCCATGCTGGCAACGGGGGTGAGGAATCCAGAATAGTTGAATGCGCTGGTGATCGTTAATAACAGCGTGAGTAACATGGCGGCAAGTTGGGTACGCGTGATCACTGAAAAGAACAGACCCATTCCAACAGTACAGAAAGTGTACAGCAGTGCTGCCAACGCCAATAGCCAAAAACTACCAATAAAGCGCACGTCAAATTGGATAATGCTGGCAGCAAAAATGATTAAATAGTTGATAAAGGCAACTACAACATAGGGAAGCGCTTTCCCTATCAGCACTTCCCATCGTTTAACGGGTGAACAGTATAAATTAAATATCGAACCAGACTCTTTCTCTCCTGCGATCAAGAGTGCTCCCTGCAAGGCGGGAAATAACATCAAAATCAATACCAACATACCAGGCACAATCATATTGATGCTTTCCAAGCTGGGGTTAAACCAAACGGTATAAGCCATCTGCACCGGAATAAGAGTGTTGCCACCTGCGCCCATGGAATTTAGCGTCTGTTGCATCAGCTCCCCATTAAATTGTGCATGCAGGCTGGTCAGATAAGTGATGATCACTTCAGCATGGGAAGGTAGTGAACCATCTACGGTTACACCCACACTAATTTGTTCGCGGCGGCGTAACTTACGACTAAAATCTGGTGGAATGTCCACTATCACTCTGGCCTGACCAGATTTTATCAATTCATCAGCATGTTTTTGTTCTGTACTAACAGAAACCAGATCAAAGTATTCTGAAGTGATAAATTGATTGATGTAATCACGACTCAAGTCAGAGCGATCATAATCAATAAAAACTATGGGAATATGTTTTACATCTAAAGATAGACCGTAACCAAAAAGTTGCAGCATTAATAAGGGGATCACAAAAGCCAATACGATAGTGATGGGATCCCGCACCAGTTGCCGAGTTTCCTTTACAGCGATAGCCATCATTCTAGATCGCATGCTTTAATGCCTCACTGGTCATGTAGTTTGCGAATGTCTCTTCAATAGAGAGTGAACGAGATTCGATCACCGCTTCCAATTGATTCTCATGAAGTAATTTCTGCGCTTGCCGTTTGTCTTCCTCAATATTTAAGGATTGCCAATGAACATAGCGGCCATATAAAAACGCATCTGGAAACTGTGTTCTTAGCGTGGACAAGATATTTGCGTATTCAACGCCCTCTGCGACCAATAATTGACCGCATATAGTTTCTGCTTGAGCTTTTAAACGCGCCGGTGTGTCGACTATGATCATTTTACCATTTTGCATAAATCCCAAACGATCACAGTGTTCGGCCTCATCCATATAGTGAGTAGAAACTAAAGCGCTGATCTGATTCTGTTGAGTGAGGTAGTGTACATGATCCCAAAATTGTCGCCGCACATTGGGATCGACACCAGAGGTGGGCTCATCCAAAATCAACAAAGCGGGATTGTGTAACAGTGCACAGGCTAGTGAGAGGCGTTGCCTCACACCTCGTGGTAATGAGCTGGTGACTCTGCCAAAGTAAGGTGTCAGGCTCAGGCCTTCCCCTAAGGAATCTATCTGTTTTTTTAACCTCTTGGCAGATAACCCGTACAAGCCTGCATATAATTTGATGTTATTGAGTACAGTCAGATCAGGATATAGAGAAAACTGTTGTGACATATAGCCTATGTGACGTTTTATAATTAAGTGTTCACTGGCCACGTCAAACCCGACTACCCGGGCACTGCCTTCACTGATGGGTAACAGTCCACAAAGCATTTTAATGAGAGTGGTTTTGCCGGCACCGTTAGGCCCAAGCAATCCTAGGATCTCTCCTGCTTTTAAATCGAAAGAGACCTTGTCCACTGCAACGAAATCTCCAAAATAGCGACTCAATTGTTGGCATTCGATAGTACCGCTTTTCGACTGTTCAATTACGAGGTGTTGCAAATGGTGATTACTATCTTGAGGTGCTTTAGCATGCGATTTATCCCGGAGATGATGCATAAAGAGATCTTCCAGGCTGGGAGCGATTTGCTCAAAGGCGACATCGGTGAGTTCTAATTGGGCAAGTTTGGTCTTTAATTGTTGGCTATCAACGGCGGTATGTAAATGAATTTGGCGGCCAAATAGAGCGGTAGATTCTGCTTCTGGCCACTGTTGTAAATGACTCATGAGTTGATTGGGATCGTGATAACTGATTTGATAATATTGGCCCTTTAAGTTTTTTGTCAGGGTTTCAGGTGTGCCGAGATCTAGTAGATCCCCTTGGTGCATGAGGCCAATTTGATGACAACGTTCCGCTTCATCCATATACGAGGTGCTTAATAACACCGTGACTTCTCTGGTGGCCACCAGATCGTGAATAATCGCCCAAAACTCTCGACGTGAAATGGGATCCACTCCGGTAGTAGGTTCATCTAACAGCAATATATCTGGCAAATGTAGCAGAGTGCAGATCAACGCAAGCTTCTGTCGCATACCACCAGAAAGCTTGGCAGCGGGACGGTTTAGAAACTTGTCCAAATGCGTCATCTTCAATAGTCGTTCTTTGTTCGATCGGAATGTGGATTCTGGTACCTGCCTCAAATCTCGAAAGAAGGAAATATTTTCATCTACGCTAAGAGAGTCGTATAGGTTCAGACCTAAACCCTGTGGCATATAGCCAATTTTGTCTTTAATTAGCTCAGGGTGTTTGAGGGTATCGATGCCGTCAATGAATGCGCTACCAGAGTTGGCGCTTAATACCCCTGCCAGACATTGAATGACACTGGTTTTACCTGCACCATCAGCACCTATCAAGCCAAAAACCTGTCCTTTGGAGACACTAAAACTGACCCGCTTCACAGCTTCAATCTTTTTATAGGATTTGCTGAGACCATCAACCAGGATCGGTGGCGTCGTCACTTCGCTTAGGGGCATGGGTGATGCCTTCTTAAATTTCTATGTTTTTTGAATTCATAAGGGATTGACGGGCGCCTGCACCACAATCAGAGCGTCAGCCGGCATACCTGGTTTGAGTAGATTGTCTTTGTTATCTAAGATAGCTAACTCAACGGCAAACACCAGTTTCACGCGCTCTTCACGGGTTTCGACATTTTTAGGGGTAAATTCCGCTTGTTGTGCAATTTGTTTGACGCGTGCCGGAAAACGTCTATCGGGATAAGCATCAATCAACACTTCCGCTTCCTGATTTAACGTGAGTTGCCCAATTTGGGTTTCAGGGATAAATACTTTTAAAGTCACGCGTTGTAAATCCATGAGTGTAAAAAGTGGCATGCCAGGACGCACTTGCTCACCGAGCTCAATACTGCGAGTTAAGATAGTACCATTCAGTGGACTTTGAATGTTCCAATCGTCAATGAGCGCTTTCAATTCGCGCATACTACTTTCTGCCTGCGCACTCTGCATAGAGAGTGCATCTCTTTCTGCTCTTTTGGCATCGATTCTTTTACGGCCCAATTTGGCTAATGCTAATTGAGCTTGTGTTTGCAACACAGCTGCCTCTGCTTCACGAATAGAACTCTCTCTCACTTCAGTTTGTAAGATGGCAGTGTCTTTCATCTGCTCGGAAGCATATTGTTGTTGTTCTAGTTTTTTTACCCTTTGGGATTCTTTTTCCGCCACGGTAAATGCTGCTCGTGCGGTTTGCAGTTTCGCTTCTGCTACATTCACCGAGGCTTTAGCTTGTTTGATCTCCAAGTCAACTTGGTCGGTGAGTATCTCTAAATAGGTATTCGCCGCTTGTAGTTGTTTCTCTAGAGCGGCGAGCTGTTGCGCAGCCATATCCAATTTGGCTCGAATGGCGGCATCGTTCAGAATTGCCAATGTTTCTCCTTGGCGCACTGACTCTCCCTCATCACGTCGTAGTTCTATCACCTTCCCAGGTGAGTTTGCGGTGAGCTCTGTCGTACGACCTTCAATGCGGCCGCTCGCGCTAATGGTTTCATAAACCACATCGCGTTTTGTATTTGGATTAATGGTAAAAAATATTAATACGATGGCCAATACAACCACTGAGAGGTATAAAATCCTTTTAGTCCACGGCATATGTGTTCTCCGCCATAATCGAGTATGAATGTATGTTAAGTTAGGGCCTGGAAATCAAGATTGATCCGAATCAATGTAGGTTAACACAATGCTACAACAATCAACCCCTCTACCAAACCGTAAACTCCTTTAGAAGAATTTATTGACTTATCTGGGAACATTTTGTTTACAATCAGTAAACAGTTGTTATTTATACCTAAGAGGGGAGACAGATGGACATTGATAAACTGTTTAGTGTGAAAGATAAGGTGGCGTTAGTCACCGGGGGATCTCGAGGTATCGGTTTGATGATAGCAGAGGGTTTGGTGTCTGCCGGTGCGAAAGTCTATATTTCGTCTCGCAAAGCCGAGGTATGTGAGGCCGAAGCAGAGCGGCTCAATAAAATAGGGGAGTGTATTGCGCTGCCAGCGGATTTGAGCAGCGAACAGGGCGCGAGGGCATTAGCCGATGTAATTCTTGAGCGCGAATCTAAGTTACCGATCCTCGTGAATAATGCCGGCGCCACCTGGGGCGCCCCGTTTCAAGAGTTCCCGGATAAAGCTTGGGATCGGGTGTTGAACCTCAATCTGCGTGCACCATTTCATTTATCCAAATTTTTGCATCCGCTACTGAAAGAAGCCGGTAGTCATGAAGATCCTGCACGTATTGTCAATGTAGGTTCGATAGCGGGTTTTCAGGCCAATTCGATTGCGGCTTATTCGTATGGCCCTAGTAAGGCGGCAATCCATCATTTGACCAAAATCTTAGCCTCCGAAATGGCGCAGGACCAAATCACAGTAAATTGTATTGCCCCGGGTGCTTTTCCCAGCAAAATGACGGAATTTGCCTTAGGCAATGAGAGCACACGAAAAATGATGGAGAGCCAGATCCCCTTGAAACGACTGGGCACACCGGAAGATGTAGCCGGCTTGGCCATCTATCTGTGTTCTAGGGCCGGAGCTTATATGACTGGAAACGTCATCCCATTGGATGGTGGCAGTATGGTGAAAGCGTTTTAACGGACGATCATGGATCATTGAGTCAAAAAAAAGGCAGCTAAAGCTGCCTTTTTTATTTTTAGTGAGAGAGGCGTTCTAGAAAGGCAGCATCATCTCGTCGCCCCCTTCCGTGGGCACATCCATCTTGTTGGCAAACTGTTGCAGATGGAAATCTTCATCACCAAATTGAGTATCAATCACCTGTAAGCGAATAAAATAGTGACCGATAGCTAATTCCTCAGTTTGCCCCATGCCACCATGCAACTGCACGGCACCTTGGCCAATAAAGCGCCCATACTTACCCACCATATGCTTGAGCGCATGAATATCCAGACGCGCATCTTTCTCTTCGTTGGCTTCCTTTTCAATGGTGGCACGATAGAGCATGGAGCGAGTCTGCTCGGTTTCCACAAACATTTCCGCCAGCTTATGTTTCACGGTTTGGAAATCAGATAATGGATGACCAAACTGCTCCCGTTGGCTAGTGTAGCTGACGGTGTCTTTATAGAGTACTTCCATGGCACCCACTGCTTCAGCAGACAGGGCGAGAATGGCGCGATCGGCCACTTCCTCGACAATTTCTATGCCCTTACCTTCTTCACCAACGATGTCTTCGGCACTGACTTTCACATCAGTGAAAGTAATTTCAGAAGCTCGGTGACCGCAAACCGTGGGATAGTTAGTCATTTTGATACCTTCCGCATCCGCTTTCACGAGAAAACAAGTGATGCCGTCCCGATCGGTGCGATTGCCGCTGGTGCGTGCTGCTACTATGACATAATCTGCGGTGGAGCCGTTCCAGACCACAGACTTAGTGCCATTCAGAACGTAACCATCACCAGATTTTTCAGCGCTGGTAGCCACATCTTCAAGATTGTATCTTGCTTGTTCTTCAGCATAAGCGAAGGTGGCTTTGGTATCCCCGGCAATAATTTCAGGAATGAGTTTTTCTTTTTGCGCTTCGGTACCGCCTAATAACAGTGCATTGCCGGCGAGTACCACGGTTGCGAAGTAAGGCTCCAATGCCAAACCTTTGCCGAGCTCTTCCATGACCACCATGGTATCAATCAGATTGCCACCGAAGCCGCCATACTGCTCGGGAAACGGTAGACCCAGCCAACCTAGATCGGCGAAAGTTTTCCAGTGCTCTTCACTATACCCAGGCTTTTGTTTACTCTGTTTACGACGTACGCTTAACTCATAGTTATCGGCGATAAATTTTTGAATGCTGTCCTTCAACAGCGTTTGTTCTTCTGATAGATCGAAATTCATTTTTTACCCTTTATTTTTTCATTACATTCCGCTATATAGTAGCTTT
>OBJS01000323.1_pt1 | contig 11891 bp, 6 predicted proteins | sample 1519851 | NCBI WGS metagenome assembly OBJS01 (sample SAMN03019806, study PRJEB22545) | beach sand metagenome | biome: beach; feature: sea beach; material: beach sand | place: USA: Municipal Pensacola Beach, FL | collected 2010-10-20 | depth 25-47 cm m
AGTCAGAAGTACGGATAGCATGCTTTAATAGTTTAGCAGAGTCACTGGAAAAGTCACTAACTATAAGACAGTGGCTCTGTTTAGAGCGCGATGGATGAAGTCCAGGTAGTGGAAGTGCTAGGCAACTTGACTTGGTGTTATGTCGTTGCGAAAGGATTACGAGAATAACAACAAATGACACTACCGGAGGGGCCTCATGGTCAACCATACAAAATCAACACGTATTTTCGCAGTTGTTGCGACGGTCGCGGCTATTTCCTGGTATGAGCCGGCTCGTGGCGGCGAGGTGGACCCCGCTATTTTATCAGCACAACAACCCAAGGGTTCCGCAGCGTTGCTGATGGAGGAAATCGTTACAAAATCCCGTAAAAAATCCGTAGCAGAAGAGGTGCAGGATGTGCCTATAGCTATGACTGCATATAGCGGGCAGCAGCTCGAGGCCTTGAACGTGAGAAACGTTGAGGAGCTCTCATTTAGCATGCCAAATGTTCAACTCGACTCCGTTGGGACGACAAGGGGTACGGCAAACTTCTCGATTCGCGGTCAGGGTATTAACAGCTCAATACCTTCCGTTGATCCAACAGTCGGCGTGTTTATCGATGGTATGTATCTCGGTATGAGTCATGGTGCGCTCTATGACATGTTTGACGTTGAGGGTCTGGAGGTGTTGCGCGGACCCCAGGGCGTGTTGTTTGGCCGTAATGTAACTGGTGGTGCCGTAACGATGCGTACCACTAGACCAAGCCACGAATTCACTCTGAAAACTAAAGCCAGTGTGACTGATGACAACGATCAGGTTTATGCCCTGGTGACGACAGGGTCTTTGATTCCCGACGTGTTATCAGCCAAGTTGGCGCTTTATGGGCGAGATGACGATGGCTATTTTGAAGATGTGGCAACAGGTAACGACAATTTCGGCGAAGCGGAAACTTATATCCTGCGCCCGGCGTTGACCTGGACAATTAGTGACGACCTGGAGACGACGCTCATTTATGAGCGGGGTGAGGACAAAGGCGACCAAGCCATACCCTACAACAGCCTGAATCCGATAGGGGATTTTAAGGTTGCGACGCACATCAATCCCCTTAGTGAGCCAGTTGGCCAATATAATAATGCCCGATGGATGCATTTGATATCTGAGACCAACTACGACGTTAATATTGGCAATGGAACCATTACCAATATCACTACCTATCGAAAGGTGGATGAAGATTCGGACGGCGATCTCGACGGGGGTTCGGATGCCCCCAACGTTCCCGATGTGTTCGAGTTTCACACCGGGGCTAAAATCGAACAGGAACAATTCAGTGAAGAACTGAGGTTTGCCGGCAGCTTTCTGGATGATCGCCTGGCCTTGACTTTAGGTGGATATTACTTCACCCAAAATATCTCAATGGCGTCTTATCGCGATCTAAGTTCCGTACCGATCGGTGGATCTAAAACCCCGCGTTTTACCTATGGGGGAGAGCTGGAGCATGAGACATGGGGTGTTTTTGCTAATGGCGATTACCAATTATACGATAACCTTATCGTTTCGCTAGGTATGCGTTACACCTTTGAAGAAAAGGAGGTGGCTGCAGCAGGGGCTTTTGTCGCAACGAACAGTTTACCGGGTTTGGGCGTAGCTCTGGGCGGCTGTGTCGCAGAACCAAGTATCCACTGTGCCCCGGATTTTCTCGACGACGAAGACTGGAGCAATGTAACGCCTCGGGTTGCTTTTCAATATTATTTCAACGATACCTCTCATTTGTATTTCTCGTGGGCTAAAGGGTTTCGTAGCGGCGGCTATAACATGAGGCTTACGAGTCCGTCGCAACGGCCAGGCCCATGGGATGAAGAGAGTCAAAACACCTGGGAACTGGGGATGAAATCGGAGTGGGATGACGGCCGTGTACGGCTTAACGTTGCACTATTTTTGAATCAAGTGAAGGACATGATTCGAGAAGTTATCTTTAACGATCCTGCCAATCCGGGAAATGCGATTCAATCCATTCGCAATACCGCAGATGCTGATATTTCCGGCGTTGAAATGGATTTCAGCTGGCTCGCTACAGACAATCTTTTCTTATTTCTTAACGTCGGTTATCTCGATGGGGAGTATAAAGAAGTGGGCGATGATTTAAACCGGGATGGCATCGTTAACGACGACGATAAGGACCTCGTGCTACCTCGTTTGTCGCGGTGGACCGGTACGGTAGGCGTTAACTACGACATCCCCATAAACGCCGGATTAATTTCGACCAGGCTCGGATATAGTCATCGCACGGCCGGTTTTTTTAGCGACTCGAACATTGACGACTTAACCTCTCACGACGAGCTGACTGCAGGCGCATCGTTTACGACAAATGACGGCAAGTGGAAGTTTAGCGTATTTGGCAAAAACCTCCTCGATCAGGTTCAACGAGTGACGCAGTTTACGATCATTCCAGGCCGCACCGCCTTCGCGCCTATTAAAAAAGGACGCGTTGTTGGTGTCGAAGTGGAATACCAGTTGTAGTAGCGCTTCGAAATAATAACCTGGATGTTTATCGGCATGTGTTTGTAAAAAGCCGCCCAGAACGGGCGGCTTTTTATTTGCAGGCTCAACCCTGAAAACTGCGCTTTACACAGGGAACGGAATTTGGGTGTGATCGCAGTGATGGAAAACCCGGGGTGATAGCAAGCCTGGTTGATATTTTTATATGGTGGGCCCAGTAGGACTTGAACCTACGACCAATCGATTATGAGTCGACTGCTCTAACCAGCTGAGCTATGGGCCCCAGTAAGCGGCGTCGGAATTATAGCGGAATAAAAAAGGGCGGTGCGGGATAAAGCGGTATGAATGCAATTATCCCGCGACATGTTTCGTTTTATTCGTCGAGGAAGCTACGCATGTGGTCTGAGCGCGAGGGGTGGCGCAGCTTACGCAGGGCTTTGGCTTCGATTTGCCGGATACGCTCTCGGGTCACGTCGAACTGTTTACCGACTTCCTCAAGGGTGTGGTCGGTATTCATGTCGATCCCAAAACGCATACGCAGGACCTTGGCTTCGCGCGCGGTGAGGCCGTTCAGTACTTCGCGGGTGGCTTCTGTGAGACCTTCCTGAGTCGTCGCGTGTATCGGTGAGTCGACATTGACGTCTTCGATAAAGTCGCCCAGGTGGGAGTCTTCGTCGTCACCGATGGGTGTTTCCAGTGAGATCGGCTCTTTGGCGATCTTTAGGACTTTTCGCACTTTCTCTTCCGGCAGTTCCATGCGCTCGCTGAGTTCTTCCGGCGTCGGTTCGCGGCCGATCTCCTGCATCATCTGGCGCGAAATACGATTGAGTTTGTTGATGGTCTCGATCATATGCACCGGGATGCGGATGGTTCGGGCCTGGTCGGCGATAGAGCGTGTAATGGCCTGGCGAATCCACCAGGTGGCGTAGGTCGAGAATTTATAGCCACGCCGGTACTCAAACTTGTCGACGGCTTTCATCAGGCCGATATTGCCTTCCTGGATGAGGTCGAGAAACTGCAGGCCGCGGTTGGTGTATTTTTTGGCGATTGATATCACCAGTCGAAGGTTGGCTTCGACCATTTCTTTCTTGGCGCGTCGGGCTTTTGCTTCGCCGATAGACATGCGGCGGTTGATGTCCTTGATTTGGGCCACGGTCAGGCCGGTACTGTCTTCAACGGCCTTCAGTTTTTGCTGGTTGCGGAGGATTTCATCTTGTACCGTTCTGATGGCTGCTGCATAGGGTTGCTTGCGGCGACCCAGGTTGGCGGCCCATTTTTCGTTGGTCTCGTTGCCGGGGAAATTACTGATAAATTCCCGGCGGGGCATTTTGGCCTGGCGCACACACAGGGTCATGATGGCACGCTCGAGCTGTCGGATTTCATGCAGGTAGATCCGCGGCGTTGCCACAATGGGGTCGTATTGTTTGGGCGGCAGTTTAAGAAATTTAAAAAGTTCGCCCAACTCGGTCAGATTTTTTTGTGCGGCATTGTGCTCGCGCCCGTTACGGGTGACTGAACGCTTGGTTTTGTCGTGCTGTTTGCGAATGGCTGAGAAACGCTCCAGGGCTTCTGTCGGATCCAGACCGCCTTCATCTTCGTTGTCATCGTCGTCGCTGGCGGCTTTGGCGTTACTTTGCTCGAGTGCCGATGGTACGTGGTCGACGGGGTCCAGGTAGCCGATGATCACGTCGGTGAGTTTGCGCTCGCCGGCTTCGACCAAGTCGTATTCGTTGAGAAGTTGTTCGACGCTGTTTGGCCATTCCGCGACAGCAGCCATGACCTCGCGAATGCCCTCTTCAATGCGCTTGGCGATTTCGATTTCGCCTTCCCGCGTCAGAAGTTCGACGGAGCCCATTTCGCGCATGTACATGCGTACCGGGTCAGTTGTACGGTGTTGTTCAGTTTCGACGGCTGCAAGGGCGGCGGCGGCTTCGGCCGCTGCGATCTCGTCGGCGGCACTTTCGCTGCCGGTAATCAACAAGGTGTCCGCATCGGGCGCTGTTTCATAAACATTGATGCCCATGTCGTTGATCATCTGGATGATGTCTTCAACCTGATCCGGATCAGAAATATCTTCGGGCAAATGGTCATTGACCTCAGCATAGGTCAGGAATCCCTGTTCCCGGCCTTTGGCGATCAACTCTTTGATCCGTGATTGTTCCTGGGCAGCGTTACTCATAGGATATCCGTGGCGGTTGGGCTGAAAAAATAAGCGCGGAATTATATACCATATATGGGGCTTTGTCCCCTAAAACCAAGTGTAGATGAGTTTTGGCGAGCCAGACTGCATCACTTTTTAAGTATTTGTTTTATCTGGTTAATTAAGCTTTCGTCCGCCCTGGAATGGGCCAGGGTTTGCCATAGCGTAAGTGCCTGGCGGCGGTCGTCTTCGTCGAGTTGGGGTTTTTCGGCAAGTGCCGAGATCTGGGCCTCAACCGGCAGTTCGCTGCGTGCTTTGCGGCGTAAACCTGTGACGATGTCTTGAGTCAGGGCTTGGCGGGATTCGTCGCTCTGACAGCCCGTCACCAGGTCGTTGTTTGCTATGACTGAAAGGTATTCTCCCTGTTCCACTCCGTGTATCCCTCGCCAGTAGCCCAGCAAACGGGTTAATGTATATTCAGGGTGTTCAGCGAGGAGTTTTAGAACTTTCAGTAATAACGACACATCCGGCTCTTCCGACGTTTCCAGTAGCTTAATATCGTCGTCGTTTATTGCTTCGCTAAGCGCCGGTTGGTGGGTGAGCATGCCGATGAGAAGTTGAACTGGAGTGAGTTTGACAGTCTTGCGGTTGGAGGCTTCCGGTGCATGCTGAGCTTCGTGGTAGGACGCGTAGTCGTTGGTCTCCGCATCTGGCTCGGCGTTGTATTCGGGGTAGTCGTATGGCGACGTGTCTGGTACCGGCGGCGGTGATGCGTCGCCGCTTTGTGTGGTGTTGCCTTCGATATGAAGTGCGAGAGCATCGTTGGCAAGGCCGGTTTTTTCGGCCAGCTGGTTCAGCATCAGCGTGCGGAATACGCCGTGCGGCAGGCGGTTTATCAGCGGTGCCGCCAGTTGGTAGAGCTTGGCGCGATCATCCGGTAGCGATAGATCGAGTTTTGTTGAGAGCGATTCAAACAAATGCGTCGACAGCGGTGTAGCTTCCGTGACCAGTTGCCGGAAGGATTCCGCGCCTATGGCGCGAACCAGTGAGTCCGGGTCCTCGCCCTCGGGTAGAAAGAGGAAGCGGCAGCCGCGCCCGTCGCGCATCGCGGGTAGACAGGTCTCCAGCGCTCTCGCCGCAGCCTTGCGCCCGGCCTCGTCGCCGTCAAAACAGAAGATTACCTCCGCGGTATAGCGAAACAATTTATCGAGATGGGCCTCCGACAGTGCGGTGCCAAGGGTCGCGACGGCGGAGTGAATGCCCTGTTGCGCCAGTGCGACAGCGTCCATATAACCTTCGACGACAATAATATGCTCTGGGTTTCGCGTGTGCCGGGTGGTTTCATAGAGCCCATAAAGTTCGCGGCCTTTATGAAATACGGGCGTTTCCGGCGAATTCAGATATTTGGGTTTGTCGTCACCGAGAACGCGGCCGCCAAAAGCAATAGTTCGGCCGCGAGGGTCGCGAATGGGAAAAATAATGCGGTTTCGAAACCGGTCGTAACGCTTGTTTTCCTCTTCGTTGCTGACGACGAGACCGGCCTCGATCAGCGTCGCGATTCTGTCCGGGTTGGCCTCGGCGGTGGCCAGGAGATTATCCCAGCCCGGTGGCGCAAAGCCGATGCCGAAGTCGCGCGCCGCCTCGCCGGATAGACCGCGTTGCTTTAAATAATCGATTGCCGCATTTGCCTGCGGGTGCTGTCGCAATTGCCGCCGGTAGAATTGGTCAGCGGCGGCAAGAGCGTCCAGAAGGCGTTGTCGCTGTTGGTTTTTTTTATCGTCCCCCGGCCGGCCGTCTCGCGGCACTTCGAGGCCGATCGAAGCCGCCAGTAACTCCACTGCTTGGGGAAAGTCGAGGTGGTCGTAATCCATGACGAAGCTGAGCGCGTTTCCGCCCGCGCCGCAGCCAAAGCAATAGTAAAATTGTTTGTCTGGATTGACCGAGAAAGAGGGTGTTTTCTCGTCGTGAAAGGGACATCGGGCGGTGTGATTTTTACCGGCCTTACGCAGATCGATGCGGGCGCTGACCACATCGACTATGTCGAGTCGGTCGATTAAGTCGTCGATAAAGCGTTGTGGAATTTTGCCGGCCATTACATTTACTGAGTCAGGATGCCCGTTCTGTTCCAGGTCAGTAGCCGCGTTGCTGAACCCCTTTGCGGGACGCTCATGTGGCAAGAGCTGCAATAATTTATGGTAGGGCGGGGCGGCCGCGGCGCTAAAGTGCCGCGTTCGCAGGTCGCCGGGATGTGCGTGGGTATCGTGACCTCAGCCAAGCGCTGCCTTGACCTGTTTGCTGACTGCGGCCATATCTGCCCGACCCTGGATCTGCGGCTTGATTAGCGCCATCACTTTGCCCATATCCCGAACCGATTCGGCCTTACTTTGCTCGATGGCCTGGGCGATCAGTGCTGTGATCTCGTCATCGCCCAATGCGGCCGGCATAAACTCACTGATGATATCCAGTTCGGTCTGCTCCTGCGCCACCAGATCGTCTCGGCCCGCGGTGTGAAACTGTTTGATGGAATCGCGGCGTTGTTTGCTCATTTTGTCGAGAATTGAGAGCACGCGCGCGTCCTCGACATCTATGCGTTCGTCGACCTCCACGCGCTTAATTTCGGCGAGAATTAATCGCAATGCGCCCAGGCGAACCTTGTCGCGCGCGCGCATTGCATCCTTCATCGCATTCGAAATGTCTGTTTTTAATGAGTTTTCGGTCATGTTTGTTCTCAATCAGAATTCATCGCGCAACTGTTGAATCGAAGAATAGCTTGGAAACCCGCCGTGTGGAATTTGTTTCTTTGAAGTGATGTAGACCATTGTTAGAGCCCGGTGTCTGTATCTGGACTGGAATCCCCGATCCGATTTTCCGCAATGTACCACGTCGCAATTGTACTTTAGACAGCTGGCGTTAGGCGGCAGTTTCGTACTATGGATCTGATTAGCAGTTTTGTGGCAGCGGGCAGTAGAGTAGTCCGCGATTAAGCAAGGGGAATATCTATCGTTCGCAAAGTTGGGTCGGATGTAATAGTGAACGTGATGAGACACTGACCTAATTGAGATGGCCGCCGTCCATAAACAGACGAATGACTGCTGCGGCAGCGGCCGTGCGGTTTTCGACGCACATCTTGCGAAATACCGGCTCGAGGTGTTTGTTGACGGTGCGCGGGCTCATGTTCAAAATCTGAGCAATTTCACGATTTGTCTTACCGCAGCTGAGCCACAACAGAACTTCTGCTTCTCGCTCGGTGAGGCTAAACATGGCTTTCAGTAACTCCAGATTATCAGTTTCGTCGGTTGCGATAAGGCGAAACAGATAGTGACCAAGTTGAGTCTGACCCAGAAATTTACACGTCAACGGATCGCCCGGTGTGGCAAGTATCAACTGACTAGGTGAAGCTGGGCTGTGGGAAAGCCATTGCCTCAGAAGCCTGGGCAGCTCGATTTCTAACCATCGACTATTGACACCGCAACTTTCAAATTGGGCGTAGGCTCGGGGTGTTGCCCAGCGAATATTGCCGTCTTGATCGGTAGTGAAAATATTTTGACCCGCAGTGTCCAATGCCTCCCTAGCGCTTTGCGACATGCGCGCATTGCCCAGGTGCACACGAATTCGGGCAATAAGCTCTCGGGCAACTATGGGTTTGGTGATGTAGTCTACGCCGCCCGCTTCAAGACCTCTGACAACGTATTCGGTTTCACTGAGTCCGGTCATAAATATGATCGGCGTGTTGCTCAGGGGAGCTTCTTTTTTTAACGCCCGGCAAGTGTCGAAGCCGTCGACGCTCGGCATTAGGGCGTCGAGTAGAACAATATCGGGTTGCATTTTGCGCGCGATTTTGAGGGCTTGGTTGCCGTCCAGAGCGATTAATACGCGCAGTCCCTCGGGTTCGAGAATCTGACTGACCATGCCCAATGTCTCGGCAGAATCGTCGACCACCAGCACTACGGCGCCATCGTCGGCCGGGTTCATCGGACCATATCCCGCAGCCGGATAATGCGTTCCATTCGCACTTCGGAGATCGCAGCGTCAAGGTAGTTGATAAAGGCCAGGCTGGTGCCGCGATCTTCTCTCAGTGTCGCAAGCTGTGCTCTCAAGCCTTGTAAATGGCCGATCTCAGCGAGTTCACTCAGTTGCCGCACCCGCGCCGGGTGGGGTAGGTCTCCGCTGCCGAGAGGTGCCTGTATCTTTGGCAGCAGGGTAGGGGTACGGACGATCCAATCGATCTGTAAACGACGGGCCAGGCAGTCCAGTAACTGGTCGACTTTGACCGGTTTGATCAGGTAATCGACGTGGATCGCGGCCTCAGCTGTCGCCGCGCTGCGGATGTTGGTACCGTAGTGGTCAAGCGGCACTCCCTCTCGGGCGTCCGCCGAGATCATCACGATGGGCACCGCGGGCAACAGCCTGCGCAAGGCCTTGGCCAGCGTCCAGCCGTCCATCCCCGGCATCGCGACGTCGAGCAGACAGATATCCGTCAGGCGCTCGGTCATCAGGCTCAGGCACTGCTGAGCATCGCCAGCGAGAATCAGCTCGAAGCCCAGCGGCGCTAGCAGGTCTTCGAGCAGGGCGCGGTGGCGGGGGTCATCGTCCGCCACCAGTACAGTCTTGGTGTCACCCTGGTATCCGATGATGTCCCGGTTCACCGCAACCTCGGTTTTGGGCTCGGCGACCACTGATAGCAGCAGGCTGACGGTGAAGGTACTGCCCTTGCCAGGGACGCTGGTGACAGTGATTTCTCCACCCATAATTTCGGCTAAAAAACGGGTGATGGTTAGGCCCAGGCCGGTGCCAGGGGATGAAGGTTGGTGGGCTTCACGAATCTGCTCAAAGGGTTGAAAAATCGTCTCCAGTTTGTCGGGCGCAATGCCTATGCCGGAGTCGGTGACCGAGAACACTGCGACCTGATTGCGGTAGCGCAGGTTTAGGTCAACGCTGCCACGGGGCGTGAATTTAATGGCGTTGGACAGTAGATTGATAAGTACTTGCCGCAGGCGTTTTTCGTCGGTAACGACAATGTTCGGCAGTGGCGAGTGGCAGCGGTAGTGAAAGGCCAGGCCCTTGGCCTCCGCCTGGAGCTGAAACATATGGACAATCTGGTCCATCAATTGAGGCAGGCGGACTTCATTGCGATGTAGCTCCAACCGTCCGGCTTCGATTTTGGAGATATCAAGTAGACCTTCGATTAGGTCGGCCAGGTGTTCGCTACCACGCAGGATCACTCCTACAGCCTCGCGCTGTTTGTCGGATACGCCAGTATCCTTGTCCAGGAGTTGGGCATAGCCCATCACCGCGTTCAGGGGCGAGCGCAGCTCGTGGCTGATACCGGTGAGGTAGCGGCTTTTAGCGAGATTTGCGGCTTCGGCCAACTCCTTGGCCTGTTGTAGCTCCAGGTCAGTCCGCTCATGGGCGGCGATTTCCCGCTGCAGCAGTTCGGTCTGGTGGTTGCTCTCTTCCTGGGCTACGTGGCGGCTCTCGTGAGTCAGTACAAACAGCCAGCCGGCCACGCCGGCGATGATCAGCAGCACAAAATATTGCTTCCAGAACAGTTGGTCGACGACCGCGCCGATCTCAGCGTCAGCGACCTCAATCTGAGCGTAGGTCGCCGCCAGCATCAGGGCGATGATCACCGCGCTGATACTGGTCAGTGACAGGAAATGGCCAATGCGGGTGTTGATATGTCGCAGCACCGGTGCAGGCAAAAAGGTGCCGAGCAGCGTCAGCATTTGCTCCGACATACTGGCCCTGGGCTTACAGCGATCCTGGCAGCGGGCATCCAGAGAGCAGCACAGCGAGCAAATCGGGCCATCGTAGGCTGGACATTGGGCGATGTCCTCGTTCTCAAAACGGTGTTCGCAGATACAACAGGTGCTCATACCATCGCTGCTGGGGATGAGTACCGGTTCTCGGGCGATGTAATAGCGGCCCTGGGTCAGCCACGCGATGGTCGGGGAAATCAGCAGTGTCGATGCGAGGGTCAGATAACAGGCCAGGGCTTGGGCGGTTTCGTTAAAAGTATCGAAGTGAGCGCTGATGCCGATCAGGCAGGCCAGGACCATTGAGCCGACCCCGACCGGATTGATGTCGTAAAGATAGGCGCGGCGAAACTCTATAGTTTTAGGGCTCAGCCCAAGTGGTTTATTGATCACCAGATCCGCAACCAGGGTGCCGACCCAGCCCACGGCGACAATGGCATAGACACCAAGGGTCTCCTTTATTGCCTCGTAGACGCCGAGTTCCATCAGCAGCAAGGCGATGACCACGTTGAAAACCACCCAGACCACCCGTCCCGGGTGATTGTGGGTTAGGCGGGCGAAAAAGTTGGACCAGGCTATGGAGCCGGCATAGGCGTTAGTCACATTGATTTTGAGCTGGGAGAGGATCACGAAAATACCGGCTAATGCCAGTGCGAACTCGGGAGAGCTGCTGATATAGCCGAATGCCACGCGATACATCTGGGTGGGATCAGAGGCCTCGCTGGCCGGGATGCCATGCTGCAATGCGAGCACTGCCAAAAACGAACCGGCGAATATTTTCAGCGCACCGACGCCGATCCAGCCCGGCCCACCCGCAATCATTGCGCACCACCAGCGTGGTGAGGATTTTTTCTGCGGGACCGGCAGGAAGCGGAGGAAGTCCACCTGCTCACCGATTTGCGCGATCAGGGAAAAAATCACCGCGGACGCGGCGCCAAACAACAGCAAGTCAAAGTTCGAACCCGGACCGACATCGACGCCGCTAAACTGGGTCCAGTCCTGCACCGCGGCGATGTCTTTGGCGCCGATATAGATAAACGGCAACAGTTGTAAAACAATCCACAGCGGTTGCGTCCATAGCTGAAAGCGACTAATCAGTGTGATGCCATGGGTGACGATCGGGATCACCACGAAAGAACTTAACAAATAGCCTAACGACAGCGGTACACCAAATAAATGCTTCAGGGCCAGGGCCAGGATTGCCGCCTCAAGGGCGAAAAAAATAAAGGTGAACGAGGCATAGATCAGCGAGGTGATGGTAGAGCCGATATAGCCAAAGCCCGAACCCCGGGTCAGCAGGTCTACGTCAACGCCGTATTTTGTCGCGTAATAACTGATCGGCAGGCCCGTCGCGAAAATAACAAAGCCCACCACTGCGATGGCTAGCGCGGTATTGCTGAATCCGTAACTCAGGGTGATCGCGCCGCCGATGGCTTCAAGCGCCAGAAAGGAAATTGCTCCCAGCGCGGTATGGCTGACACGCGCCGCAGACCAGCGCCGGGCGCTTTTGGCCATCGGC
>OBJS01000324.1_pt1 | contig 11813 bp, 12 predicted proteins | sample 1519851 | NCBI WGS metagenome assembly OBJS01 (sample SAMN03019806, study PRJEB22545) | beach sand metagenome | biome: beach; feature: sea beach; material: beach sand | place: USA: Municipal Pensacola Beach, FL | collected 2010-10-20 | depth 25-47 cm m
CGGGCCTTGTCGAACTGGTTTCCGGCGCGAAGCCCAGCTGGGTCATGTTTTCCAGAAAGGGCGTGTCCAGATTTTTCCATTCGTCGAACAATGGCAGGTTTTTGCCGTTGCCGGCACAGGTGTCGACAATCATTTTCAAGCCACCGGCTTCAATCAGAAAAGCGTGGATGCTGAGTGCCATTGTTTCGTCGTCGAGCAGAAAGTTGGGCTTGAGCCAGTCGTGAAAGGGTCGCAGTTCCGCTGGATCCTCGTCGGGAAACAGCGAGCCGATGGGAGCTCGAAGGATGACTTCGACCATGCGGGTGATAGACACGTCGCCGATTTTCCAGTGCAGGGTTTCGTAGAGTCGATCGTCGCTCATTATTTTTCTCCTGGTTGTTGGTAGTAGTGCTGGACTAAATAGGGTTCCTCTCTATCAGTTGTCGGGCAATGATGATGCGCTGCATTTCATTGGTGCCTTCGCCGATGATCATCAGGGGTGCATCGCGGTACAGGCGTTCGACGTCAAATTCGCAGGAATAGCCGTAGGCGCCGTGGATACGCATGTTCTCGTCGGCGTTCTTTGCCGCCGCTTCAGTCGCGAAATATTTCGCCATGCCGGCTTCCATGTCACAGCGCTCCCCCCGGTCGAAAGCCTGGGCGGCCTGCTCTACCAGCAAACGCGCGGCCTCGGCACGGGTCGCCATTTCGCCGAGTTTGAGCTGAATGGCCTGGTGTTCGCAAATCGGTTTGCCAAATGTCTTGCGTTGCTGGCTGTAGGCCGTGGCCTGTTTCAGTGCCGCAGTGGCAACACCGACACCCCTCGCGGCGACATTGATACGGCCAAGTTCAAGGCCCCCGACGGCATTGTAAAAGCCTCTGCCCTCGACGCCGCCGATCAGGCAGTCTTTGTGGACGCGATAATCTTCGAAGCTAATTTCTGCGGTATCTATGCCCTTGTAGCCGAGCTTTTTAAGTTTGCGGGTGACGTTAAAGCCCGGGCCTTTCTCGGCGATAAACATGCTCATACCCTTGCGCGGCGGGCTGGCATCTGGGTCGGTTTTGACCAGAAGGCCGATCACGTCGCCCTCGAGGGAATTGGTGATCCAGGTCTTGGCGCCATTAACCACATAGTGGTCGCCGTCTTTGCGTGCATTGCAGCGGATGCCCTGTAGGTCGGTGCCAGCGTCCGGCTCGGTGAGGCCGATGCCCCCGCGCAGCTCGCCCGTGGCAAATCGCGGCAGCCACTTTTCTTTCTGCTCCGGGGTGCCGTAGCTCTGTACGCAGCGCGCCATGATCAGGTGGGAATTAAAGATGCCGGAGAGCGACATCCATACTTCCGATACTGCCGATACAATTTTTGAGTATGTGGAGGCGCTGAGCCCAAGGCCACCATATTCCGGAAGAATAGTCGCGCCAAAGAGGCCGAGCTGTTTCATTTGCTCGACCATCCGGTGCGGGTATTCGTCTGCTTGCTCAAGATCGTGGGCATAGGGTGCGACATCTCTTTCCAGCCAGCGTTTGACACTGTCGAGAATAAGGGTTTCTTCTTCGTTGGCCATGGTAAGTCTCTAGATCGAGCGGGTGGTGGAGAATCCGGGTGTGAATAACGACGCTGTTTTTTAGGGCGCTTACTTAGTAGCCGGCCTTGTCGTCTACCGCGTGTCCGGTTTTTGGGATTAGCATCGAGCGGACAAAATCCATGACCACCACATCATTCTGGTTCAGACCCCGAGTGCGCACAGTGACGATACCTGCTGTGGGTCGGCTTTTCGATTCCCGAATATCAAGTACTTCGGATTCCGCATACAGGGTGTCGCCGACAAAAACCGGTGCCGGCATGCTGACTTCTTTCCAGCCGAGATTGGCGATGGTTTTCTGACTGACGTCTGAGACGCTCATGCCGGCGATAATCGAAAGTGTCAAAGTGCTGTTGACCAGCGGTTTACCGAACTCGCTGTGCTTGCAGTATTCCTTGTCGAAATGCAGGGGGTGCTGGTTCATGGTTAACAGGGTGAACCAGGTGTTGTCGGATTCCGTAATGGTGCGCCCGGGACGATGTTCGTAGACGTCGCCGACGTTGAAATCTTCCAGGTAACGGCCATAGGACTCGCGGTATCGGCCCGGCGCGATTTCGACGGATTTAGGCATGGGGAACTCCTTGGAATATGGGGTGGCAAACCTTAAGGGAGGGTTGGGGCGGTGTCAATTTGGTGCGGGTAAACCGTGGCGATCGAGGTGGAGGCATGGTCGGCTTCCCAGCCAGCTCGTCAAACGGCCTGGCAAAGCGTGGCCCGGCAAAATCGGGCTGCGAAATAGGCCAGAGCCGAGTCGGTTTCATGGTGTAAGGTTCGGAAAGTGTGCTAATTTGAAAGCACAGGGTCGAAACCTGACCTGTGGGCAATTTTCAACCGGGATACCGATTACTGTAAAACAAGGGGTAAATATGATTAGTTACGTAACACTGGGAACGAATGATCTGGAGCGGGCTGCAGCTTTTTATGACAAAGTTCTCGCTGTCGTCGGCGCCAAGCGCGGCATGGAAACGGATCGCTTTATTTCCTGGGTGGGGCCTTCGGGTGGCCCGATGCTGATGGCCATGAAGCCTCACGACGGCAACGCTGCCACGGTCGGCAATGGTGTGATGGTCGCGCTTGCCGCAGATTCCAATACCCAGGTCGACGCTGTTTACCAGGCAGCTATCGAGGCCGGCGGTGCTGATGAGGGTGCGCCGGGCGAGCGTGGGCCCGGCATTTACGCCGGCTATTTTCGCGATCTAGATGGCAACAAACTCAACGCGATTCGCTTCGGCGGCTGATGACTACACAACCCTGTTGGGATCCCGCTAGCAAACGTCGAATGTGGTTTGATAGCGGGATGGGCGTAATTTTCTCATTTGGGCTGTTCGCCTCACTGGGTCTGCGCCTCCCCCTCGGGGCAGCTTTGGCTATAGTAGATCGAGCCAGCATTGGAACAATACCACCGTCGACTACACCGATTATCTCGACAAGATATGGCTGCTAGGCCCACTATGGCTGCTAGGCCCACTTCAGCAGTGGGGATATCATAATATTTTCCGTTGTCACGACTTTTCGGCCGCTGATTCCAGCGCCACCCAGCGCTGATAGGCGGTTTCCAGGCTCGACTGGGTTTCGCTCAGGGCGTCCAGCATTGTTTTTACGGTAGCCGGGTCGCTCTGATAAAAGCCTTCGCTAGATATCGTTTGTTCCAGTTCCGCCTGACGTTGCTCTAACGCCTCGATTTTTACCGGTAGTTGTTCGAGCTCCCGCTGGTCGAGGTAGGACAGTTTTTTCTTGCCGGGCGTTGTCGCGGATTTTCCGCGGGCCTCCGGTTTCCGACTGATCCCTGCTGTTGCGCTCGCCGGGTTTTGATTCCCACGCGCTTTCTTGACGGTATTCGAGGCCAACTCCGGGAGTCGGCCGCCACGTTCGATCCAGTCTGTGTAACCACCCACCGATGACTCGATATTGCCTTCGCCGTCGAATACCAGAATTCTGGTCACAGTATTGTCGAGGAAAGCCCGGTCGTGGCTGACCAGTAACAGCGTGCCCTTGAATTCCAGTAGTACCTCTTCCAACATCTCCAGCGTTTCGATATCCAGGTCGTTAGTCGGTTCGTCCAGCACCAGCACATTGGCCGGCTTACTGAAGAGTTTGGCGAGGATGGCGCGATTCTGTTCACCGCCGGATAGGGAACCGACCGGTTGGCGTATGCGGTCTGGGGAAAACAGGAAATCGCCGAGATAGCTGATGGCGTGGCGGCGCTGGCCGTTGACTTCGATAAACTGTTGCCCCCCGCAAACGTTGTCGATCAGGTCTTTGCCGGGATCGAGCTGTTGTCGCAGCTGATCGAAATAGGCCACTTCAAGGCGGGTGCCCAACTTAACAGAGCCTTGTTGTGGTGTCAGTTCCCCCAGAATAAGTTTTAGTAGCGTCGACTTGCCGCAGCCGTTGACACCGACGAGGCCGATCCTGTCGCCGGCAATAATCTGTGTGCTGAACGAGCGCATGATTGCGTGCTCGCCGTAGGCGTAGCTGACGCAGTCCAGCTCGGCGACTCGTTTGCCGGTCTCGGCGGCATCATCGAGACGTATTCGAGCTTTGCCCGTAGGTGCAATGCGTTCGGCCTGCTGCTTGCGCAGTTCTTTCAGGGCGCGAACCCGACCCTCGTTACGGGTGCGGCGAGCCTTGATACCCTGGCGGATCCAGGCTTCTTCCCGCGCCAGTTTTTTGTCAAATAGTGCCTCCGCCTTTGCTTCGGCATTCTGGCGTTGTTGCCGTTGATCCAGATACTTGCGGTAGCTTCCCTGCCACACGTGGAATGCGCCGCGATCCAGTTCGGCGATCTGTTTGCAGACGTTTTGCAAAAAGGCCCGATCGTGAGTCACCAGTACCAGTGCACCGCGAAAATTGGCCAGCGTCTGTTCCAGCCACTCGATACCGGGGATGTCGAGGTGGTTCGTCGGCTCGTCCATTAACAGGATATCGGGTTCGGAGACAAGCGCGCGCCCGATGGCCGCCCGTTTGCGCCAGCCGCCGGATAGATCCTTCAATCTAGCCTCGAGAGGCAGGGACATCTGACTTGCCACGGTCTCGATGCGCGCCTGTTGTAACCAGCCGTCGTTGGCATCCAGGGCCTGTTGACAGTGCGCCATCGCCTCCAGGTCGCCTTGTTCGGAGGCGGTGCGAAAATCGGCGAGTAGTTTGCCGATGTCAGAAAGTCCCTCGGAGAGAACGTCGTAAACAGTTCGCTCGCTGGCGCTTGGCAGGGCTTGTTCGAGCAGAGCGACTTTGCAGCCGTCGCGGCGCCAGCATTCGCCCTGGTCTGGGGCTATGTGCCCCGCCAGCAGCCTCAGAAGCGTCGATTTGCCCTCGCCGTTTCGCCCGAGCAAACCGATTTTGTCGCCTTGGTCGAGCGTCAGGTCGACGTCATGCAGCAAATCCCGGTCGCCTAGTTGCAGGCCAAGCTTGTCGAGTCGGAGTAAAGGCATATAACGCAAAAATACCTGCAGAAACCGCATATGGTAACGCAAATAGCGTGACGCTCTACGGTGCCCTCGCAGGCAACGGCAAGCCAGTTACCTCTATCCACTTCGTCAATAATGGGAAGAAATAAGCCAAAATCGTTCCCAGAAAAATTTGTTAAGGTTTCATGACGAGTATTTACAACTCGGCTATTTACTTTAGAATGAACTGAGCCCGTAACTTGCGGCTTGCCCTATGGCCCTCTGACGATCTCTCCTAAAGCGAGTTTCCCTCATAGTCATATGTCAATACTGCGTTGCAGGCTGGGTAGCCTCCGTTCATCGATCGGGGCTGATGCAATTGTTATATAGGTTTTATGTATGTCATCTACAACAGGAACAGTGAAGTGGTTTAATGCCGATAAAGGCTATGGATTTATTGAGCGAGAGGACGGCCCCGATGTCTTCGTTCATTTTCGCTCAATCGTAGGCGAAGGTTTCAAGACCCTGAATGAAGGTCAGAAAGTCCAGTTCGACGTTACGCAGGGGCAGAAAGGCCCCCAGGCAGATAACGTCACGCCTATCTGACCGATACAACACCGCAGGCCCGCCGCTGGAGAGGCCGGCAGGTTTCGAGGATGGACTCGAACCGCCCCTGGTCCAGGGCAGGCTTGCACATCGTCGGTTAAAGGTCGGGTAGACCGGCATTTGACCGACCCCGCTGGGTGAGGTTACCGGGCGAAATATTCCGCCAGTTTCAGGTAATCGTTCACGCGAGGGCTTGCTTTGCGCCAAACAAGCCCAATTCCCCTCTGTACGCCCGCCGCCGAAAACGCTTTGGTGGCGACCCCGCTCACGCCTTTCAATATGCCTTTGTCTACGGCCATCTTGGGCAGCAGCGTGATGCCCACGCCATTTGCTACCATGGGAACGATAGTGTGCAGGCTGGTGGCTTCAAAGGTGAGCGATATCTGACTGTCCGTTAAATTGCAGCTGTCGAGAATGTGACTGCGCAAACAGTGTCCCTGCTCGAGTAACAGAATATCGTGTCCGCGCAAATCCCTGGGTTTAATAACGTTACGTTTTTCCAGTGCATGGCCGACCGGATGGGCCAGTACAAAGGGGTCGGAGAACAACTCGTGCGTGTAGGCGGCTTCCACAGGATAAGGCAAGGCCAGCAGAATGAGATCGAGTTGGCCCTGATTCAGTAGGGATACCAGATTGGCCGACAGGTCCTCGCGGATGAGTAGTTGCAGGCGGGGGTGGTGCTTTCGAATCAGGGCCAGGGTGTCGGGCAGCAAGTAAGGCGCGATCGTGGGGATTGCCCCGAGCCGTATTCGGCTCGACAGAGGTTCGGTCGCGCTCGCGGCTTCTTCTTTTAAGGCCCGCACCTGGGCCAGTATTTCGCTGGCGCGTTTGACCACGTTTTCGCCTGCTGCTGTCAGTAGGGCACTTTTGCGTCCGCGTTCGACCAGGGGCAGGCCCAGAGATTGTTCGAGCTCCTGAATACCCACGCTCAATGTCGACTGGGTGACAAAACAGCTTTTCGCGGCCTTGCCGAAATGCTGTTTTTCCGCGATTGCGCAGAGATATTTCAGTTGCTTGATTGTGGGATCCGATGCCATCGAAAAAACCGATTAAAACGTCATAAAAAATTTACTTTACCGATGTTATTGGAGCGGTTATCTTGACGCAAGCTCAACGTTGAGCTGGTTAACCAAACTCAGGAGTTGCTTGCCTGGTTCCAGGAATAATTACAGGAGAGATGTCATGTCACTTAAAGGCACTAAAACTGAACAAAATCTAAAAGATGCGTTTGCTGGTGAGTCCCAGGCCAACCGCCGTTATCTGTATTTCGCCTCCAAGGCCGATGTCGAGGGTTACAACGATGTCGCCGCGGTTTTTCGTTCGACAGCGGAAGGCGAGACCGGCCATGCTCATGGCCACCTGGAATATCTCGAGGAAACCGGTGATCCGGCCACCGGCCTGCCTATCGGCGGCACGGCAGACAATCTGAAAGCTGCTGTGGCTGGTGAAACCCACGAGTATACGGATATGTATCCGGGTATGGCGAAGACCGCCCGCGACGAAGGCTTTGACGAAATCGCCGACTGGATGGAAACCCTGGCAAAAGCGGAACGCAGCCACGCCAATCGTTTCCAGAAAGCACTGGACACGCTGGACAGCTGATCCACTGCAACAACCGCGCACACTTTGCAGTGCGGCGGGCTTCCGGGTCTGTACCTGGAGCCCGCACTTCATTGTTTCGCTGGCCGCCGGGTCGGACTGCCTAAATTTTGGGGCGGCGTCTTGTTGAGGTGCCACCAGAGAGAGTTGCCATGACAGAAGAAAAGCGTGTTCGAGAAGGTAGCCTGGAGGCGCCCACCCGCCACCCCATCGATTGGCGCTCGGATGATTTCTGGGACCGCGAAAGTCTCGATAATGAACTCGAGCGAGTCTACGACATCTGCCACGGCTGTCGCCGCTGTGTCAGCCTCTGCGAGGCTTTTCCGACACTATTTGACCTCGTCGATGAGTCCGAAACCATGGAAGTGGATGGTGTCGACAAGGCGGATTATCAAAAGGTGGTCGATCATTGTTACCTGTGCGACATATGCTATATGACCAAGTGTCCATACGTGCCACCCCACGAATGGAACGTCGATTTCCCACACCTTATGTTGCGTGCCAAAGCTGCCAATTTCCGCAAAAACGGCGCGAGTTTTCGCGATAAAACGCTGACCAGTACCGACAGGGTCGGTAAGCTGGCCACGATTCCGGTGGTCGACCTCATGGTCAACAAGCTCAATGGCAATGCGGCTTTTAGAAAAGGCTTTGAGGCGGCGTTTGGCGTGCATCGAGATGCGCCGGTACCGGCATACCATGCAAAAACTTTACGTAAATCAGTAAGCGCGTTCGGGACTGACAGCAGTTCTCAGGCGACAGAGGTAGGCCCGACAAAAGGCAAGGTGGCTCTCTATGCGACCTGTTACGGCAACTACAATAGCCCTGATCTGGGTGAGGATTTTTACCGGGTATTTCAGCACAATGGCATCCACATTGACCTGGTACCCCGGGAGCAGTGCTGCGGAATGCCCAAGTTGGAGCTGGGCGACCTGGACGCGGTGGATCGGGCGAAGCAGGCCAATATTCCTGTGCTCGCGCGTCTGGTGGACGAGGGCTACGACCTGATCGCCCCGGTGCCTTCCTGCGTGCTCATGTACAAGCAGGAACTGCCCCTGATGTACCCGGATGACGAACAGGTGCAAAAAGTCAAAGAGGCGTTTTACGATCCTTTTGAATACCTGTTCCTGCGCCACAAGGGTGGCGCGCTGAATACAGACTTTGCTGGTGGTCTCGGCGATATCAGCTATCACGTGGCCTGCCATTTGCGCGTGCAAAACATCGGTCTGAAAACACGCGACGTGCTGGCTCTTATCCCCGATACAACTGTGCATCCGCAGGAGCGCTGCTCAGGGCACGACGGCACTTACGCCGTAAAGCGCGAGACTTACGCCAGCGCCGTGAAGATTGCGCGGCCGGTGGTGCGCAAGGTCGACCAGCTCAAGGCCGACCATTTTGCCAGCGACTGTCCGATGGCTGCGGCTCATATTGCTGATCTGGCTGAATCGGTGGAAAAGCCACGACATCCCATGAGCCTGCTGCGTCAGGCTTACGGCCTTTAATGGCGGCGGCAAGACACATGAGTGGCGACGCAAGAAGGTGTTACAAATAGGCGAGAAGAGGTAGGGTGGTGAACAAACTCAAGCGCGAAGATCTATGGTCACTCGAGGAATACGCAGAAAAGCGCCCGGCTTATCGCACGGAGGTCCTGGCACACAAGAAAAACCGCCAGGTGCCACTTGGCGACAACGCGCGGCTGTATTTTGAAGACGCTACGACAATTCGTTATCAGATACAGGAAATGCTGCGTGTTGAGCGTGTATTCGAAGCGGCGGGAATACAGGAAGAGCTCGATGCCTATAATCCCCTGATAAGCGACGGCCATAATTGGAAGGCGACTTTCATGCTCGAATACGCGGATCCGTCGGAGCGCGCCAGTCGGCTAGCCGAGCTGCGCGGCATCGAGGATCGCGTCTGGGTGCAAGTGGAAGGTGGTGAAAAGGTTTACGCGATTGCGGATGAAGATCTGGAGCGGGAGAACGAACAGAAGACCTCCGCCGTGCATTTTTTACGCTTTGAATTCAGCCCGCAAGACATCGCCCGTCTCAAAGATGGTACCCCGTTTAAGATTGGCGTTGACCACCCGAATTATCTTGTCGGGGGATTTACGCCGGAACACAATATCTGCGAGTCGCTGATCGAAGACCTAACCTGAGCCGGTGGGGCGTGGCTTGGCCGGAAAGTCCAATCGTATGTTGTTGGGGCTTCGCGACTATTTGTCACGGCTGTTTGTCAATAACGGCTGCGACCCTTAAATAACAACGGGCTTTTAGAAAACAATAGGAAGCGCTATGAGCAAACCCCCTTTACTTGACCAGTCCCAGCTTGATGCCAGTCTGGCTGAATTGAATGCCAATGCACTGGAACCCTGGCAGATTATCGACGGCCGCCTGCATCGGCGTTACGAATTCAAGACTTTTAACGACGCCTTTGGCTTTATGGCGCAGTCCGCCATGGAGTGCGAGGTCTTGAGCCACCACCCGAAATGGATGAACGTGTGGAATGTCGTGGAGATCGATCTGTTGACCCACCGGGCCGGCGGGATTACCCACCTGGATTTCGATCTGGCCGGGCGTATGGAGCCCTTGGCAAAAAAACTGCTGGCTTAGCCGTGCTGACTGCGCGTGGCGTAGCTCGCTATCGATACGCTTAACCGGCGTCTTTCCCACGCGGCGCGGGTGCAGACGGCGGTTTGAGCAAAGTCCGCCGATAACAGGGTGCAAGCATTGGCCAAAGCGCGCGGTGTACTGGCGCGGGCCGCCCGCCCGGTGAGTCGACGTCGGTAGGTATGGGTTTGGTCGTGCTCTCAGCCGTGTCCCCCGACCAGAATGCCTTCGTCCTCGAGCGCGTTCACATCCTCCCGTGAATAGCCCAGGTAGTGCATCAGCACCTCAGCATTATGCTCGCCGCGAAAGCGCGCGGTACTTAGGTCGAGCTGTTCGGGGAAATCAGAAAACCTAAAGGGAAATCCCGGCGCATCGAATTCGCCAAACTCCGCGTCTTTCAGGGTGCGAACGGTGCCGCGCTGGCGGTGGTGGGGATGGTCGATGGTCTGGCCGATATCCAGCACGGGCGCGAAAGGCACCCGATGGCGGTCGAGTTTATCGAGCGCATCCTGTGTCTGGTCGTGACTGGCTATCCAGTCGTTGACCAGTGCGATTATCTCCGCAGAGCGACGCACGCGATCGCCATTACCCGCATAGTCGGGGTGGCGTGCCAGGTCCTCCCGCTCCATAGCTGCGCACAACTGCCGCCACTGACGATTAGTGGGGCAGGCAATGGCAATATATTCGTCGGGTTCTTTGCCGTCGAATATGCCCAGCGGGCAACCGGCGCCCAGATGAGAGCCGCTGCGCTGTGGGTTTATCTTGCCATCGGTCGCGCTATACAGCTGTACATTCAGGTCGTGGCAGTGGTAGTAGCTGTCCAGGAGTGAGATGTCCAGATGCTGTCCGCGCCCGGTCTTCTCCCGGTAGAGCAGGGCGCAGGCGACCGCGCCCAGGCCATGGACGCCGGTCATCACATCGCCGATACCCAGACCGGGCAGAGACGGCGGCCGGTCCGGTTCGCCGATAACGTGGGTGACCCCGGACAAAGCCTGGGCGATAAAGTCGTAGCCGGGCCGCGTTGCCAGCGGGCCGGTCTGGCCAAACGCGGAAATCGAACACATCACCAGGCGCGGGTTGATTTCGCAAACGGTATCGTAGTCGAGTCCCATGCGGCCGATCGCGCCAGGGGCAAAGTTTTCAATTAAAACATCAACTTCTTTTATTAACTCTTTGATTATATTGAGGCCTTTAGGCGTCTTGACATCGATAAACAGACTTTTCTTACCCCGGTTTTGCTGGATATAAAAGGCGCTACGCCCGTTTCTGTTTAGCGGAAAGGCATGGGTCATATCGCCCACTGGTGGGATTTCCACTTTGATCACCTCGGCACCCATTTCGACCATCAACCGGGTGGCGGTGGGTCCGGCCAGGGCATGGGTGAAGTCGAGCACTTTGTAGCCGTCCAGCACATGGGTCATTTGCGTAGAAGTCATGTCGGTCCTATTTATAAATTAGTTGTAAAGGTAAGATTCATAAAATTAATAAACCAGTATAGGCAGCGTGCGCGGAGTTAACGAAAAGTTCTCATTTAGCGGCAGAGTCTGGATAACGCGAATTTGTGCGCACACGGATACCCGATAGTGATGGCTGAACAGCATTTAAAATACCAATTGAGACGTCGCCTGGCTGAATTTTCCAGCCGGCGCCTGCCGGCCAGAGGGCTCAGACATGCTGCGGTCGCCATAGTGGTCGTACCGAATGGCGCTGATACCGGCGCCGATGAAGATGGTGTTGTACTGTTGACGCGGCGATCGTCCCGACTGAGCAGCCACAAGGGGCAATGGGCCTTGCCGGGAGGGCGGCTTGATGACGGGGAAACCCCGGTTGATGCCGCTCTGCGTGAAACCAGCGAGGAAATCGGTCTCGATATACCCGAGGACAACGTGCTGGGTCTGCTCGATGACTACCAGACCCGTTCCGGATATCTGATGACACCGGTCGTGGTGTGGGCTGGCACCAATGCCCAGTGCACTGCCAACCCCGCAGAAGTGGAATCGATCCACGAGGTCGGTTTTGAGGAGTTGAACCGACCGGATTCATGAGCAACCCGCGTGTGC
>OBJS01000325.1_pt1 | contig 11787 bp, 16 predicted proteins | sample 1519851 | NCBI WGS metagenome assembly OBJS01 (sample SAMN03019806, study PRJEB22545) | beach sand metagenome | biome: beach; feature: sea beach; material: beach sand | place: USA: Municipal Pensacola Beach, FL | collected 2010-10-20 | depth 25-47 cm m
ATCGATTTTTTACGCCCGCGAAATTGAAAATTTTTCCGGACCCGCGACCCGCACCCAATAAGCGGCCGGTGTTACCGGAGAACTGACTATGCCAGGTGGTAAAGGCCGCAAGCCAAAGCCGACTGCTCTGAAAAAGCTTGCTGGCAACCCAGGCAAACGAAAGCTGAACGAAAACGAACCGCAATTTGATGCGGTGACCAACGTTGAAGCTCCGGAATCTCTTACTGGTTTCAAATACGCCGTTGAGCAGTGGGATACATTGGCACCGCAGTTATGCACCCGTGGCGTAATGACGGTAGCCGACCTTTGGAATCTTGAAGCATTCTGCTTGGCATATTCCGTTTACCGTATATCGATGGAAGAGGCCAACGGCCAGCCGACGATAATGCAAGACAACGGCACCATGAAAAAACACCCGGCACTGTCTGCGGCCAATGAGGCGCGAGTTCAGATGCAATCTTTTGGCGCCGTGCTAGGCATCGACCCAGCCAACCGAACAAAAATCATTGCTCCAAACGGCGGGCAGTCGAAAGAAAACACCTTCACTGCACTGGTCGAGCTCTTGAGAAACTGATGAACATGAACGCATGGCAAAATTCCACAACGTCAACGCCGCGAATAAGTACGCGCGCGACATCGTTGCCGGGCGTATACCTGCGTGCAAATGGGTAAAACTGGCGTGTCAGCGCCACCTGGATGACCTGAAAAAGTCGACCAGAAAGGATTATCCGTACTACTTCGATAAGAAGGCCGCTGAAGTCATCTGCATGTTTGTGCAGATGCTGCCTCACACGAAAGGAAAGTGGGCCCAAGAGCGTAGGCTGATCGAGCTTGAGTCATGGCAGATGTTCGGATTCTGCGCTGTATTCGGCTGGAAGCGGAAGAAAGACAAAACCCGCCGGTTCCGTGAGGTCTACAAAGAGATTCCACGTAAGAACGGGAAATCCGTTGATGCCGCCGGAACCGGTAACGCCATGTTTACACTGGACGGTGAATTCGGGGCTGAAATCTACTGTGGTGCCACCACAGAGAAGCAAGCCTGGGAAGTGTTCCGCCCAGCAAAGTTGATGGTGAATAAAACACCGGAGCTGCTCGAAGCGTTCGGGATTGAAGTCAACGCCAGTAACATGAACCGGCCTGACGACGGCAGTAAGTTTGAGCCGATTGTCGGTAACCCGGGTGATGGTGCATCTCCATCCTGCGCAATCGTCGACGAATTCCACGAGCACAAAACGCCGGATCTGTACGAAACTATGCTCACCGGTATGGGTGCCCGTGAACAGCCGCTGATGTACATCATCACCACTGCAGGCACCAACCTCGCAGGGCCTTGCTACGACAAACGGCTCGAAGTCCAGAAGATGCTGGAAGGCGTAATACCGAACGACGAACTGTTCGGCATCATCTACACCATTGACAACGAAGACGACTGGGACAAACCAGAAAGTCTCTACATGGCCAACCCGAATATCGGAGTATCGGTCAAAGAAGACTACCTGTTATCCCAACTGCAGAACGCCAAAAACAACCCGGCCCGCCAGGTCATATATAAGACCAAGCACCTGAACATCTGGTGTGGTGCCAAAGCCCAGTGGCTGAACATGGTTAAGTGGCGTGACTGTGGTGATCCGACGTTAAGCGTCGACGATTTCAAAGACGACGAGTGTTACCTGGTAATCGACCTCGCGGCCAAGATCGACATCTGCTGTCAGATGCGTTTTTACCGCCGGGTGATTGACGGAGATCTGCATTACTACGCCTTCCCGAAGTTCTACCTTCCGGAACAGACGATCAAAAACACCCGGGAAAAAAGCAACCAGGCAGCCTACGAACGCTGGGTTGCCTCCGGGCATCTGTACGAAATGCCCGGTTCTGAGATCAACTTCAACCACCTGAAAGAAGAAGCGGTTGAAGACATGGACGGCATGAACATGCAGGAGATTGTCTACGACCCCTGGCGAGCCGCGCAAATGGCGCAACAGCATGAAGCTGACGGAGCTGTCACCGTTGAATTCCGCAACACCGTACAAAACATGTCGCCAGCCATGAAAGAAATGGAGGCGGCCGTGGTGTCCGGCAGATTCCACCACCCGGATGATCCGATCCTCAACTGGATGGCCAGTAACACCACCAACAAACCCGACAAGAAAGAAAACTATTTCCCGGATAAAGAAAGTCCGGAAAAGAAAATCGACGGCATCGTCTGCTGCATCATGGGCGTAGGGCGAGCCATGTACGAGCCGGAACAACGCGGCATCAACACAGACTTTGTGAACTGGTAATTATGTGGCTATTTGGTAATTCAAAATCAGCGAAGCTCGAATCAGAACTGGCGCAGATTAAGGATCAACTGGCCAAAGTTCAGAACGCCACCACGGTGAGCAGTGGCGACGTAGAAAGCATGCTTGATCTGTTTAATACTGGTGTTTCTGCTCACGGCGAGTCAGTTAACCGCGATAGCGCCATGAAGGTGGCTGCGGTTTATGCCTGTGTTCGCCTTTTGTGTGGATCCATCGGCACACTGCCTGCGCATATTTATGAGCGTGACGGCAAAAAGAAAGAGATCTTCAGTCAACACCCTTATTACCGCACTCTGCATGACGCGCCGAACCCAATGCTCACGGCGATTATCTATTGGGAAACCGTGGTCAATCACATCATCCTGGAGGGCAATCACTACAGCCTGATCGGTCGTAACCGTAACGGCGATATGATCAGCCTCACACCGCTGCATCCGTCGCGTGTTGATCCGGACACCGTCAATGGCCGCCTGCAGTACGCCGTCGTTTTTGACGACGGGACCACCGGCGTCTACGACCAGGACGACATTCTGCACATCCCCAACATCGGATGGAATGGAAAGCGCGGACTTAGCACCCTGAAAAGCGCCATGCTGAACTCAGTGGGCGGAGCATTGGCGTCAGACCGGTACAGCGCCACATTTTTTGCCAATGATGCAACGCCACGCGGTTACATCAAATTCCCTGATCAGTTGAACAAAGATCAGGCTGAAATCATCCGGAATTACTGGTTTGAGCACCACCAAAACCCGGATAAACGCCACATGCCGGCCTTTATTCCTCAGGGTGGTGAATTCAAAGAGATAACCATGTCTGCAGAAGATACTCAACTGCTTCAGACGCGGTCATTTCAGGTGTCAGATATCGCTCGAATATTCGGTATCCCGCCACACATGATTGGCCACCTTGAGAAAACCAGTTCATGGGGTACGGGTATTGAACAGCAGAGCCTGGCATTCACCATCTACACACTGAGGCCGCTACTGGTGCGGATCGAACAAGAAGTTAACCGCAAGATCATCCGCAGCGACAAATACTTCTTCCGATTCAATATCGATGGGCTGCTGCGCGGTGACATTAAAACCCGTTACGAAGCTTACAAGATGGCGCTTGGTGGAAATCAGGAGCCTGGCTTTATGACGACCAACGAAGTGCGCGAGCTTGAAGACCGGCCCCCAGTAGAGGGCGGTGATGATCTCTACAAGCCATTAACGAAAGACAACACCACAACACCAGGTGCCACAGATGAACAAACTCCTGAACCTGCTCCAGGCGAATAAAGACCGCGGCCAGTCATTGACTGTTAAAGCAGAGGCCGGGACCACTCACATCTACTTGTATGAAGCCATTGGCGGCTATTTCGGTGTCGATGCCAAAGACTTTATTCAGACGCTCAACGATGTCGAAGACGCATCGATTGTGCTGCATATCAACAGCCCGGGTGGAGACGTATTTGACGCCCGTGCCATTGCCACAGCTATCAAGCAGCACAAAGCCACCATTACTGCCCAGATCGACGGCCTGTGCGCCAGTGCCGCCACCTACATCAGTGCTGCATGCTCGTCTGTGGCTATGGCAGATGGTGGTTTTTATATGATTCATGAAGGCTGGACCATGGCAATCGGCAACAAGGGTGACATGAGGACTACAGCCGATCTACTGGAAAAAGTCGATAACAGCATTTTGAACGACTACGAAAAGAAAACCGGCCAGTCCCGTGATCAGATTGCTCAGTGGATGATGGAAGAAACATGGTTCGATGCAGTAGAGGCCAAAGAACATGGCTTTATTGACAGCGTAATCGAAGACGAAGGCAGCACCAGCAACGCCACGCAGTGGAACCTGCAAGCCTACGCCAACGCCCCGAAAATTGAACCGAAAACTACCGAAGAACCTGAAGACACCCAACACAAAGAATTCATGGCTCGTCTCCGCCGTCAGACGGAAGCATTGGCCATGGCAATTGGCTAGCGGCTTCCCGCAAACCACTACCTCAACCCGCTACGGCGGGTTTTTTTATGCCCAAAAAACCAATCGGAGATTTACTCATGGTTAAAAGCCCTCAAGCACTGCGGGAAGAACGCAAAAACATTGCCGCACAGATGACAGCCCTGGTCGAAAAGCCGGAAAACGAAAAGTGGACCGACGACGACCAGAAAACCTACAACGACCTGAAAGCAGAAGTTGATCGTATTGATCAGCACCTGGCTGCGTTCGAAGACACACTGAAAATGACCGAAGGTCAGGAGCAGCGTATCAAGGCTGCCAGTATTGAACTGAACATCAGCACCGACGAAGCGACACACCGCGAAGCGAAGCTGAAAGCCTGCACCAACGCCTGGCTGCGCGGCGGTGTGGAAAACCTTACTGCCGATCAGCGCGAGTTCATGGCATCCGAAGTGAAGCGCGTGAGCGCTGCCATGGGCACCGGCGAAGCCAACAACGGTGCCGCACTGGTCCACCGTGAGTTCGTCGCCCGCCTGCTGGAGGCTATGAAAGCCTACGGCGGCATGCGTACCGTGGCTACGATCCTGCCAACGGACACTGGCAATCCAATGGACATGCCGACCACCGATGCAACATCTGAGGAAGGTGAAATTGTCGGTGAGAATGCTACTGCCAGCTCTGCCGATACCACCTTCGCCAGCAAGTCCATGGGGGCCTTCAAGTACAGCTCAAAATCCATCGCTGTTCCGTTCGAACTTCTGCAGGATAGCGGTATCGACCTGGAAGACTACATTCAGCGACTGCTGGCCATGCGTATCTCCCGTATCCAGAACAAGCACTTCACCGTCGGTACTGGCTCTGGCCAGCCAGAAGGTGTGGTAACCGCAGCTACTGTCGGTAAGACCGCGGCATCCACGACTGATATCACCTTCCCTGAGCTGAACCACCTGGTACACAGTGTGGACCCGGCCTACCGCGATGGCGGCAACTGCCGTTTCATGTTCAATGACCTGACGCTGCGCGACCTGAAAGACCTCACCGATCTGCAAGGCCGTCCAATCTGGCTACCAGGTTACGAAGCGGGCGCACCGGACCGCATCCACGGTTATCAGTACACAATCAACCAGCAGATGGCCGACAAAGGCGCAGATGCTAAGCCGGTTGCCTTCGGTGACTTCAGCCACTACACCATCCGCGATGTTATGCAGCTGATGCTGTTCCGCATGACGGATTCTGCCTTCACCCTGAAAGGCCAGGTTGGCTTTGTGGGCTTCCAGCGTGCCGACGGTAAGCTGCTGGATGTAGGTGGTGCGGTGAGGGTGCTGCAGAACGCCTCTTCCTGATCGACAGGTTGAGCAAGCGCCCGGGGCAATAGCCCCGGGTATCTGACCAAGTTAACCAGGGTAACCACCAATGATTGAAGCAATTTTCCGTGTCCTTTCCGTCCTGCTGGTGGACGGTATCCGATACCTGCCAAACCAGCTTGTAACGAATCTCCCAAAAAATTATGTCGCGTCCTACAAAGAGCGAGGCATGATTTCAGACAAAGCTGCAGACGTTGCGTACTGCAAAGACAAACTCGGCGCCGAAGTAATCATTCATCCTTCAAAAGAACCGACGTTGGACCAGGCCGCCGCCGAACAAGAAGCCGCCGCTCCTGCAGAAGCTGAAGCCGAAACCCCGGCCACGGCCACGGCCACCAAAACCAAGGCCACTAAGAGCACCAAATAATGGCCGATATCGAGCTGAGTGTAGTCAAAGCGCACCTCAAAGTGCTGCACGACCGTGAAGATGATCTCATCACCATCTACCGCGATGCAGCGCTGCAGGAGTTCGAGAACTACACTAGACGCAAGCTGTATCAGGATCAGGCAGAACTGGATGCCGACGGCGACGACGCGCCAGAGCATACCGCCATCCTGAACAGCGCCATTATCGCCGGTGTGCTCCTGCTCATTGGCAACATGTACGAGTTCCGCAGCGTTCAGGCCACCACGCCTGAGGGTGTCTATCGCTGCTGGCAACCGTACAAAGTGTATTGGGTGGCGTAATGTCTCTTGGCGAATACGACACCTACGCCGAGTTGTACCGCCCGGTGAATACACCCAACGAACTCAACGAACCGGTCTACAGCAACCAGCTGATAGAGCCGTTCTGGTGCAAGATCCGTCAGGCATCTGCGTCTGAGGGGGTATCCGACGACACGCTAAACAACGTGTCACGCTACACCCTCACCGCGCACTATCTGCCGGACATTTCCGACACCGACATCGTCATCATCGATGAGGTGGAATACACCATCATCGGCCTAGACCGGCCGTACCGTAAAAACACCACCATCACAATAGAGCGCAGCAGCCATGGCCGACGGCATTGAGATCAAAGGTCTGGCAGAGCTTGATGCCAAACTGCATGGGCTTGAGAAAGACGCCTCCTGGAAGATCCTGCGCAATGCCGGTACTCAGGCCATGAAGCCGGTACTGGATGACATGAAAGCCAACGCCCCCAGGGCCAGCACAGACAAAGCCGTCGCACAGCGTGAAAAACGCGGCATCAAACCGCTGCACGAAATCACCAAACGCTGGAGCGAAAGGGGCGACAAAAAAGGCAACGACGATATCGGTTATGTCAACGTCGGATACCGCAGCAAAGCACACTGGTGGGCAAGACTGCTCGAAGAGGGTACAGAGAGTATCGCCCCAAAAGGCTGGATCCGCCGTGCCATGGACAGCAACGTCGCCACCGTACTCGACCGATTCCAGCGAACCCTCGCCAAGCGCATCGCAAAATTTGAGAAAACCGGCAAATGATCGAACTCATCATCCACGACATGCTCACCAATGACATGCCGGGTGAGGTCTCGGGCCCGGTAGAGGGCAGGGTATACGCCGGAGTGCTGCCAGAGGGTTGCGCATACCCGGCCGTACGCCACACATTGATCAGCAGCCCGGCCAGCGAACGCCTCAGCGACCGCAGCCAGCATACAACCCGCACAAGCCGCTACCAGATCGATGTGTTTGCCCAAACGTACCTTGAAGCCGCCACCATCGCCAACGCCATTGGCAACGTGATGGATGGCTACAGCTCAACACACGACAGCATCAACATTGATCTGATTGAAACAACCGACATCCGGCCAGGCTACGCCGACAGCGCCGAAAAACACCACCACATAATCGAACTCACCATCATCTGGAGAACACTGCCATGAGCAATAAAATCGGCGCCGGTCTGGCAGCCTTCTACCGCCGCAACGACGCAGACGACGGATACGGCGATGCCATCGTCCTGTATGGCGAACTGCCTGAAATCGAGTACACCCGCGGTGAAAATTCCAACACTAACACAGCGTCGGAATATTCTCAGACCCGCCCGGGCATCAAAGGCATTTCTCCGATCACCGTCGTCGCCAAAACCACAGACACAGAGGCCGCCAACCTGCGTGCCGACTGGGCATCAGGCGATGAGCGTAAGTTCAAACTGGCCGTACCGTCTGAAGATGCGGCTGCCGTCGGTGGAGTAGAAGAAATTATCCTGAAGTGCTGGGTGAAAAACTTCAAACTCATGCCAAAAATGGAAGACGAAACCATGGTTGAATTCGTCCTCAACGTCAACGGCCCAGGGAGTGACGCATAATGAACCTGCGTGACGCCATCAAAGCCAAGTGCGACCTCAAAGAAAGCACCATCCGTATTGACGAGTGGGAGACTGACCTGCTCGTCCGTGAACTCTCCATCGGAGAGCGTGGCAAAATCATGGACCTGCACATCAGCGAAGATGCCACCAACGAGGATAAGGTCATCGCCACCGTCATTGCTGGCACCTATAACTTCGAAACCGGCGAAAAATTATTCACAGCCGAAGACGCAGACTGGATGGTCAACAAATCGAGCGACGCACTCGATAAACTGTACAAAGCCATCCTGAAACTGTCTGGTGTGGATGTCGACGCACAAGGCGGCGAGAAATCCGAAGCGGGAAAGCCTTCAGACACAACCCAGGGCTCTACGACGACTACCGACTGATGCACCAACTCGGCCTGCTCACGTACGCCGAGTTCGAGGCCATGCCAGCGAGCGAGATAGACCGCTGGCGACAGTTCTTTGCCGAAGAACCAGCAGGTTATCACGCAGAGAACCGCCGGGCTGGCATCGTCGTCGCTACCTTGCTGAACGTCGGCCTTGGCATAAAGCGAGAGCGGCAGATAAAGCCGAGCCAGATATTCCCGGCTGACAGGCCACCACAAAAACTGAAACCGGCAGAACCCAAGGCCGCTCAGCGGTTAATGGCCAGCCTGCGCGGCGCATTCTGACAACCTGAAAAACCCAACACCCAGAGCAGACACCATCATGGCAAAACGATCCCTTGCACAGCTGATTGTCTCGCTGGGTATAGATAGTGCTGCCTATAAGTCGGGCCTGCAGAAGTCCCGCACCGATACCGAAACCTGGTCACGCAAGGTCCGGCAAACAGCCACCCAGGCCCGCGCCACCATGAACAAAAGCGTGGCCGTGTTCGGCGCCGCGGCCGCAGCCACCACCGCCGCCACCGCAGTGATGGTCAAGCAGAACATGCAGGTGATTGACCAGCTCGCCAAATACAGCGACCGCCTCGGTGTAACTACACAGGCATTGGCTGGCCTGCGCCACCAGGCACAACTCAGTGGCGTAGCGAACAGCGAGCTTGATAAAGCCCTGCAAAACATGGTCGTGCGGATCGGTGAGGTCGAAAACGGGACAGGTGCCGCCGCTGACTCACTGGCCAAACTGGGCCTGAATGCAGACGACCTGAAGCGCCTTGCACCCGACGAGCAATTCCGTCGCGTAGCAGATGCCATGTCACAGGTCGAAAACGCCACAGACCGTGTTTCTATCGCGTATGAAATCTTCGGCGGCCGTGGTGCGGGCGTACTCAACATGATGAACGACGGTGCCGCCGGACTCATGGCCGCCCAGAAAGAGGCCGAGGGTCTGGGCATCGCCATCAGCCGCATTGACGCCGCCAAGGTCGAAGCCGCGAACGATGCAGCATACAGGGCAAGTCTTGGGTTCGAGGGTCTTAAAAACACCATCACCGTGGCCGTTGCGCCGGTTATCGCTGGTCTCGCCGATGATTTCTTCAATGCCGCCAAAGAATCGAACGGCTTCAAAGACCAGGTTGCCAATGCAATGGAGGTGGCTGCCAAGGTTGTTGGTCATGTAGCCAACACAGTGCACGGGCTCAAAGTGGTCTGGAAGGGTGCGCAAGTTGTTGCTGCAGAGGTCTTGAATTTCTACGTTCAGGTATTCAGCAAGATATCGTCGATGCTCCCGGAAATCTCTGAGAGCGTCCCGCTGATTGGGCAGTATGCCGAGCAGATCAATGGGTTCAAAAAATCGACCGCGTTATTCGCGGAGGCATCCGTCGACCGCACCAAGCAGTTGCGCCAGGAGTTGGCCGAAATGGCCGCGCAAGACCTCCCTTCAGAGAAAGTTGACGCATGGTTCGAAAACGTAAAAAGCAAAGCGCAGCAGGCGGCAGAAGAGATCGCGCGACAGCGTTCTCAGAAGGCAGAGCCCGGAGAAGAAACCCCGGACGACCCAGACGGTATCGCAGCGAAGATTGAATCTGAACTCGCCGTTCAGGAGTTTTTTACCGACGCCTACGAGCGCCGCCAGCAGATGCTGGACACAGCGCTTGAGAAAAAGCAGATAACAGAACAACGCCACCAGGAGATCAGTAAGCGAAACTGGCAGAAGTACATGCAGGAGACTGCAAACTTCGAAGCAGAAAACCGCCAGATGATGATCCAATCCACTCAGGGCTTTTTCGCCAACATGGCCACCCTGAGCGAGCACGGTAACAAAAACCTGTCTCGCATTGGCAAGGCCGCCGCCGCGGTTAATATCGTCATCGGCACTATTGAAGCCGCCCAGAACGCCTACAAAGTCGCCTCGCAATGGGGCGGACCTATCGCCGGTGCTGCTGCCGCCACAGCCGCCAGTGTTGCGGGTATGATGCGCCTGCGCGCCCTGCAGAGTGTCGGCTCTGGTGGCAGCGCCTCGATAAGCTCAGGCGGGCTCAGCGGCCAAACCACGTTTGACCAGAACCTGCCAACCGCTGGTGGCACGGGCAATATGTCCGACACCACCTATACCGGCAGCAGCGCTGGTGGATCGACAGCAGGCGGTGCAAGCGGCGGAGTTGTCGTCAACATCACCAACAACAGCAGCGTACCGGTAAATGGCACAGCCACGTTAAAGCGTGATACCGACGGCCGCGACGTGATCGACGTAATGCTCGAAGACATCGACTATGACGGCCCGATCACCAACCGTCTGCAGCAAAAGTACGACCTGAAACGCAGAGCCTGATATGCCTCTTGCTCAATACCCATCCGACCTGCCGCTGCCCCAGTGGAGCGGCTACAGCGGTGAGGCGCGCAGTGGTTTTAAATTCATCCCCATGCAGTCGGGCCACACCCGGTCACGGCGTGAGCATTTCAGCCCGCCTTCACCGGGCAAAGTTGAATTCATGTTCACTGACGAGCAGATGCAGCGGTTTGAGACCTGGCACGAAGATGAAATCAACGGCGGCACTGATGACTTCACCATAACCCTGCGCACCGATGCCGGGTTGGTAGAGCACGAAGTTCGGTTTACCGACGATTATGACGTATCCGCGGTGCCTCCCAATCACTGGAAGGTCACCGCCAGTATCGAAGTGATCGGAGAGGCGTAACCATGCCCATTGCAGAATACCCGGCCAGTCTGCCGCTGGCGCAATGGAGCGGCTACGGCTACCAGCGTAATCATGGCGTACTGCGCACCGAGGCCGCAGGTTTTACGCTCAACCGGCGTAAGCGCAAAAACGCGCCAACACCAATGCCGCTGACGTTCAAATACACAGATGCCCAGTTCACCGCGTTTAAAGACTGGCTGGAGACCGACGTAGCCGACGGCGGGGCACAGTTTAAATACCTGCTCGAAACACCCAGCGGCATTTATGAGCACACCATGAAAATGGTGGGTGATTACCAGTGGCAGGCACTGGCCCCGGACCTGTGGCAGGTGTCAATGCGGGTGGAGGTTTATGACCTGCGGCGTGAGCCGGATGTATTCCCGGGGTTAATTATCAATGCCATACCAGAGCAGCCAGACCCGCTGATCATCAATGGCAATGTGGTGTTTAACACCACTGCTGGGGTCGCGTTTTTATCCATCACTGGCGACATTCTTGAGCGCCAGCCAATACCAGAAATTCCCGATCTTGAGTTCATCGACGGTGTGGCCAGCATCAACGGCGACCATGCGGTTTCGTTCATCAATGTCGACGGCGATATTTTAGAAATTCAAACAATTCCAGAAGCGCCAGCGCTCCTGATGATTGAGGTGTAATACATGCACGCAAAAATCTTCTTTGATGGTGTCACAGGCGGTGCCCTGAGCTACGCCGATATGTTTGACGACATCATGGATCTCATCTGCGGTGAAACCAGCTTTTCTAACCTGCGGGTCGGCACAGAAGACACAGAAGGGCAGAGCCCTTCTGTGTCTTCTGT
>OBJS01000326.1_pt1 | contig 11743 bp, 1 predicted proteins | sample 1519851 | NCBI WGS metagenome assembly OBJS01 (sample SAMN03019806, study PRJEB22545) | beach sand metagenome | biome: beach; feature: sea beach; material: beach sand | place: USA: Municipal Pensacola Beach, FL | collected 2010-10-20 | depth 25-47 cm m
TACATGTTCGGCGACAATAAGACTGTCGTGGATAGTAGCAACATCCCAATGGCGCGCCTCCACAAGCGTCATGTTCTGCTCTCTTTCCATCGAGTCCGCGAAGCCATTGCCGCCAAGATTATATATTTCATCCACCTTCCTGGACGCACGAACCCGGCCGACATCCTCAGTAAACTCTGGGGCTACCAGTCTGTATGGCCGATGCTGAAGGCGCTCCTGTTTTGGGAAGGCGACACCGCCGACATCGAAGATTCTCGTCGGCTATGATTATCTCTCTTGCTAGCTTTCTTGGATCATCGACCTGCGAGATCACGGGGAGTAATAAAACATCGCACCAGTCACGAGTTTGGTCTTGTATGATTCTCTTGATCGATACTCGACTCAGGACTAAATACCTCGCGAGACTCGCTGTCATTTGCCGTGGTTCACAAATCATCACAATTCGCGCCGATTCCGAAACTCGGCGACCGACTAGCTAGCACTTTCATAATCTGTCTTTAGCCCTTGAATTGTTGCCAAACAATAGGACCTGACGGTTATCCGGATACTCAGCGTCGGAAACCATCAGGGCAGATCCCAGCCCTAGCTCAGGCTAACGAGCCCACACGCTTTTCATTAGATTAACAGTCGCAACCTCTCGAGTTGCGAATCAGAACGGCCAAAGGAGTCCCGTCGTGGTAAGCCGAACGCATTGGTTTCATCTTACGGGGAGCCTCCTTCAAGATGGCGAGCGACCAGCCATCCTCCCGCATGACCAGACGCCAGAAAGCTCAAGCGGACCTCGACCATCTGCTCAAGGAAGTGATCCAGCTCGACGACGACGAACCGTTCTACCTTGTCGTCGAATCGAATCGGATCCGATCCATTGGTGACATCGTTGCCCTCTCGGACGATGAACTCTCGAGACTCACTTATCAAGACGAGGAAGACAACACTATGACCATCGATCGGTATTCCTTCAGCACCGCTCGTCTCATCAAGTACTGGAGTGCATATCTTCGAACGACCGCTCCCAGCTTCGAATGGACCGACGAAGTATATGTCACGACCGAAGAGTGGGACCTTTTTCGGACATCGATCTTCAACCCCGATGACCCTCGCAACTTCCTGACCTCAGGTCAATCGGTATTTCCTCCAAGTCCATCGAACGCTTCGACTACCTCGTCTCGCTCGGTATCAACTCCTCTCTCTGATTTCAAAAGAGGAATCAAACGAGACAAGTCACATTACGAGACCCTCAAGGACGAAAAGGAATGGGATAATTGGAAACGGAACACCACTTCGACCGCACATACACATGGTTGCGAGAATGTCCTGGATCCAACGTATCGGCCTGTCGACCCTGCCGAAATCGATCTCTTCCAAAGTCAAAAGGCATTCCTCTACGATGTTTTCTGTTCCAAGATGGAAACGTCCATGGGAAAATTCTTTGTTCGAAAGTATGAAGCCGACCGCGATGCCCAAGCTGTCTGGCGTGAATACCTGAACTATATGAGTTCCTCCACGCGAGCTGAAGTCGAAATCGAAGACCTGATGGCATTTCTCACCAGCTCCAAGATCCGTCGTGATTATCGCGGACCGACCCTCCAGTATATCACTGATTGGCTCGACAACTTGCGGAAATACGAGAGCCTTACTCCTTTGCAATCTCGTTTCCCCGACTCCATGAAGAAAGCATTGCTTACGAGCGCTGTTGAACCCCTCAAGGAATTTCGAGACGTTTCGACTCACGAAAGTATTGCACGTGCCAAGGGATCACCTCTCATGAACTTTGACGCATATGTTGCCGTCTTACAACGCGTAGCGACGAAGTATGACAAGTCTGTCGGTGTGACGAATCGCTTCCGTCAACGACAACCATCCATGGACCGATCGCAACACAAACGCGTGGTTCAATTCCACGATCGGTACGACTATGACGATGAAGAAGACTATCCAGACCCAGAAGATGTTGATGGAAATTCTAATTCATTTTCTATCAATAATATGCATGGACGGCACTCTACTTTCGGTAACCGACCTTCACTTCCTCGATCCGTCTGGAGATCCCTATCTCGTGAGGAACAGCTTGCTTGGGATACTCTTTCTGACCCATCCAAGTCGAGCATCCTCAATGCTACTCGAAGCGTTGAACTCCCTCCAAGAGATACCACTCAGAACACTAGCAAGGACTCTATTCGGAAGCAACAGACCGTCAATAACGCTTCCGTGGATGACAACGAAGACTTTCGAGACGCCCACGAAGAACCGGTAGACCACGATGACAATCCCACCCCTGATTCTCTCCTTATCAATGCTGCTGCTGGAAAACGCAACGATCTGCTGCCCGGTGACATTCGGCGTGTCATGTCCACCCAGGACTCGAAGAACAAGAAGAATCCCCGAGTTCGTACGGCCAATGTTCATTCCATCAATTCAGCAGGCACTCTACCGGTCTACAGCGTCTCCCGTCGTTCGCAGTCCTCGTCAACTGGTGGCCTCGTCGATCGCGGTGCAAATGGTGGCCTAGCTGGTACTGATATGCGTACCATCACCGTCACCGATCGTCGAGTCGATATCACCGGCATCGACAATCACCAGCTCCAGGGTCTGAAGATCGTGACCGCTGGAGCAGTCCTTCCCACCCAGCGCGGTGAAGTCATTGGTATCTTTCATCAATATGCCTCCGTCCCTCAAGCTCGGAGCATCCACGCTCCTGTTCAGCTGGAATCCTTCGGTATCACCATCGATGATCGTTCTAAATTCGCCGGCGGCAAGCAATGCATCAGAACAATCGATGGGTATGTCCTCCCGCTTGACTTCATCCAAGGCCTTCCTTATGTTCCGATGCGTCCCTTTTCTGATGAAGAATGGGATACGCTTCCACATGTCGTTTTTACCGCCGACGTAGACTGGGAGCCCTCCGTTGCTGACAAGACGGTATCAGACAAAGAAACATGGTTTGATGCGATCAGTGATCAAGGTGCAGAAATTTTCTACGATACCTTTGATGAGGTCGGAACCTATCGCGGGCACGCAGTGCATTCGAATTTACATTTTCTTGAAGGACTACCGCCGACGGAAAATACGGGCGATTTCGGCGATCCGAGTGCTCCGCGCGTGGCGAACCTCAAGGCAAGGCAGGCGAGCCTCCAGAAAGTAGAGCCGCGCCAAGTCACATCCAACCGACGCAACTTCGCCGAATTTGCGGACTACTTTCTCGGCATCCCGGTTCGCGCCATCCAGAAGACTTTTGATGCCACCACCCAGTATGCGCGTTCTGGATGGATCACGGGCCATATATATGACACCTACAAGTCCCCATTCCCCGCTCTCAACATACCTCGCCGAAACGAACCCGTCGCCACCGACACCATCTTCGTCGACGTTCCAGCGATCGACGATGGATCTACCTGCGCCCAATTCTTCGTAGGGCTAGATTCCAAGGTTTGTGACGTCTATGGGATGTCTTCCGATTCTCAATTCGTCGATACTTTGATGGATACAATCCGCAAACGAGGTGCAATGGACAAGCTCATCAGTGATAGAGCACAGGCGGAGATCTCCAAGAAAGTCGAACAGGTCCTTCGCCACCTATGCATCGACGATTGGCAGTCGGAGCCCCATCATCAGCACCAGAATGCCGCCGAACGTCGATACAAAACGGTCAAGCATCGGACCAATTATATCTTGAACCGTACCGGTGCTCCCGCCTCCACCTGGCTCCTCGCGATGAAATATGTTTGTTTCATCTTGAACCGAGTTGCTCTCGGCTCCATCGGCTGGCGTACCCCCCTTGAACGACTCACAGGTGTCACTCCTGACATCAGCATGATCTATCGTTTCAAGTTCTACGATCGGGTATATGTAAAACGCGACACATCTCGGGGAGGAAGCAATTTTCCCAGCGACTCGAACGAAATTGGTGGAAGATTTGTCGGTTTTTCTGAATCGGTCGGTCATGGGATGACGTATATGGTCCTCACGGACGACACCCAGAAGATCATCTACCGATCTCGGGTCAAGTTAGCAACCATGGATCCAAACCTTCGTATTGATCCTGACGGCGTCGTTACCAGTGACGATGATGATGACGACGACGACGACGAATCTGACGACTCCGACGACGACTCCAGCGACGACGACGACGACGAACCTAATGTTGAAGGAGCGAGCGACGACCCAGATGTCTATCAAGCTAATTTTGATCCTGGGGGAGAGAGCGGCGACATTCTATCAACAGAAACGACTCGCCCCATGGCGATCATAGACCCCGACGATATCATCGGGCGTACCTACCTCACCATGCCCCGAGAAGACGGACAGCAATTTCGTCTCAAAATTGTGGAGGCTCTAGACCAACGAGATCGGGACATCGCAACCAATCCAACAATGAAACGCTTCCGCGCCACCTCTACCGACGGAACCATTGAAGAAATCGTCTCATACAACCAGATACTGGACAGACTTTGCAGAGAAGACGGAGAAGACGGGGAGTGGCACTTCAAGACGATCGACGGACACCAAGGTCCTCTCGCACCATCTGATCCGGACTACATGGGTTCACGATGGAATGTGAGAGTCGCATGGGAGAACGGGGAGGTTACCTTCGAACCTCTGGGGATCATCGCGAAGTCGGACCCAGTGACATGTGCAACCTACGCTCGGGAAAACGGTCTTTTAGATCTCGACGGTTGGAAACAATTTTGGAGACTCGCACAGCGCCAGAAGAAGCTCCTACGACTCGCCAACCAGGCGAAGCTTCAATCCTTTCACAGTTCTCCTAGATACAAGTTTGGAATAGAGATCCCGAAGAACTGGACCCATGCGATGGAAATTGACAAGGCCAACGGGAACGATAGTTGGGCACAAGCTGTCGGTCGGGAGATGTCGCAGATCGACGACTACGACGTCTTTCTCGATCTCGGACGGGGAGTGATACCCCAAGGCTACAAGAAAATCAAGGTTCATCTCGTTTTCGATATAAAACATACTCTACAACGCAAGGCACGGTTGGTCGCGAACGGAAATATGACTCAACCACCCACATCCTCCGTTTATTCAAGCGTCGTATCGCTCCGCGGGCTACGTATCAGTCTCTTTCTCGCGGAATTGAACCAACTTGAAATATGGGGAGCCGACGTTGGAAACGCATATCTAGAAGCATATACCGAAGAGCTACTTTATATCATCGCCGGCCCGGAGTTCGGAACCCTTGAGGGACATACGCTCATCATCCTGCGAGCGATCTACGGTCTTCGGACAAGCGGGTGTCAGTGGTGGGAACGGTTCTCGGCCATACTCTCGGACATGGGTTTCAGCCAGTCCAAGGCGGAAAGCGATATATGGTTGAAGGATTGCGGAAAGTACTATGAATACATCGCCAGGTACGTCGACGACCTCGCGGTCATCTCACGCGAACCACAAGTCCTCATTGATACTTTGGAGAGTAACTACGGACTCAAGCTAAAAGGAACCGGTCCACTGAATTACCATCTCGGCTGCGACTTCTTCCGGGATACTCATGGTGTTCTATGTATGGCGCCACGAAAATATATTGAACGCATGATCGAGATGTACGAGCGGATGTTTGGATCCAAACCGAAGACTACGTACACGTCCCCTCTTGAACGCGGCGATCATCCAGAACTCGATACGTCGGACGAACTCGATGCGGACGGAATCAGTCAATACCAGTCACTCATCGGGGCTGCTCAATGGGTTGTATCGCTTGGAAGATTTGACGTCGCAACAGCCATCATGACCTTGTCCAGCTTTCGCGTTGCACCCCGGCGTGGACATCTTGAACGCATCAAGCGGATTTTCGGATACCTAGCGAAGATGAGACACGGCACCGTACGCTTTCGGACTGAGGTACCAGACTACTCGTCCATCCCCATCGAGGAATATGATTGGGAACGCTCGGTTTACGGTGAAGTAAAAGAAATCCTTCCAAACGATTGTCCTCCACCTCGCGGCGCTCCCGTACGGATCACAACCTACGTCGACGCTAACCTCTGTCATGACCTGACCACCGGACGAGCTGTTACTGGGGTAATGCACTTGCTCAACCAAACGCCAATCGATTCCTTTACCAAAAAGCAACCGGCTGTGGAAACAGCCACCTACGGTTCTGAGTTCATGGCCGCCCGCATAGCCACCGAGCAAATCATGGAACTTCGGACCTACCTTCGTTACCTCGGCGTCGAACTGACCGGGGGTACCTACATGTTCGGCGACAATAAGACTGTCGTGGATAGTAGCAACATCCCAATGGCGCGCCTCCACAAGCGTCATGTTCTGCTCTCTTTCCATCGAGTCCGCGAAGCCATTGCCGCCAAGATTATATATTTCATCCACCTTCCTGGACGCACGAACCCGGCCGACATCCTCAGTAAACTCTGGGGCTACCAGTCTGTATGGCCGATGCTGAAGGCGCTCCTGTTTTGGGAAGGCGACACCGCCGACATCGAAGATTCTCGTCGGCTATGATTATCTCTCTTGCTAGCTTTCTTGGATCATCGACCTGCGAGATCACGGGGAGTAATAAAACATCGCACCAGTCACGAGTTTGGTCTTGTATGATTCTCTTGATCGATACTCGACTCAGGACTAAATACCTCGCGAGACTCGCTGTCATTTGCCGTGGTTCACAAATCATCACAATTCGCGCCGATTCCGAAACTCGGCGACCGACTAGCTAGCACTTTCATAATCTGTCTTTAGCCCTTGAATTGTTGCCAAACAATAGGACCTGACGGTTATCCGGATACTCAGCGTCGGAAACCATCAGGGCAGATCCCAGCCCTAGCTCAGGCTAACGAGCCCACACGCTTTTCATTAGATTAACAGTCGCAACCTCTCGAGTTGCGAATCAGAACGGCCAAAGGAGTCCCGTCGTGGTAAGCCGAACGCATTGGTTTCATCTTACGGGGAGCCTCCTTCAAGATGGCGAGCGACCAGCCATCCTCCCGCATGACCAGACGCCAGAAAGCTCAAGCGGACCTCGACCATCTGCTCAAGGAAGTGATCCAGCTCGACGACGACGAACCGTTCTACCTTGTCGTCGAATCGAATCGGATCCGATCCATTGGTGACATCGTTGCCCTCTCGGACGATGAACTCTCGAGACTCACTTATCAAGACGAGGAAGACAACACTATGACCATCGATCGGTATTCCTTCAGCACCGCTCGTCTCATCAAGTACTGGAGTGCATATCTTCGAACGACCGCTCCCAGCTTCGAATGGACCGACGAAGTATATGTCACGACCGAAGAGTGGGACCTTTTTCGGACATCGATCTTCAACCCCGATGACCCTCGCAACTTCCTGACCTCAGGTCAATCGGTATTTCCTCCAAGTCCATCGAACGCTTCGACTACCTCGTCTCGCTCGGTATCAACTCCTCTCTCTGATTTCAAAAGAGGAATCAAACGAGACAAGTCACATTACGAGACCCTCAAGGACGAAAAGGAATGGGATAATTGGAAACGGAACACCACTTCGACCGCACATACACATGGTTGCGAGAATGTCCTGGATCCAACGTATCGGCCTGTCGACCCTGCCGAAATCGATCTCTTCCAAAGTCAAAAGGCATTCCTCTACGATGTTTTCTGTTCCAAGATGGAAACGTCCATGGGAAAATTCTTTGTTCGAAAGTATGAAGCCGACCGCGATGCCCAAGCTGTCTGGCGTGAATACCTGAACTATATGAGTTCCTCCACGCGAGCTGAAGTCGAAATCGAAGACCTGATGGCATTTCTCACCAGCTCCAAGATCCGTCGTGATTATCGCGGACCGACCCTCCAGTATATCACTGATTGGCTCGACAACTTGCGGAAATACGAGAGCCTTACTCCTTTGCAATCTCGTTTCCCCGACTCCATGAAGAAAGCATTGCTTACGAGCGCTGTTGAACCCCTCAAGGAATTTCGAGACGTTTCGACTCACGAAAGTATTGCACGTGCCAAGGGATCACCTCTCATGAACTTTGACGCATATGTTGCCGTCTTACAACGCGTAGCGACGAAGTATGACAAGTCTGTCGGTGTGACGAATCGCTTCCGTCAACGACAACCATCCATGGACCGATCGCAACACAAACGCGTGGTTCAATTCCACGATCGGTACGACTATGACGATGAAGAAGACTATCCAGACCCAGAAGATGTTGATGGAAATTCTAATTCATTTTCTATCAATAATATGCATGGACGGCACTCTACTTTCGGTAACCGACCTTCACTTCCTCGATCCGTCTGGAGATCCCTATCTCGTGAGGAACAGCTTGCTTGGGATACTCTTTCTGACCCATCCAAGTCGAGCATCCTCAATGCTACTCGAAGCGTTGAACTCCCTCCAAGAGATACCACTCAGAACACTAGCAAGGACTCTATTCGGAAGCAACAGACCGTCAATAACGCTTCCGTGGATGACAACGAAGACTTTCGAGACGCCCACGAAGAACCGGTAGACCACGATGACAATCCCACCCCTGATTCTCTCCTTATCAATGCTGCTGCTGGAAAACGCAACGATCTGCTGCCCGGTGACATTCGGCGTGTCATGTCCACCCAGGACTCGAAGAACAAGAAGAATCCCCGAGTTCGTACGGCCAATGTTCATTCCATCAATTCAGCAGGCACTCTACCGGTCTACAGCGTCTCCCGTCGTTCGCAGTCCTCGTCAACTGGTGGCCTCGTCGATCGCGGTGCAAATGGTGGCCTAGCTGGTACTGATATGCGTACCATCACCGTCACCGATCGTCGAGTCGATATCACCGGCATCGACAATCACCAGCTCCAGGGTCTGAAGATCGTGACCGCTGGAGCAGTCCTTCCCACCCAGCGCGGTGAAGTCATTGGTATCTTTCATCAATATGCCTCCGTCCCTCAAGCTCGGAGCATCCACGCTCCTGTTCAGCTGGAATCCTTCGGTATCACCATCGATGATCGTTCTAAATTCGCCGGCGGCAAGCAATGCATCAGAACAATCGATGGGTATGTCCTCCCGCTTGACTTCATCCAAGGCCTTCCTTATGTTCCGATGCGTCCCTTTTCTGATGAAGAATGGGATACGCTTCCACATGTCGTTTTTACCGCCGACGTAGACTGGGAGCCCTCCGTTGCTGACAAGACGGTATCAGACAAAGAAACATGGTTTGATGCGATCAGTGATCAAGGTGCAGAAATTTTCTACGATACCTTTGATGAGGTCGGAACCTATCGCGGGCACGCAGTGCATTCGAATTTACATTTTCTTGAAGGACTACCGCCGACGGAAAATACGGGCGATTTCGGCGATCCGAGTGCTCCGCGCGTGGCGAACCTCAAGGCAAGGCAGGCGAGCCTCCAGAAAGTAGAGCCGCGCCAAGTCACATCCAACCGACGCAACTTCGCCGAATTTGCGGACTACTTTCTCGGCATCCCGGTTCGCGCCATCCAGAAGACTTTTGATGCCACCACCCAGTATGCGCGTTCTGGATGGATCACGGGCCATATATATGACACCTACAAGTCCCCATTCCCCGCTCTCAACATACCTCGCCGAAACGAACCCGTCGCCACCGACACCATCTTCGTCGACGTTCCAGCGATCGACGATGGATCTACCTGCGCCCAATTCTTCGTAGGGCTAGATTCCAAGGTTTGTGACGTCTATGGGATGTCTTCCGATTCTCAATTCGTCGATACTTTGATGGATACAATCCGCAAACGAGGTGCAATGGACAAGCTCATCAGTGATAGAGCACAGGCGGAGATCTCCAAGAAAGTCGAACAGGTCCTTCGCCACCTATGCATCGACGATTGGCAGTCGGAGCCCCATCATCAGCACCAGAATGCCGCCGAACGTCGATACAAAACGGTCAAGCATCGGACCAATTATATCTTGAACCGTACCGGTGCTCCCGCCTCCACCTGGCTCCTCGCGATGAAATATGTTTGTTTCATCTTGAACCGAGTTGCTCTCGGCTCCATCGGCTGGCGTACCCCCCTTGAACGACTCACAGGTGTCACTCCTGACATCAGCATGATCTATCGTTTCAAGTTCTACGATCGGGTATATGTAAAACGCGACACATCTCGGGGAGGAAGCAATTTTCCCAGCGACTCGAACGAAATTGGTGGAAGATTTGTCGGTTTTTCTGAATCGGTCGGTCATGGGATGACGTATATGGTCCTCACGGACGACACCCAGAAGATCATCTACCGATCTCGGGTCAAGTTAGCAACCATGGATCCAAACCTTCGTATTGATCCTGACGGCGTCGTTACCAGTGACGATGATGATGACGACGACGACGACGAATCTGACGACTCCGACGACGACTCCAGCGACGACGACGACGACGAACCTAATGTTGAAGGAGCGAGCGACGACCCAGATGTCTATCAAGCTAATTTTGATCCTGGGGGAGAGAGCGGCGACATTCTATCAACAGAAACGACTCGCCCCATGGCGATCATAGACCCCGACGATATCATCGGGCGTACCTACCTCACCATGCCCCGAGAAGACGGACAGCAATTTCGTCTCAAAATTGTGGAGGCTCTAGACCAACGAGATCGGGACATCGCAACCAATCCAACAATGAAACGCTTCCGCGCCACCTCTACCGACGGAACCATTGAAGAAATCGTCTCATACAACCAGATACTGGACAGACTTTGCAGAGAAGACGGAGAAGACGGGGAGTGGCACTTCAAGACGATCGACGGACACCAAGGTCCTCTCGCACCATCTGATCCGGACTACATGGGTTCACGATGGAATGTGAGAGTCGCATGGGAGAACGGGGAGGTTACCTTCGAACCTCTGGGGATCATCGCGAAGTCGGACCCAGTGACATGTGCAACCTACGCTCGGGAAAACGGTCTTTTAGATCTCGACGGTTGGAAACAATTTTGGAGACTCGCACAGCGCCAGAAGAAGCTCCTACGACTCGCCAACCAGGCGAAGCTTCAATCCTTTCACAGTTCTCCTAGATACAAGTTTGGAATAGAGATCCCGAAGAACTGGACCCATGCGATGGAAATTGACAAGGCCAACGGGAACGATAGTTGGGCACAAGCTGTCGGTCGGGAGATGTCGCAGATCGACGACTACGACGTCTTTCTCGATCTCGGACGGGGAGTGATACCCCAAGGCTACAAGAAAATCAAGGTTCATCTCGTTTTCGATATAAAACATACTCTACAACGCAAGGCACGGTTGGTCGCGAACGGAAATATGACTCAACCACCCACATCCTCCGTTTATTCAAGCGTCGTATCGCTCCGCGGGCTACGTATCAGTCTCTTTCTCGCGGAATTGAACCAACTTGAAATATGGGGAGCCGACGTTGGAAACGCATATCTAGAAGCATACACCGAAGAGCTACTATACATCATCGCCGGACCGGAGTTCGGAACCCTGGAGGGACATACGCTCATCATCCTACGAGCAATCTATGGGCTTCGGACAAGCGGGTGCCAATGGTGGGAACGGTTCTCGGCCATACTTTCCGACATGGGCTTCACCCAATCCAAGGCGGAAAGTGATATCTGGATGAAGGATTGCGGGAAATACTATGAATATATCGCCAGGTACGTCGACGACCTCGCGGTCATCTCACACGAACCTCAAGTCTTCATCGATACCTTGGAGAGCAACTACGGACTGAAGCTAAAGGGAACTGGACCGCTGAATTATCACCTCGGATGCGACTTCTTCAGGGATTCCCATGGAGTTCTATGCATGATCCCGTCCGCATCGAGTT
>OBJS01000330.1_pt1 | contig 11611 bp, 14 predicted proteins | sample 1519851 | NCBI WGS metagenome assembly OBJS01 (sample SAMN03019806, study PRJEB22545) | beach sand metagenome | biome: beach; feature: sea beach; material: beach sand | place: USA: Municipal Pensacola Beach, FL | collected 2010-10-20 | depth 25-47 cm m
GCCACAGCGCCGTCATAAGCGTTTGCGTCATCATGCCGCCATGCACCCTTGGCTATCTCATGTTCTATTGCGTGAGTCGATACCCGCGTTCCTGCGCCATCTGCGATACGAACCACGCCTTCCCTGTCCAGAAACAGCACCTGGTTATCAAGGCTGGCAATAGACCACCTTGCGCCCAACCCTCTGTTTATTGTTGATCCCGGTATTGGTGCAAATACCGCATCTGCATCGCCGGACGCAAACCATGACTCTGTTGTGTGGGTGCCGAACAAAAGAACGCGGTCATGGTCTCTCCACACGGCCACCAGATTGTCTGACAGGCTCTCAGCCGTGCCGAAGTCTAAAGCGTCGTAAGTGGCCCCACCGTACAGGCTAGACCAGAATATCTGCCCCTTGCTGCCCGTTTGGTTGTTGTTGAATACGAAATAGCCCTTCAGGAAGGCCACTGTGTCGGCATTAGGGAAGTCTGAGTCGGTAATGGCTGTTAGTGTGTCAGATGCCAGCGTGACAACGTAGGATATTGAGTCGGCCACTACCACCAGCTCCACCCCATTATCAGCCATCGATACGCGCCCGTAGCCGCCGATTGTGCCGATAGACGTGGCTACCCCTGCGGAGCTTACCTTGTACAGCGTAAGGCCCACCACGCACCATACAGTATCGTTGCCGGTGACATGGTAAAGCCCACGGATATAGCTGCCCCAAGCTGTCGATATGTCGCTGAATAACGACAAGCCGGGGCAGCCGATAGCGGCCACCTGGTTACGAGCACCGTCTGGCGCTTGTTCCGCATACATATTCACCAGCATTTCAGCCGTTAGCGGGGTACTACGCCCCTTGGCTTGCTTGGTGGCTATGGGGTATTTCACAGGGTGAAGTACCTGTTCGGCGAGTAGTAGGAACTAAGCGCCGGATCAACGCTCATTTCGTCCGGGCTGTAGTAGTAGTTTTGCAGGTTTCGATACCCGTTTGTCGCTTTTTGAACCGTGTCTGACCGAAGATCAACGCCAAACTCTGCGGCATATTCAACGGCAAAGTTATAGGCTATTGGTGTGATATGGTTGTCAGGATATGGCATGGTGTCGGTTAGCACGACATCGACGTGGTTTAGCCGTATGCCGTCCAGATCCCACGCATAAAGCATGGTGTTCAATACCTCCAGCGCGTCCTGCGCTTCGTCGGATGACGGCTCTTCCTGGGTTTGCAGAATGCCTAGCTCACGCATTCCGCGCTTGATGACTTGCAGGGCTGTTTTGCTCATTTTTTCCTCAGCATGAAATAAAGGCTGTCATTTTCCTCACGCCCGGCAATCAATTCAAAATCACCATGATAAATACTCCGATAATCTGTCATCGGGGTATCCCCGGTGTTGTCATAATTCGACCGATCAAGAAATGCCAGCGTCCCCTCTGAGATAATGCGTTTATGGCCGGGGTCAGACCATGCCCACATTCCCGACCATGTTGGGCAGGAAGCAAACAGCACCCCGCCAGGCTTTAATATCCGGTGTATTTCATTGAAGTGGTCAAAGAATGATTCATAGTCGCCTTGCTGCCCCAGGTGCTCGAGCACTTCATAGGCGTGGACCTCATCAAACTCTTCGTCCTGAAATGGCCACGGCGTTAAATCCAGATCATGCACCACATCAGGGTTTACCGCCGGGTTAATATCGCAAGTGATAAGGTTTTCCCACTGGTCCTTATCTTCGGGCTGCTTTAGTCGTTTTTTCCGCGAAAACCCACATCCCAGCAGCAGCTCGGTATAAATTTCTTCTGCCTTAAAATCAGCCGTCGGCTTTTCGTGGTTAGGGTTAACGCAGCCTGGGGCAGCGCATACTTCAATGCTCATGCCACCACCTCCAGATTTCGCGCTTTTTCATACTTTTCAACCTGGCCGTTCATAAAGTTGTGCCAGTTGCATTTATACCCACCATGCACAAAGTCAAAATCTGGCCAGACGTGGATATATTCGCCATAGCGATCAACGTAATCATCGCACCAGGAAAAATCCTCGCCCATGTAGCGGCCATCATCGGTAATTTGCGTATAAAATAGTGCCGGCGTGTCGGGCTGGTTATGCAATTTCCATCGCGTCGCATCCTCGGCCATTTCCTCGATGATAGATCGCTCAATGCACAAAAATCCGGTAGGTACCCGCTCGCATGGCACCCACCCGCCTTTTACCGGCTGAATGCCGCCACCATCGCTCTCAACATATTTGACGGGGTATTCTTCGGGCTCCTGCCGTCGCCGATACATCCCTGCAACTACCGGCATTCCTGATGCCAACAAGCCAATAAATGCGCGAGGCTCCCACTTCAGGTCAGCATCAATAAAAAATAGGTGTGTGCAATCTGTCTCAAGAAACATTCGCACAAACGTATTCCGGGCGATGTCAATAAACGCGCCATTACCCATCACCGCCGCTGTGACCGGGACGCCCAATGACGCAGCCAACATACAGCTATCAGCCAGCGACATGGCATAATCCGTGTCTACCTTGCCGTCATAAGCCGGGGTGGCCACATAGGGGCGCACACCAACCAAAGCGCGCTGGGTGTCGGTAATTTTCTTTTGTGAATCTCCTAATCTCTTGGTCATTGCTACCTCATTTAAAGGCTGGGCCACCCGAAGGCAAAGGGGAGAGGTAAGGCCCCGGCCCAGCGCAAACCCTCTATTTACGACTGCGCGTGGAAGTGCCGTGTGGCCAACTCAGGATAAAGACCTGCGAAGCCATACAAAACATCAATACGGCAAGGCACCGCGTCGTTTGTGATGTCATATTGCTTGGAAATCCGCATGGAAATTCCATCCATCACTTCACGTGCGCCCCACGCGCCATACTGCGACACATCCTCAAGGTCAGCGGTGGCAAAAACAAACGCGTCCTTATGGGCAAAAATGTTCTGCCCATAGGTTGTGCTTGCTACGCCAAAAGCCGTCACCGTCAGCCCATCAGTGTTGGCAACGCCAGACAATACGCAATTCTGGTAGGCGTTGCCCGAGCCATAAATAAGGCCAGGCTTGACGGTCACAGTGTAAGCGGTTGCGGCAGTGGTCAGCGTCACGTCGCTTTGAACAACAAACTTCTTCAGGCTGCCTGTGTTCGCTTTTGACTCAGGATGCACGTCATACACACCTGACAGGGTGATGATGTCGCCCGCCAATACCGTGGTGCCAGACGTGGCTCCATCGATAGACAGGTCTGTCTGCGATACCCAGGAATTCGCAGTGGTAGACGTGCCAAGATCCGTCCCGTTGGTGACCGGGGTTCCCGCCAGACTGCCACGGGTGTGCGACGGGATCAGCGTATTTTCATACACATCAAAACCGCCGGTACGACCCATCATACCTTCCCGGTATTGCTTCGAAACAGCCTTGCTGTCCTGAAACAGACCCTTAACCGCATCGTTAAACTCAACAACCGAGTCAGGGTTTAGCCATGCGCTTCGCTGCGATGTCGGGCCGAGATTTTTGGTAATGCTCGCGCCATTTTGTTGAAACTCCTTGTAGGTGATTTGCCCGTTGGTGGTGCCGGTGTAATTGGGCACCAACTTATAAGCATCGCCGAAACAATTACTTTCAATGGTGGCGGCAAGCTGCGCCATCGCAGGATCGATAATCCGCTGACTAAAATCATCCAGATTCATAGTCAGCTCAACACTGGTGAAAGACACATCAACACCAATTTGACTGGCGACGGCCAGCGGCGTTGATCGCTCAACATGGTCTTGCGTTGATAAGGTTGCGCCCGTCCGCGTGGTGTACTTGGAGGGCATTCGGATGTTTAGCGATGTGCCAATTTTAGCGCCGCTTTTTGCAAAACGGTCATCGTATTGGCGGTTTACATTACCCAGGAAATTGCATTTCTGATGAAGAACACGCAAGCTCTCACGGGTAATCATGGTTGGCGTTAAGACTGAGTTTGCCATGATAATTAGCCTTTAAGTTGCTTTTCCCTCCACGCCAGCCATTGCTTTGTCGTCATCTCGTCGGGGTTTTTACTCACTGACTCACCCCCGGCGGTAAGCGGTTTAACAGGTGGCGGAGCGGAAGAGGGTTTATTTGACCGGGGCAAGGATAACCTTGCCTCCAGCCGCCCAATTTCAACCGCCTGAGCATAAGGTGAGAGGTTGGCGATACGGAATATATCGTCCGGGTTGCTTGCCAGGTGATAAAGCACTTCCGGGCCTTTATCTATGGCAATCAGCGCATCGCGCATGGCTTCGGTTACAGGGAGCGATTGATTGTTAGTCACCAGCTCTTCGTAATCATCGGCAATCTTAGCGCCCTTTGCGTGGAACTCGCTGATTTTCTCAGAAAGTTCACGCTGTTGCGCTTCTTCAGCCCTTTGCTGCTCCCGCCTGGATAGCGCGGTATCAGCTTGTGTTTCATAGTATTTCGCTACCGCTGCCTGATACTTTTCTTCGTCGTAGTCCACGCTCTCTAGTGTGGGGAACTCTACAGACTTGGCTGGTTCAGGCGGCCTTTGCTCATACTGCTGAAGTTTGGCTTGAAGTTCTTGCCGTTGCCGTTCCTCTTCTCTTAATTTCCAGGTCAGTTGATCGACTCGCTTTTGAATGCCTGATTTTTTCAGCTTCTCTGGCTTGTCGTCGGTAGATTCCTCAGTTTCTTCGGCCTCTTCAGCTTCGGTTTCGTCGGTTTCCACCTCTTCGGAAGTTGACGATTCCTCCTCCAGCGCTTCAGCGCCTTCTACGTCTTGGGCAGTATCTTCACTGTCGTTCATGCGGTTTCTCCGGTAATGTGCGCCCGTAACTGACGAGCGAGCAGTTAAAACTTTATAGCGGGCTTAAAAACTCTGAGCCCGTTCGTACAACATCCCGCGCAGTTCCCGGTTCCATATAGCCGCCTTGAGTGGCTTGCTGGACACCGGGAATGTCGCTGAATGTCGGTATTCTATTATCTGATCCAGATAGTTGCAAAACAGCGTTTACCTGATCTGGGCCAACAAAATTTAGTGTATCAACAAGGCCGCGATTAACACCGGCCATGCCTTCAAGCATTGTGCTTTTGAGCTGCTTCCAGTAATCACGCTTTGCAGCGCGGCGCTGTGTGAAGTTTTCAAGCCCTGTCGCTGCCTGCGCCTGTTCTGGCGTCATTGTCCCAGCTAATACTGAACCAGCTAATACGGTGGATATGCCGTATTTCTTAGCAACATCCAATACATCAATACCCCATTCCGCTGGGTACCCTTCGTTAAATAAGTCCGATGCTTTGGCCTTGCCTTTTAAAATATCATAGCGCCCTTCGATATTGCTGTCGCCGTGTTCTCTTGCGTACCTTTTGGATAGCGTCACCCAATCCCTTTGGTTGAACTCATTAACGCCAGCAGGGACAGCCCTGTATATATCAACTTCTGCGTCAGGCTTTCCGCGCATCCTCTGGATAATATCTATGCTTTCATTTGAGCCGTCTTCATATCCGTAAAGGTTTTTTGCCTGCCTCCCGTATATATCTTCTCCATACATAGGCTCGACATTATCAAGCTGCGGATGGTATCCATCGGCATCCCTGTAAGGCGCGGTGTGGCCGGCAGAGTATTCGTCAGCAGCTTTCTTTGACGTATTGACGCCTGCTTTTATTATCTTCCCAAAGACCCCTGCCTCGGCATCTTCAGGAGCCAGCGCAGCACCGCCTAGCACAGCAGCCCCGCCCATGCTTGCGAGTAGGTTAGAGCTGTCTTTCTTGGCTGGGTCGAAGGCTGCGAACTGTGAGCGGATTTGCGCCGGGTCAAAGACTATAACGTTCTCGCCATCATATTCGTCGCCACGAGTCCGCCGGATAACTACTGCGTCGTAAGGACTTCCAGATGCGCGGGCCTCGTCTAACTGACGCATAATGCCTTCCCTGTTTCTGTCGGCTTCCATAGACGCCGCTATATGGTCGGTATCAATAACCAAAGGGTTCTCATACCTGACTCTGGCTGGAATTACTCGCGACCCAGACGGGAACTGGCTATTGTAAGCATTAGATATACTGTCGGATGCATACATATTCGCCTCATCTGGCCTGTCAGTAAGATGGTGGCCGAAGCTGTAATCGAATCTATCCCCGACCGTATTTTTATCAAATGCGTCAAAATCATTGAGAGTTGCGTGATAATAGTTTTTATCAGCAAAACCTTGATCTAAAGCGCGAGCTTCCCCTGCAGCACTAGACATATCCAGCGCCTTAGACGCCTTTTCTATGCCGCCCCTAAGATTTGATAACTTACCCATTCATGCGCTCCAACAGGTCGGCAATACCGGATTCGGTGGCATCGTTTTCTATGTCTTGAGCCTCTGCCTCGGCTGTATCTTTAGCCGCCTTCGCCATTTTAGCCCTGATCTCGGATATTTGCTTCTGCATCTCTAATTGATGCATCTGCTCCGCCATCGCTTTCTGCTTCTCCTGTTCTTGCTGCTGAGCTTGCATTTGCTGTTCGCGCTGTTGCTGCTCTTCCGGGCTTAGTTCTTCATCAATGATCTCGGGCGGGATGGTTTTCTTCAGCCTCTCGGCTATATCTTCAGCGCCAGGCCAGTCCATATTTCTTGCTATCAAGTCGCCAATAATAGGCGCTGCTGCAGGGAAGGCCTGAACGAAGGACATCATGCTCTCTGCCGCTTCCATGCGCTTCGTAGCATAAGACGGGCCTACGCTAACCCTGACATCGTACTTGCCAACGGACATATCGTTAAGCACTTCGTAATCACCCGTCCACGGATTGACTATGTTCACCTGGTTGATAGTGACCATCTTCTCGCTCTGATCTTCGCCCAATATCCGCATGACACGCTGGGTGTCGTATATCCTGGGGATTAGGTCGATCAATATGCGGCCCGTGTGCTCAATACCTCTGGCAAGGTTGTCTATCCATGCGAATGTAGCTGTATCACCCTCTCGCTGCCTTGCAAGGATCGCCCTGCCGGATGTTTCGTTGCCTTGAGCACCTAGAGAGGCATCAAAAATGCCAATCGTTGCCTTGATGTCTTCGATTGATTGATTAGCCTGCTGTATTTCGGCTGCGTTTATATCCGCAGGCCGCTGCCGCTGAGGCGGCCCAGGGGCCATTGGGTCTGGATTGTATGGCATAAACGGCACTTTTAATATGTCGGCCTTATTCCAGATATGTTCCAGTCCCTTGAATTGCTCAATAGTGCCGATAAACGGCGATTTCGGTGTTAGCGCTATCTTTTCGGTGATAGCCGTCTGCCAGTAGTTGTACATACGCTGGCTGTCTTTCGCATACCGGATCATTGATCGGTAGCGAAGCCGATTATCAATAAACTCTTCAGGGCCGGTGATCGTAACAATAGGGATATATTTACCAGCCCACAGCTCCGGGCCTTCCAGCACCTTATCGCCGGACAATACGTAGCGCTCGATCTGAATGTTTACGCTCTCTCTTGTTCTGACTGCGCCTTCTATCTTGCCTTCAACTACTGATCCGTCGGGCATTTGTGAAATGGTGGTTTTCACTCGCTTCTTGCGCCAGTATTCAGCCACACGAACGCGGTGCTGACCATCCAGCCAGGTTCCGTACCGGGTGACTGTTTGATCTGCTTCCCAGTCCCTAACCTCGCCGTCCAGTTTGGGATACTTCCTGTCAAAGGCCTCCGTCGTCATCCACTCGGTGACAAAACACCATTCCGCATCGGCTTTGCATGGATGCGTTGCGTTATTGTCCCAATACACTGAAAACGGGTTAGATATGCGCTCGATCTTTATCTCTTGATCGAATGATGTCTCGTCGCAGTAGTCAGTGAGAACACGCCAATGTCCGAAGCCACCCTCACAAGCATGTTGCAATGCGCCAAGGTAGGCTACGTCTGCATCGGATGCGCTTTCAATATGCCGGATAATGCCTTCGACAACCTCTGCGGTTTCCGGGTCTGATTCGTCATCAACAGGCTGGATCTTGATAGCTGGTTTATTCTGCCTTGCGTCACCCATTACCTGCGCTATATAGACAGGCAATCGGTTCATAGTCAGGCATGGACGGCCTTCAATCTCTCGCTGCTTCCTGACCTCGCAATCCCACTGCCCATCACCAGCGACAAACTGGAAATCCTCTTCAGCCAGTTTGCGATTCTCTCGCTCAAACTCCTGAGCACGGTCAAACCGCTCCAGGGCTTCGCTATGCTCTTTACCAGCGCCTTTGTCGTCTATCTCATCCATCCAGCGCCCCCGGAATATGGGTTGTATATCGGTTTGTCGGCAGTGTACTCAAACGGCTTTGTTGGTGGCTCATAAGCAACACACATTGCGCCAAAGGCATCTGCCCCGTGTGAAGACCAATCATGATCAGGCCCAAGCCCTATGTTTCGTACTTCGTCTTTCTTCTCATGATACCAGCCCAAAGCATCAAGCCCGCCTCGGCAGGTTTCCTCATTAAACCACATGGAAGGAAACAACCTGCGGCCTTCTTCTATCCGCTTCATCGCCGCGCCTTTGCCCTGGTTCGGTATGACTGTAACAGTATAGCCAGCCGCCTTGAGAGCAGATTCATACGATACGTCATAAACGCGGTCTTGTGTTGAGCCGTCGTGCGGCAACCATATCTGCGCCTTGTCTGGCGTATAGCCTTTCGATCTCATCCATGCAACGTGTGTTCCGACATCCTGACCAACCGCTTCGTAGTAATCAAGTACGCGGATTTCCATGCCAATAAACTGCGCCGCCCAGATAGTGAACGCATCCGCCTTAGCGCCAGTCCCGCCAATATCGCAAAATAGGCGAATAGTCATCAGCGGGTCAGCAGCAACGCGCCCTATCCTGCCTTGTTGTTTAGCCTCTGCCAAGTGCCTTGCGTAGTAAGCGCCTTCCGCAATCGTGATATAGCCGCCTTCCCAGATATGATCGTATTGGTCTGGCGTATCTCGCAAGCAATCAAGCCGTTCCTGCTCTAACACAGCCGGGAACCACGGGTTCTCAGTCCAGTTCGATTTAACCACAATGGAGTCTGTCGGCGCTTCTCCCTGCCTGAGCATCATATCAACCGGGTCTGTTTTCCGTGTCGGGTTCCAGCTAAACCAAAGCTCTGATCCGTCCTTCCTGATCGTTGGCCGCAATAGCCGTAATGACGTGGCGCTTAATGTCTGCGCTTCTTCCACCCATGCGATGTCGAACCCTTCAAGCGACTTGATCGTTTCGGCGGTATGGTCTTGCATACCCTGGAAGATGATAACCCCGCCGCCTGGCGTTTTGATCTGATCGTTCAACACCTCAAACATTGACGATACACCAAGCGTTTCTATCTTGTCCTCAATCAGCCTCTTTGCTGATTCGCGCAGGGATTTCTGAATCTCCCTGATACAAACCGCTCTAAGCCCACGCCGCCTGGCTGCTTCTTCAACCAATAACTCAGCGAAGAAATGTGACTTGGCTGAACCTCTGCCGCCCCATGCGCCTTTGTAGCGTGACGGGTTTAGCAGTGGCTCGAAAACTTTAGCCGTTGGTATCTGTAGAGTTGACAATAACGCGCTCGACTTTTGTTATCTCTAACGGCTTGTCTCCGCCCGAGATCGTTTGATCAGATTTATCAGAGTAGCCGTGCTTGCCTAGCAGTAACTTTGCGATAGCTGAATTGTATTCGCCGGTCAGCGACTTATTGAACGTAACAAGCTCCTGGTTTTCCTTGATCGCCGCTAATATGTCCATAAACTCTGTGTCCTTGTCTTCAGCCCAGTTGTAAACTGTTGATCTTGAACGATTTAATACTTTACACAGCCCAACAATTGATGGCACGGCATGACCGTGATCTGCGAACCCGTCAACATAGGCCCAAGCCTTGTCTACTATCTCTTGATTGTAGTCTGTTGGCCTGCCAACCATGTCAGCTTCTGCCCTGCGGTAACGTGTTGATAGTTGTCCAAAGCTCGACCTTTTTTGTGCCGCTGGTCAGCTCTGCTACTACCAGATATTTAGTGTTGGCGGTGAGGCTGGACGTGTCATATTCTTTGTGCAGATCCCAATGCTGGCCCCGAACCTTGACGCCAGTGTATTCAGCCAGAGCCACGTCATCAGTGGCCGCTGCGCTGATGGATGTTCGGAATGTGACATTTCCAGCCCAAGTGTTGTCATCTTTTGGTTGCTGGGCAAATATCCGCAGTGTATCGCCAATCCTGACTGCTTGCTGGTGATCCGTGCCGAATGGTACCGCTATGATATTCATCTAGCGCCTCGGAATAAAAAAGCCGCACCCAGGCGGCAGGATGCAATAAAGGGGGCTGCGCATCCAAAATACAGTTTTTAGCATTGCCGGCGCATATAGTCAAGCATCTGTCCATCTCTACTATAGCACACTCAATAACCGTTATAAATGATTGCGTTTCGCAACTATAACACTAAATCATACATTATCTGCTTGCACACTGTGTTACGTTGTGCCACAATGTCTTTAACAGATCGGGACTGACCTGATCTAAAACGGAGAAATGAAATGAGAATCTACACACTAATAATGCTGATCGCCGCCATCCTGCTTGTCCTGGTTGTATCCGAGATGAGCTATAACGATGCCGTGGCTTGGGACGCATACTATGACGAGATGGTATGCGCTGGTATCTGGCCTGATTATGACAACCTAAAGCCTGATTGCGGCAAACCCACAACGGAGCAAACACAATGAAGAAATTTATAGATCTAAGCCATGAAGAGTTGAAAGAACTCTATTTTAAATACGTTGATTACCGCGACAATGAGTGCGGCGGGTATCCAGACCTTGACATCAAACAGTACTACAAACTGACAGCACCGCGAACCATGAAGCGCTGGAACTCAGAGGGGCGTCTTGTTGACAAAGGCAGCAAGGCTGTGGGGTTTGATGATCGTGGGCGGGCGCTTTTTATCTATGAGCAAACCTGCATAAAACCTCGCTATACGGACGATGGCCGCGGGACAGACTACAGCGAAGATCGTTATTATTTCGGCGGAGATAACCCCGACGAAATGGATTACGATCTTGGTTTGTGCGGGCAGGAGTAAGCAAAATGAGCGAATGGGAGGAATTTGCGTTTCTAGGTTGCCGAATCTGGATCTACAAGATTTATAAGATCACGGAATACAAAAGACCTGACGGCCGAGGCCCTTTTTATCATGCCTACATCATCCAGCCAGGCGCCCATAACTGGGGGGATTACGTAGACTATGACGCTCAACAAGGGAACAAGCTGTCGTGGTCAGAGTGCAGGGAAATCTGTGAACGACACGCAGAGACTTATACGCCAACGAAACATCAGCTTAAACGTGCGTCCGAAATTGCTTACTCACTGAGATCGAGAGAAGAATCAACACTCTAACTCCCTCAATTCATCAGCATCGCGGGCAGGCAGAACTACAATACCCTGCTCGCTCGCGTAGTGCTGCACACATGTGTTTATGTATTGCCAGATCTGATCATCAGTCATCAGGCCCAACTCTTTCCGTCACACACTCTTTTCGCGTGAGACGAACTTATACCAAACTCATCTGATAGTTGACGAAAAGTCATGCCGTTTGATCTTTTCTCTCTAATTCGCTCGGCTTTGTCCGCGTCCAGCTTGCAGTACCTTCTGTTTCTGGTCTGCTCCGCTCTCGATGCCCATTTGCAGTTAAAGGGGCCGCGCATAACA
>OBJS01000331.1_pt1 | contig 11606 bp, 7 predicted proteins | sample 1519851 | NCBI WGS metagenome assembly OBJS01 (sample SAMN03019806, study PRJEB22545) | beach sand metagenome | biome: beach; feature: sea beach; material: beach sand | place: USA: Municipal Pensacola Beach, FL | collected 2010-10-20 | depth 25-47 cm m
GGGGCGATAGATTTCTGGTGCAACTGGCTTTCCGATAACGGGGATGCGGCGGGGGCGCTCGCGGCAGCGCGGAAAGCGGTGGCGATCTACCGGGATTTGGCGGCGGCGCGACCGGAAGTCTATCGTCCCGATCTGGCATTATCCCTGAGCAACCTAGGCAACTGGCTTTCCGAAAACGGAAATATGGAGGGGGCGCTCGCGGCAGCGCGGGAAGCGGTGGCGATCCGCCGTGAATTGGCGGCTGCGCGACCAGAGGTCTATCGCCCCAATCTGGCAACATCCCTAATTAATCTGGGCAACAGGCTTTCAGAAAACGGGGATGCGGCGGCGGCGCTCGCGGCGGCACAGGAGGCGATTGAAACTCTTGCCCCCGCCTTTCATGCCCTGCCGCGCAGGCATGCCGCCCTTATGAAGTACATAGCTAAGGAGTATCCTGCATATTGCGACGAAGCGGATATCGAACCCGATGCGGCGCTGCTTGACCCCATTATCGCCAAGTTGAAACGATTGGCGGATGAAGGCGACGGCGAGGCGGGCTGAGGCAAGGCAGGCTGAGGCTGCGCTGTTACATCAGCACCTCAACATGCGGGCGGGCATCGGTGCCTGTATCGATGGCCGATTTGCATTCGAACATGCGCGCGGGTTCCAGCGAATGCGCGTCAACCAGATAGCGTTTGACCCGGTTGACCCGCCGGTCGCCAAGCGCCAGCAGCGCCGCGTCGGCAACAGATGGTTCGGCAGCCTTTTCATCGCCTGCCGGCTTTGGCTTCTCCCCCTTTTCCGCGTCCTGGCCGGCAAGCGCCTCACGGTCCGCCTCGGTCACCCGGCCGCAGAAGGTCAGTTCGACCGCCGGCCGCGCCTTGAGCAGCGCCGCCACCTCGTCAAGATAGGCTGTCTGCGCATCGGGCAACGCATCCTGCCCCGGATCGAACGTCACCGGGTTGAATTTGAGCTTGGGTGTGCCCGCCAGGTTGGCGACGACCAGCACCCCGGTGACCGGGAACAGCGCGGTCAGCGTTGTCGCCACGGTCGCTTTCAGGGCCTTGCCCAGCGCCTTGTTGATCACCTGCCCGATGCCGATTTGCGGATTGTCGAGCGGCCCGCTAACCGGCAGGGACAAGGCAATGATATCGTCGGAATCACGCAGCAATGACAGGGCCGTATTGATCGGCAGGTCGATCTGCGCCTGCATCGGCGCGGCCTTGTCCTGATCCGCAACCTCCATCTTCAGCTTGCTCAGCTTCAACTGGCTATCGGCCGTCAACTGTCCCGCCGCGACCGTGGCATCAACTTTGGCGTCCAGCCGCCCGCGTGTAAGCGCATAACCCAGATAACGCTGCGTATAGGGGGAGATAACCGGCAATTCGAGGGTTCGGACCTGCAGCACCGCATCGCCTTCCGGCGTCGCGGCGAAAGGCGCGACACTGCCGCTTGCCGTCACCGCGCCGAAATCACGGAAATCCATCGCCAGCGTGAACGGCGTTTGCGCGTCCGGTGTCGCCATATCGAGCGCGCCGAGTTGCAGCGAGAGATTTTCCGCCGCCACACTCACCATCGGGCTGACGGCATGATCCTCGAACCGCAACCGGCTTTTCCCGTCAAGGGCAAGTTCGCCGATCCGCACGGTGAATGGTTCGCTTACGGATTTTTCTTCCCGTCCCTGCGACCCATCGGATGAGGGCGCGGTTGCCTGGCTCAGCAGCGCCGCGCTGTTCAGCATGCCATCGGCTTTGCGCACAATGGTGGCGGCAAGATCCGATATCCCGACCTTGCCGATCTCAAGCCGATGCGGCGCGGGCATGCCGATTTGTTCGACACGCAACCGGCCAAGCGCCAGAAACGCCTCCTCCGCCGGCGCTGCCTGCGCAGCCGGATTGAACACGATATCCGACACGCCGAGCGCTGCGACTGACAGCGCCTGATCCGGCTGCAACTGCAAATCCGTCACCGCGATATCGGCCATCTGGGCCTGCCCCAATGTCGGATCAGACAGCTTTACCCCCTGTCCGGCAAGATCGCCAGCCACTGACACAGGCAGTACAGCCGCCCCGTCTTGCGGCGCACTTTCGATCATGCCGCGCCAGTTCAATCTTTCCTGCTCAAAAACTGTCTTGCCCTGCGCCGCGCGCAGCCCGGTGGCACGCACCTCGCCGGCGATGGAAAATTGCGGCGCTTCCGCATCGAGGCGCGCCGCTGCATCGCCCTCCCAGCCAATTGTCGCGATCTTGAATTGCGGGGCCGGCGTCATGACGATTTCACCATCAAGCCCGGTCAGTGCGAGCGTGCCTTGCGCATTGAGACGAGGCGCCGAAGCGTCCCGGGCCTCGAATACAAGTTTCAGATCCGCATCAAGCGCCCCGTCGATCCGCGCGCTCTCCCGCGGTACGGCGAATTGCAGCAGCGGCGACAGGCGTATGCCCGCAAGTTGCAGATTGAATGTGGCGTTCGGTGCCTGACTGAAGGCATCGAAATTACCTTGCGCTGCAAATTCACCATCACTGACTTCCAGAGACAGGCGCAATTGTGCTGACTGCTCCGAGTCCCATTGCGTCAGATTCTGCAGTTCCAGATGCGCAATCCGCAAGGGCGTCTCCCTGTCGGGTTGCGCGTAAATGACTGCCGAATTCTGAATATCGAGCCGGTCGATCCCGAACCGCCATTTGCCTGGCGCTGACGCCTCCGCCGCGTCACCATCTGATTGCGTCAGCGCGAAACCCGCGATTTCGGTCGCACCGCTCACCCCCTGTTCTACAGCCTGGACCCAAATATCCTGCAATGTGGCGGCTTCAATATGGATCCGCCGATGCCGCAATGCCAGAAAATCAAGATCGACGGCAATCAGCCCGGCGCGCAAGACTTCCTGCCTGGGCGTGTCAATGCGCAGTTCGCGCACCCGCAATTGCGCGGTGAGTGGATTGAATGTCACCCGCGCCACCTGCACATCGCGCATGTCCGGTTCGGCCAGCGCGAGGCGCACTGCCTGACCCAGTACAAATGGCCATAACACAAATAAAAAAAGCGCGACGATCGCTAATGACGTGATTGTCAGCCCTGTATAATAAACAAGCGGGTATTTACTGAAGAATTTACGCAGCGCATTCATTAACGATGATCCAGTCTTTTCATTCCATGATGGTTTTGACATAATCAAACTTTAGTAAAAACCAAGCTGGGTTGAGCGGAACCATTCACTATTCGAACAATCAAAATATATGATCGGTTCCCACCACCTGCATTGCGTAACAAAAAGGGCCTGCATTGGGATGATACGGCCACAAGATGTCAGCTGGCGCAGGGTAAGCAGCGCCGAAAATCTGAGCGCGCCGACGCTGCGACGACTATACGACTATTGGCAGGGATTGCCCAAATCGGGCATTGCGCCGACACGGCAATCCGTCCAGCCGAGAGACCTGACATTCATGCTCGGCTGGATCAGTATCGCCCGTGTTATCGACCAGGGGGCGGATTATCGTTTCAGCCTTATCGGGTCGGAGTTTGCCGACGCGATCAAAAGCGACATGACAGGCTATCATATGTCAGAGTTGCTTCACAGCGCCTTCATGGAGCGGACACGGGCGATTTTCGATACGGTTATTCGCTATCGCACGCCCGTACAGAACGGTCCCACCCAATTGCAGATCGACAAGCGCGACCATAAACAGATCGAGTCCTTGTCCCTGCCGCTGACCCGTTCAGGGGACGAAGTCGATGCAATCCTGATCGGCATCGCGCTCGCGTAACCGGCGCGCAAGATATACCGCAATTATGCCGGGGCAGGCGCCGCACTGGATGCGCACCTGCCCCGAAATTATTATTCCGCAGCCTGACTTTCAGGCGAAGGTGTCCGCGCGCGTTCCACCTGCGATACATCGCGTACGGCACCGCGCGCCGCACTGGTCGTCAAGGCCGCATAGGCACGCAATGCCTGACTGACAACACGCGGACGCGGTGCGCCGGGGCGCCAGGCATCTGCGCCCTTCGCCTCCATCCGGGCACGGCGGGCGACAAGCTCCGCATCGCTCACCGCCACATTGATGGTACGGTCGGGAATGTCGATCTCGATCGCGTCACCTTGCTCGATCAACCCGATCGCACCGCCTTCTGCCGCCTCGGGCGAGGCATGGCCGATGCACAGCCCCGAGGTGCCGCCCGAAAAACGCCCATCTGTCAGCAGCGCGCATTTCGCCCCAAGCCCCTTGGATTTCAGATAGCTTGTCGGATACAGCATTTCCTGCATCCCCGGGCCACCCTTCGGGCCTTCATAGCGTATGATCACCACATCGCCGGGCGCGACGCCACCATTGAGGATTTTGTCGACCGCCTCTTCCTGACTTTCGCAGATCACCGCCTTGCCGGTGAATTTCAGGATATTGCTATCCACGCCTGCTGTTTTGACGATGCAGCCATCAACGGCAATATTGCCGTACAACACTGCAAGTCCGCCATCGCTTGAATAGGCATTCGCCACTGAACGGATACAACCGCCCTCGCGATCAGTATCAAGACTGTCGTAACGGCGTGACTGGCTGAATGCTTCGGTCGTGCGCACCCCGCCTGGCGCGGCGCGATAGAAGGTGGCGACCTCCTCGCTATTGGTGCGGGTGATATCCCACTTGTCGATCGCCGCGCCGATGGTGGCCGCATGCACGGTCCCGCAGTCGCGGTCGATCAGCCCGGCACGCTCCAGCTCGCCCAGGATACCGATCACACCGCCCGCGCGATGCACATCTTCCATGTGATATTCGCTGGTCGACGGGGCAACCTTGCAGATATGAGGCACCTTGCGCGACATGCGGTCGATATCCTTCATCGTGAAATCGACCCCGCCCTCATTGGCGATGGCAAGCAGATGCAGCACCGTATTGGTCGATCCCCCCATCGCGATATCGAGCGCCATGGCATTCTCGAACGCTTTGAATGTCGCGACATTGCGCGGCAGGACGGATGCGTCATCCTGCTCGTAATAGCGTTTGCAGATCGCAACCGCCGTGCGCGCCGCCTCAAGGAACATCGCCTTGCGGTCAGCATGGGTTGCCAGCATCGACCCGTTGCCAGGCAGCGCGAGACCCAATGCCTCAGCCAGGCAGTTCATCGAATTGGCCGTGAACATGCCCGAACAGGAACCGCAGGTCGGGCAGGCGGAACGTTCCAGCTTGTCGACGAATTCGTCGGATACATCATCATTTGCGGCATCAATCATCGGATCGATCAGATCGAGCGCCCGCGCACTGCCATCATCGAGAATGACCTTGCCTGCCTCCATCGGTCCGCCGGAAATGAAGATCGCGGGAATATTGAGCCGCATCGCAGCCATCAGCATGCCCGGGGTGATCTTGTCGCAGTTGGAGATGCAGACGATGGCGTCCGCGCAATGGGCATTCACCATATATTCCACCGCATCGGCGATCACCTCGCGCGAGGGCAGGGAATACAGCATGCCGTCATGGCCCATGGCGATCCCGTCATCCACCGCGATGGTATTGAATTCCTTGGCAACGCCGCCGGCCGCTTCCACCTCGCGCGCCACCATCTGACCAAGATCCTTGAGGTGCACATGGCCGGGCACGAACTGGGTAAAGCTGTTGGCGATGGCGATAATCGGCTTGCCGAAATCGCTGTCGGTCATGCCTGTGGCACGCCACAAGCTGCGCGCACCCGCCATGTTGCGCCCGAATGTCGAGGTTCGTGAACGATATGCCGGCATAATCGGCTCTCCCTGCAGCACTTTACTTCCGTCTCTCTCGGGTTTTACACCGAAAGCCGCCGCCGTGAAAGCCACAGGCGACTTGACCGCGCTACCCGCCTCCGCCGACACTTCTGCCGCAACTGGAAGGGAATGGACAAATCCATGGCTTTGACGATCAACCCGGCACCCGAGAATTTATTACAGCAATCCGATATCGCCGTCTGGCAGGATATCCCGACAGCGGTAATCAGCGACGACCTCAACCGCACACAGACCATGCATGCGGCGATCAAGCCCGTGGGGCCGGGCATGGATTTCGCCGGTCAGGCACTGACCGTTCAGACCATGGTGGGTGATAATGCCACACTTCACTATGCGCTGGCGCAGGCTTGGCCTGGCTGCGTATTGACCGTGGATGCGCGCGGACATGCGGAAACGGCTGTATGGGGCGGGATCCTGACGGCGGCGGCAATCGCGCGCGGGGTACGGGCCGTTATTATCGACGGCGCGGTCCGCGATGTCGCCGAACTGCGCGAGTCAGGGCTTGCGGTTTATGCCCGCGCGGCGGTGCCCAACGGGCCGCATAAAGGCTTTGGCGGAACGATCAACGGTGACATCCAGTGCGCGGGGACTATTATCCGCCCGGGCGATCTCATTGTCGGGGATGCGGACGGGATTGTTGTCATCCCGGATGACAAGCGCCGCGCATTGCTGCCCCGATGCCAGGCACGGATCGCGAAGGAAGAAGACTTCATGGCGCGCATCGCAAATGGCGAATCCACGCTCGATCTGATGAACTTCCCACCGCCCGAAGAAATCGGCTAGCACGGCGAAGGATCGGCAATCGGGTCAAGACGGGACTATCGCGGAGAACAGGCCACACTTTCGAAGCCATGTATGTATCCTGCCGCGCAACCCCTTCTCGGCGCGCAAAAACTCACCCCAAAACTCACTGCAAAAACTCACTGGGCAGCGTCTAATCGCTGCGGCCCCGTGACGGGCGCAAGCCTTGCATAGAAATGCTCAAGCGGAACCGGAACCCCGTCCTCAGCAATGATCAAAGCATGCGCGCGGCTCAGCTCCCGCGGTTCGCGTGCGCCGCAGGAATGGGCGATCTGCGCCACCTCATGCAGAAGATTTTCCACATAATGCTGTACACGCACGGACTTGTCCGCGGGATCAAGCCCTTTCTGAAGCCGGGGATTATGCGTCGTGATTCCGGTCGGGCAGGTATTTTCGGCACAGCGCATCGCCTGAATGCAGCCAAGCGCAAACATGAACCCCCGCGCCGACACGATAAAATCCGCCCCCGCGCACAGCGCCCAGGCAACATCCCCCGGATTGACAAGCTTGCCCGACGCAATCACCCGTATCCGATCGCGCAACCCCGTCGCAATCAGCAAGTCAACGACAACCGGCAGGCTGTCACCAAGCGGCAAACCGACGAAATCCATCAGGCTCACCGGTGCCGCGCCCGAACCGCCCTCGCCGCCATCGACGGTAATGAAGTCGGGTGCAGACGCCGCCCCGCGTCGTTTGACTTCCTCAAGCAGGGAACCGAACCAGCCAAACTCGCCGAACACCGCCTTGATGCCGACCGGCTTGCCCGTCATTGCGCGAATATGACCGATAAGATCAAGCAACTCGCCCGGCGAGCCAATTTCCTCATGCCGGTTCGGGCTGATTGAGGCGACGCCGGGTAAAATGCCCCGGGTTGCCGCAATTTCCGACGTCACCTTGTTTGCAGGCAGGATGCCGCCCTTGCCCGCCTTTGCCCCCTGACTGAGCTTTAATTCGAACATCCTGACCTGCGGCATGTCAGCCAGCTCGCGCAGCCTTGCGTCGCTTAACTGTCCGCTTGCATCCCGCACACCATATTTTGCGGTCCCGATCTGAAAAACAATGTCGCACCCCCCGGCCAGATGGTAGGAAGATAAGCCCCCTTCACCGGTATTGAGCCAGCAATTGGCCAATCGTGCACCACGGCTCAACGCTTCCACCGCAACCTTGGAAATTGCGCCGAAGCTCATAGCAGAAACGTTAAAAATGCTCTCCGGCGCATAGGGGTTATCCGTATCAGGACCGATCACCAGAGGCGTTGTGGGCAACGCGTCACGCTCAAGAACGGGAAAAGCGCTGTTGGCAAACAACACGGTGCCGGGCTTGTGGATATCCTGGGTGGAACCGAACGAGGCGGTATTGTCGAGATTCTTCGCCGCCCGGTAGATCCAGCTTCGCTGCTCGCGATTGAAGGGCATTTCCTCGCGGTCGGCGGCATAGAAATATTGCCGGAAGAACGTGCCCAGATGCTCGAACAGATAGCGGAAGCGCCCGATCAGGGGGTAGTTGCGGCGGACGGCGCTGCGCGTCTGAGTAATGTCGAGCGCGAACAATATCGCTGCAACAAGCAGGCCGACGCCGATGCAGAAAACAAGCAGCAATGCCGCCGCCGACAACATTTCAAGCGCGAAATCCGATGCCATCGCGGCCCCCTGAATGCGTGGTTATGTCATGTGGGTCAAACCCCGCTTACACCGCAAGCGCGGCTTCGGCCAGCTTGCGATCCTCGTCGGTCTGATATTGCGGCACTGTGTCGCGGGGTTTGCGCTGATCCTCGCCGCCCGCACCTTCCTTCTTGCGGGTATCTGCCTTCCACTGCTCATCCGCGTCCCACTGATCGGGTGCGATGAAAAAGCTTTCAGGTTCGCAAGCGCTTTCAAGGCCCGCGAGCGCGCGGCGGACAAGCCCGATCTGCCCGGCACGATCGAACGGCTTGCCCGAACTATGGCCGAGCGGAAAATCGACAAAGCTTGCCCGGGGTGGCCGCCCGGCCTTCAGAATGTCAAATGCACTGCCCATGCAGATCGTCGGAATACCCAACCCTTCAAGATGCCGCGCGATCATGCAGACCGTCTGGTGACAGACCGGACACATGGGCACCAGCAGAACCGCATCCACCCGCTCCGCCTGAAACGCGGCGGTCAGGGCGGGGATAAGCTCCGCCTCGACCCGACGCTGGGAATAGACCCCGCCCATGCAGGAAAACAGATTATCAGCCAATGAGCCGATCACCCCTTCCGCCTCAAGCGCGCGCAACGCATCGATCGGAAACACGCAATTGGCATCGCGTCGCGGATCAGGCAGATAATTTTCGGTGATGTGGGAAAAATGTATCCGCTCGGACGGTGTGTCCTTTGGAATGGCGCGGTAAGAGGTATCGTCCTTATAGTAATAGGCGACCTGCCCCATGACATAAGCCCCGGCAGTGCCCAGCATACCAAGCCGGCATTCCGATAATGGTTTTGCCAGCCGCACAAAGGGCGGCGGGCTGTCTGCCTGCCGCCAGCCATAGGGGGCATAGCCGTGACTTGCATAAAGCTCACGGGTCAATTGCATATAGGCGATGGGTTCCATCGGGCACCTCTTTTCGGCTTGCGAATTTCCTGCGGTCGCCATTGGTCGGGGCAGCGACCCCAAGCGACAGGAAGCAGACGCTATCAGCTTATCCGGGTTGATTTACCCCGGTTAGTTTACCTGTCGGTCGCGGCCTTCCCAATAGGGTTTGCGCAATTCGCGTTTTAGCAGCTTGCCGGCGGCGTTGCGCGGCAAAATCTCGACAAAATCAACCGATCGCGGCGCCTTGTAATGAGCGATATTTTCGCGCGCATAGGCGATGATCTCCTCAGGCGTGACCGCGATGCCCGGCTTGCGGACGACAATTGCCTTCACCGCTTCGCCCCAGCGCTCGTCGGGGACACCGATTACCGCGATCTCGGCCACCGCGGGATGTCCGAAAATCGCGCTTTCCACCTCGGCCGGATAGACATTCTCGCCCCCCGAAACAATCATGTCCTTGATCCGGTCATGCAGATAGACATATCCGTCCGCATCCTTGAAACCCGCATCGCCCGTATGCACCCAGCCATCGATGAGCGTCTTGCCGCTTGCATCGGGCAATTTCCAGTAACCTGCCATATTGGCGGGCGAGCGAACACAAATCTCGCCGACTTCCTCGGGCGGCAGCTCCGCCCCGTCCGGGCCGACGATCTTGACCGCACAGCCCGTCATCGGCTTGCCGGCGGAGCGCATGCGCCGATTGCCGTTCGGGTCGTGATCCTCGGGCGGCAGATAGGTCGCAGACGCGGTTGTTTCGGTCAGCCCATAAGCCTGCACGAACTTGCATTTGAAGACGGCCATCGCCTGACGCAGCAGATCGAGCGGGATTGGCGCTGTGCCATAGGCGACATAATCGAGCGAGGAAAAATCGGTCTGCTTCGCCTTGGGATCGGCCAGCAGGAACGCCATCATCGCAGGCACCATAATGACCTTTGAAATCCTGTAGCGTTCGATGATCGACAGGATCTCCGCGGGCACAAACTCGCTCACGATGATGTTGGTAACCCCGTTATAAAGCCCGCGCACACCCGCGATGGTACCGCCGATGTGAAAACAGGGCATCATGACGAGATTATTGTCCCCCTCCTTCCAGCTGTTCCATTCCTGCGGCGCATCCTGACCGGCCTTGTCGACCGCAAAGAACGACCTGTGCGGCAGCAAAACGCCTTTTGGGTGACCTGTCGTACCGCTTGTGTACATCTGCACGGCAATATCTTCGGCATCGCAGGCAAGTCGGGGATCAACTTGCGCCTGTCGATCACGCCAGGCGGCAAACCCCTCCCATCCCCGAGAATGATCGTCCCCGGCGTCAGTGAGCGCGATAATCTTGCGCAATCGCGGCAGCTTGTCTGCCACTGCTTCGGCAAGCGCGAAGAATTCCGGCCCGACGAAAAGCAGCTCGGCCTCCGCATCGCGCAGAATATATTCCACCTCCGGCGCGGCAAGCCGCCAGTTCACGCTCACCATCACCGCATTGGCCTTGGCCGCGCCGAACAAGGCCTCGAAATACCAGTCGCTGTTCTTGTCGAGGAATGCCACCCGCGATCCCGGGGCGCACCCTTCCGAAATCAATCCGTTCGCGACCTGACTGCTATGGCTGTCGAAATCGCCATAGCTGGTTTCGCGATCCCCGAAAATCATCGCTGTCTGCATGCCGCGCTCATGCGCCAGAACACGCGGCACATCAGCCAGAACATCAAATTCACTTACCTGAGTCACCGGCACCTGAGTCACTGAGCCCCCTGTTTTTTTATTGTTAGCTTAAACGCTAACCGACTTGCCGCCCCGATACAATTGAGCGGAGCCGACACCGGCCCCGCCAGCACTTCGGCCGCACGGGATCATGTGCTAAGGTCCGCTGAAAATGGCGGGGGCCGGTTTGGCAAACATTCTTGCAATCATTTCTCTACTTGAGAATCTCTGGAACACTTATCCGAACGAAATTCTCCTGCTTTGCATCGTCGTTCTATGGTTTTGGGTATGGCGTCCCTATGCCAGTTACAAGCGCGAGTGTAAGCGGACAAGGGATGCCATTGCGGCCGAGTCCCGGCGCGACTTCGATAGGCGGATCGACAATCTCTCCGGCGACGATTATTTCGGACGTTATTTCCACCGACTGCAATCGGCGCTGGACCGGACTGCCGCGCTGATCGGTGATGCAAGAGATGGTGAATCCGCTTCTTCCGCGGGCGAAGGCTGGCGGCCGCCGCGGGGATTGACCGGACCGGCCTATTTCGCCGTACTGGGCCTTGCGGTATTTTACCCGATTTTTTTCCTTTTTCTGTCCTGGTGTTTCGGCGGGAATGACATGCTGGGCGGTGTGCCCCTGTTGCCGCCGGACATGCCCCCATGGCAGCGATGGATGTACCTGTTAGCCTTGGTTACTGTCCTGTATCTCGCGTATCGGGGCGGGAAAGCGTTTATTGATAGTCGTATAGTTCCTGGCGCTTTCGCTCTCGCTGGCGCTGGCGCTGTCGCTGTCGCTGTCGCTGTCGCTGTCGCTGTCGCTGTCGCTGTCGCTGTC
>OBJS01000332.1_pt1 | contig 11480 bp, 9 predicted proteins | sample 1519851 | NCBI WGS metagenome assembly OBJS01 (sample SAMN03019806, study PRJEB22545) | beach sand metagenome | biome: beach; feature: sea beach; material: beach sand | place: USA: Municipal Pensacola Beach, FL | collected 2010-10-20 | depth 25-47 cm m
TCACAAGAAATTGAAGCCAAGTTGAGGGCGCGGTTATTAATGGTTGAAACGGAGGCGAGATCGATCACAATTTTTGTCTCTGCATCTGCTAGACAATCATGAATCGCAGTTTCCAAGCGTTCAATGGCCTCGCCACCAATTAAAGAATAATTGGGACTAATGTATGTCATCGCGCCGATCCGGGTGCGATGAACCTCTTCTAATTGCTCTATTTCGTCTACTGCCATTTTCGGCTAGTTTCTAATTTTCATCTAATTGATACATTAAAATTAAAAATTCTTAACTAGTTAGCGCCCGAGATGCGACATCTCTTAATGTTTCGCTGCGCGGCAGATCAGATCGAGAACCTTGAGAATTATGATCCTCTAACTCTTGGATTGAAGGGCTTGAGATTAGCCATGTGCACAGGTAGGTGTGATAAATAGCGGGTGGAGTGTTCGGAGAGAATCGGTTTGTTGACTGTTGCCCCGCCATCCAGAGCCGAGATGGTTTAGCCAATAGAAAGTGTTTAGTCCGTATATAGCGAAAAATTGGCTTAGGTCGGTGAGTTGAATTCCCGTAAATTCCGGCCGTCTGACAATTATATTCATTTAATACATAGAGTTGAGCCGATTTTATGATTCTGAATGGAATTTATCGTTAAAGCATATTGACTTCACTATATATGTCACTAATATGATCGCAATAGCTCAGGGACATTGGACAGGTTGGTGGAGAAACGAAGATGAATGGAAATCGAATCAGTCAATGGGAGTGTATTCCCTGTTTGTTACTCCTTCTTACTCTTTTTTCCAGCGCCTCTCAGGCGACCATCTGGCGGGGCTACATTGACCATCCCAGTTGGGAAGAGGCTGAGACGATTGAAAATGTTTATTTAAATTGTAAGAACGTGGGGTGTAACCAAGCACTTTTTCCAGACGAAACAGAAGTAGGGAAGCTTCTCGACATGATTAAAATCGGCTCGGAGTCGAGCACTCGTTTGGGGTTCCTATTGTTAAAGGAAAATCCTTCCATGACTCCTCAGGTGCAAAGCTCTTTGGGAGAGGCGTTGACCCGTTCCCCAAGGGTCGTATTGGGTGAAGCGGTGCGACGAGACATATCTTTGCATCAGCTTGAATCCATTGCGACTGCTTTTCCCGAGAGTATTAACGGGAAACCTGTTGCCAAATTAAGAGCGATCGATAATCGCATTTCGGTTTTACAAAATATTGATAATCCCAATTTTTGGATGGCGAGGCATAGGATGTTGATGGCATTAATGGGTTCAAGAATGGAAGTGGAAGAGATCTTAAAAAAGGAACTTGAACTAGAAAACTAAGCTGTTCCAGCGGCTATCAACAGGTATATTCTGTGTTCGCTTACACGATTTTTGAACCTATGTGAGTCTCATATTTTCTAAACATAGCGCCCAAAAAGGCCTGCTCCGCGCATTCGTCATTTCTTGCTTTCTCTGCAATCTTTCGGCTCAATCCTCGAACCCGCCAAAGAATACTCTGGCTTCGAATGTCTGCAAATTTGCAAGTGGTGTGTCGCTTTCGGCCAGGTGTTCCTCAGCTGGCGACATGTCTACTGAGCCTGAATCGTTTACACAAGTGGCAGGATCTCCCCATTCTTTGACAAGTTTCACGGACATCTCTTGGGTTTGATGGTGGCGCCATCGCGGCAATGACTCTAGGCCAGTAGCTCTTTAAAAAGTTGCTCTGCATTGACCATTATGAGTCCCGGCATGTTTTTCTTGGCCTTGACCATAAGCGCCGAATAAGTTTGCACGACTCGGCCCGTTCTTTGACGAGGGTATGGCAACGTCGACCACACTTTTTGCGAGGAATCTAAATATTTGCTTCCAATTCCAGTATCATAAGCCTCCCACGGCTAATTGATAATGAAATAAAAACTGTCTATTCGAGGTGTCTCCATGCCAGTACCTTTTCGCTACACCGGATTAATTGAACGTTATCGGGATTTTTTGCCTGTGCATGATGGCATGCGCATAATCTCCTTGGCGGAGGGCAACACGCCGTTAATTCGCTTGCATAATATATGCAAAAAATTGGATCAGGATGTGGACATCTACGTCAAATTCGAAGGATTGAATCCCACCGGCTCGTTTAAGGATCGTGGAATGACCATGGCCGTCACGCAAGCTGTGAATGAGGGTAGTCAGGCCATTATTTGTGCTTCCACCGGCAATACATCAGCTTCTGCCGCTGCCTATGCCGCGCGTGCAGGTATTAAAGCCGTGGTATTGATCCCGGAGGGGAAAATTGCACTTGGAAAATTGGCTCAAGCGATGATGCACGGCGCCCATGTGATTCAGATCCAGGGCAACTTTGATGACGGCATGCGCCTGGTTAAAGAAGTGGCTGAGCAGGAGCCTATTTCCATCGTTAATTCTATCAACCCTTATCGCCTGCAAGGACAAAAAACTGCTGCCTTTGAAATTGTCGATGCACTAGGGTTTGCCCCTGATTATCATTGCATTCCGGTGGGAAACGCGGGCAATATCAGTGCTTATTGGATAGGATATCGGGAATATCAAAATATCGGTGTCACCGCATCTAGTCCGGTGATGTGCGGATATCAGGCAGCGGGGGCAGCGCCCTTTGTTCAGGGCGCACCAATAGATGATCCTGAGACAGTGGCGACCGCCATTCGCATTGGTAATCCACAATCTTGGGATAAAGCGATGCAGGCGCAAACGGAATCGGGTGGTTGGTTCGATGCGCTGGAAGACGAAGAGATCCTACAGGCTCAAAAGCTACTGGCTGAAGAGGAGGGCGTGTTTTGCGAACCGGCATCAGCAACTTCCTTGGCGGGTGCACTACGGGATATTCGCCAAGGTAAGATTAAAAATCGTTCCCGTATTGTGTGTACCCTCACGGGGAATGGGTTGAAGGATCCGGATACGGCAATCGGCCAATGCGAGAAACCAAAAAAAGCTATTAAAGCAGAGTTGAAAGCGGTTCGAGAGGCCATTCTCAACAACTAATTTGGCCCAGTTTCGATGAAGCCAGTCAGAATCAGGCGTCGGGAAAGTACCTTAGAAGCTGAAGCTGCTTTGGCAGATCTGCCCCCGCTGCTTAGAAGAATTTACGCGGCGCGGGGGATCCGCTCAAGTGCAGAGTTGAGTCGCGCGTTAGACATCTTAGCACCACCGACACAGCTCAAAGGTATGGATGTCGCCGTACAGCTCCTGTACGAATCCTTAGTCAAGCAACAACACATTTTAGTGGTAGCGGACTACGATGCCGATGGCGCCACCAGCTGTGCGTTGATGGTGAAAGCGTTACGGCAAATGGGTGCGAGCCGAGTGGAGTACCTGGTTCCCAATCGTTTCGAATTTGGCTATGGACTGACTCCGGAAATAGTGGCATTAGCAGCGGAGAAATCACCTGATCTGATCATCACCGTGGACAATGGTATCGCCAGCGTGGCCGGTGTCGAGAGGGCGAAGGAATACGGTATTCCGGTTCTTATTACGGATCATCATTTACCCCCAACTCGCTTACCCGATGCAGCCGCGATTGTGAATCCGAATCAGTATGGAGACAGTTTCCCCAGTAAGTGTTTGGCTGGTGTGGGTGTAGCCTTTTACTTACTCATGGCTCTGCGTCTCCATTTGCGTGAAGCAAACTGGTTTGTCACGCAGGGCATTGATGAACCTAATTTGGCGCAACATTTAGATTTAGTGGCCTTAGGCACGGTGGCAGATCTGGTGCCCCTGGATCAATGCAATCGTGCTTTAGTGCACCAGGGCTTGCGACGTATTGCCGCCGATAAGGCCTGCCATGGGGTGCGGGCGCTACTACTGGTTGCGGGTAAGAGTTCGCACAATATTCAAGCCAGCGATCTGGGTTTTGGTTTGGGCCCAAGATTAAATGCAGCAGGACGTTTAGATGATATGACCGTGGGCATTGAATGTTTGTTGGCAAATTCTCCCGAGGCGGCGTTTACCCTCGCCTCACAACTAGATAACCTCAATCGCAGTAGGCGAGAGATCGAAGCGCGTATGCAACTAGAGGCGCTGGCTTTGGTGGACGAAATCGCTACGACAGAGCTACCGACTGGGATCTGTTTAATGCAACCGGGATGGCATGTTGGTGTGGTGGGGATAGTGGCGTCGCGACTTAAAGAGCGTTGTGCACGCCCGGTAATTGTTTTTTCCTTAGAGGGTGAGGACACCTTGAAAGGTTCTGGTCGGGCGATTACTGGTTTTCATATGCGTGATGCATTGGCGAATATCGATGCCAAATATCCAGATCTGATTCTTAAATTTGGTGGCCACGCAATGGCGGCAGGATTGACGATTCGTGCGCAAGATTTTGAGCAATTTGCTGAGGTATTTGACGTCGAAGCCGCGGCGTGCCTCAGTGCAGAGCAGTTAGAACAGATTATTGAGTCAGACGGTGTGCTGGAGACAGAACAACTGGATTTAGCCCATGCGGAGTTATTGCAACAAGCCGGCCCTTGGGGGCAACGGTTTCCAGAGCCTTGCTTCGATGGTCAGTTTCATGTGGAAGACTATTTGGTGGTGGGCGAAAAGCATGTGAAGATGAGGCTCAGATCGCGTCCAGATGCTCCTAGTCTCAACGCAATTTGGTTCTCGGCAGTAGATTTATTACCGGCACGGTTGGATCGTATCCATATCGCTTACCGTCTTTCCGTCAATGAATATTTAGCCACCAGGTCGGTGCAGTTGATTATTGAACATTTGCAACCGGTTAACTAGTCAAGGCGCATTGGTATAACGCAGATGCTGGTGTAAAATGGCGTCCCATCTGTCAAGCAGTCCCAATTCCATGTTAGAAATTAATCCTATTATCTCCCGTATTTCAGACTGTCAAGAGCGTGTGAAAGCTCTGAGGGGGTATCTTTGACTTCGATAGCAAGCAGGAACGCCTAGAAGAAGTCTCCCGTCTATTAGAAGATCCAAAAATTTGGGACAACCCGGACGAAGCTCAGATCTTAGGAAAAGAGCGTGCGCAACTGGAAAAGGTGGTGGAGAGTATTATTCACCTGGAAAACGGTTTCGCGGATGCATCTGAGTTGCTATCTTTGGCAGAAGAGGAAGATGACGAGGCGACTTTTGATTCTGTACAGGAAGATTTAAGTAGTCTGGTGATGATCCTGGAACAATTGGAATTTCGGCGCATGTTTTCTGGCGAGTTGGACGCTAACGCCGCCTTTATTGATATTCAGGCGGGAGCCGGAGGTACTGAAGCTCAAGATTGGGCGGAAATGATACTGCGTATGTATTTGCGTTGGGCGGATCAAAAAGGTTTTCAAACGGAAATCACCGAATGCTCTCCTGGAGAGGTGGCGGGTATTAAAAGTGCCACAGTCCGTTTTGAGGGCGAATATGCTTATGGTTGGTTACGAACCGAATCGGGCGTGCATCGGCTGGTACGCAAATCTCCTTTTAATGCGGGCGGTGCTCGCCATACCTCTTTCGCTTCGGTATTTGCCTACCCGGAGGTAGACGAAGAAATTGAGATTGAGATCAATCCGGCAGATCTGCGTATTGATACCTATCGCGCCAGTGGTGCGGGTGGGCAACATGTGAATCGTACCGACTCCGCAGTACGCATTACCCATCTGCCTACCGGCATTGTGGTGCAGTCCCAGAGCGATCGATCACAGCACCGTAATCGGGCCACTGCTATGGGGCAATTGAAGGCAAAGTTGTATGAGCAACAGAGAAGAGAGCAAGAAAAAGAGAAACAGACCATGGAAGAGAGTAAATCGGAAATCGGCTGGGGCAGTCAGATCCGATCCTATGTGTTGGATCAGTCCCGCATCAAAGATTTACGAACAGGAGTTGAGACATCCAATACACAAGCAGTGTTAGATGGTCATTTAGATAAATTCATTGAAGCCAGCCTGAAAATGGGGCTCTAATCCAATCAAAGGTCAGTCCAGTATGGCGGAACAAGAAGAACACGAACTGATTGCGCTACGCCGCGAAAAATTAAAAGTATTAAGAGAGAAAGGCATCGCCTTTCCCAATGATTTTCGCCGGGACCATCTGGCCGCTGAAATTTTTCAGCAGTACGGAGAGGGTGATACTGAGCAATTAGATCAACAAGCAGTGTCTGTAATGGTAGCCGGACGCATCATGACTCGCCGCGTGATGGGCAAGGCAGCGTTTATTCATATCAAAGATGTGAGCGGTCAAATCCAAGTTTATCTGCGCAAAAATGATCTGTCGGAAGGGGTTTTTGAGGAGTTTAAGAAGTGGGATCTGGGCGATATTGTCGGCGTCTCAGGTATTTTGTTCCGTACCAAGACCGGTGAGCTGTCGGTACGCGCTGATACATTGAGACTATTAACGAAGTCTATTCGACCCTTGCCGGAAAAATTTCACGGGTTACAGGATGCAGAGCTGCGTGCTCGTCAGCGTTATGTTGATCTCATCATGAATGATGAGACCCGGGAACGTTTTCGCACGCGTTCACGAATTGTGGCGAAGATTCGGCAATTCCTAGAGGAGCGTGATTATTTGGAAGTGGAAACGCCGATGATGCAGATTTTACCGGGTGGCGCATACGCCAAGCCTTTTGCCACACACCATAATGCTTTGGATATGGCGCTCTACTTGAGAGTGGCGCCGGAACTCTTCTTAAAGCGTTGTGTGGTGGGTGGATTTGAGAAGGTGTTTGAAATCAATCGCAACTTTCGCAATGAAGGATTGTCCACTCGCCACAATCCGGAATTCACTATGCTGGAGTTTTATTGTAGCTATGAAGATTATCACTACTTGATGGATCTCACTGAAGCGCTGATGCGGGAAATAGCAGAGCAAGTGATTGGTCGAGCCAGTATTACCTATCAGGGTGAGACTATTGATTTTGCCAAGCCATTTACCCGCATGACTTTAGTAGAAGCTATCTTGGCGCACAATACTGATCTCACTGAAGCAGAGTTGCATGATCTTTCTCGATTACGTGCACTGGCGAATGAACACAAGATTTTGGTGAAAGAGAGTTACGGTATGGGTAAACTGCAATTGGAGTTGTTTGAAAAAACGGCAGAACATAAGCTGATAGATCCGACATTTATTACTCAGTATCCCGTAGAAGTTTCTCCACTCGCTAGACCAAATGATGAAAACCCGTTTGTCACGGATCGATTTGAGTTGTTTATTGGTGGTCGCGAAATCGCCAATGGCTTCTCCGAATTGAATGACGCAGAAGATCAAGCCGAACGTTTTATACAACAAGCCAAAGAACGGGCGGAAGGTGATGAGGAGGCGATGCAATATGATGAAGATTACATTCATGCACTGGAATACGGTATGCCTCCTACTGCAGGTGAGGGCATTGGTATCGATCGTTTGGTGATGTTATTTACAGACTCGCCTTCGATTCGGGATGTATTACTCTTCCCGTACATGCGCCCTAATAAAAAGAAAAGTGTTCTGGATACAGAAGACTATTCATTGGATGGCATAGATGCGGATGGCGGGTAAAACGCGCGTGCATGAGTTAGTCTGGAACGGCATAAGGTAAGGGTTCAAAGTGCAACAATGGTCCTGTTTCCGCGTCCAAATGTAAGTCTCCCGCCTGTTGTCGTTCTATGGGAATCACAGCGAGTAGCTCGATACCATCATCGGGAGCCCAAGTACAACTGACCACTTGCCCCGCGTCTTGCGAGGCACTTAATCCTGGTTGAAATAGCGGTGCACCGGGAGCTGCGATCTCATCCCGTTTGGCGGTGGCGTAATACAGCCGTCTCTTCAATTTACCACGATAGTGCATACGGGCGACGATTTCTTGGCCAGGGTAACAGCCTTTTTGAAAACTTAAGCCTTGTACCAAATCGAGATTGATCATTTGTGGTACATACTGTTCTGTTAGCGACTGATCGATGTCAACTAAACCTGCACGTATATCGATGAGTTGCCATGCCGATGCGCCTACGGGTGCACCATGAACATCTAATTTTTCCCACAGCGATTGACACTGTTGGTGCGCCAGCAGAAGTTCATACCGAGGCAGTTTGCCTGGAATTCTCATTAAACATCCTTGAGGTAGTTGAGTGAGTTCGTTTAAATTCTCGGGCAGGGTGTCGAAGATTTGCTGCAAGTGCTGCGTACTGGTTGTGCCGGAGATCCCAAAATGGCAAAACTGATGGGAAACCTCTTCTATGGATACCTGGCTGCGTAAGATAAACTTTTTGAGTGTATTAATTAATGTGGAAGCAATGGATGATGGTGTCAGTAAATATAATGATTCGTCCAACATGAACAGACGCATGGTGGCCACAACGCGTCCTTTGGTATTGCACAGAGCGTTTAATTGCCATTGATTTTCGCTGAGATGTTTGACGTCGTTGGTTAACAGGTTGTGTAGGAATGTTCGGGCATCTTTACCGTCAACGCGAATCACACTATGATGCTGTAAATCTGCAAACACAAACCCTGACATGGCCACCTGAGCTTCGCGACGAGGATGGCCGAAACTGAGTACTGTTTCATCTACGAATTGTGCGCCTGCTTGTTGCAGGTAATTTTTCCATTCCGCTTGCATAATAGTCCCTATCACTTATCCACCGGGAAGAGGCGGTGCTTGCACCGAATATCTTTGGGCCCTATTCTATCACTATTGCTTCCTTGCGCTAAATGAACCCAGTAAGCCAGCGAACTATTGTGAACGGCCAAAAATATGTACGAAAAAGATCAACTTCCTAGCCCCGATGAATTTGCACGCATTCGCTGGGCTTGCCGTCGTGGCATGTTAGAACTTGATTTGTTTCTCTTACCCTTCTTCGAGAACGACTATCAAAATTTAGACAAACACAAGCAGCAAACATTTATACAATTACTTAGCTGCGACGATCCGGATCTGTTTGTCTGGTTAATGGGAAAATCTCCCCCACCACAAAAGTATACCTTAATAATCGAGGATATCCGTGCCGCCACTCAGAATAGAGATCCAACCCTCTAGACTCGCACTGTTGTTGGTGAGTCTGGTTTTACTGTTGACGATAGTGTCAGTGAACGCAACAACTCTTAAGGTGAGCGAAAAATTATTGGTCTGGAGTGTCTGTATTCTATTTTCTAGTATCAGTCTCTATCAGTTAGGATGGCTGGGTAACGGTTTACCTAAAGTGTTAAGATTTGACGGAGGAAAAAATTGGTATTTAGAATATGTTGCGAGTAGAAGTTTTAATATTACGGAATTCAAATTAGTTTATGTCTCTCGCTCAGTCTGTTTTTTCAAAATAAAAGTGGCGCAACGAAGCCGTGTGCTGCCACTAATACTATTTGCGGATAGTTGTGACCCATCATCACTTAGGCGCTTGCGCGTGTTAATGCGTCATGGGCGTGAAAATTGGACGGCACTAAAATAGTGTCTTCAGTGATACTTTTTTGTGCAGGATAGTCTAAAGTGTAGTGCAAACCACGGCTCTCTTTACGAGACATAGCACTACGGATGATGAGGTTGGAGACATCCACCAGATTTCTCAGTTCCAGTAGGTCTCGATTGACTTTAAAATTACCGTAATATTCATTCGCTTCCATGCGCAGTAATTCCACGCGGCGTTTGGCACGCTCCAATCTCTTATTAGTGCGAACAATGCCCACATAATCCCACATGAATCGACGCAATTCATGCCAATTGTGGCTCACCACGACTTGTTCATCAGAATCTGTTACCCGTGTTTCGTCCCACGCTGGGATCTCAAACTGCTCGATCTTTTCAAGTAATTGAGCTTGGATCCTCTCTGCACAAGCACCTGCAAACACGAGGCATTCTAAAATCGAATTACTCGCCATGCGGTTGGCGCCATGTAATCCGGTACAGGCGGTTTCTCCCACGGCATATAAACCGGGTAGATCGGTTTCTGCATGTAAGTTGGTCATAATACCGCCACAGGTATAGTGGGCAGCCGGTACTACCGGAACCGGTTCTTGGGTGAGATCAAATCCGTACTCCAAACATTTTTGGTAGAGGTTGGGAAAATGATTGCGTACAAATTCGGGTTTTTTATGACTGATGTCCAATAAGATAAATTCTAGCCCATGGCGTTTCATTTCATGATCTATGGTGCGCGCAACAATATCCCGGGGTGCCAGCTCTGCCTGCGCATGTCTATGCGCCATAAATCTTTCTCCGTTTGGCAGGTGTAAGGTGGCGCCTTCGCCACGCAGCGCCTCAGTTAATAAAAAGGATTTAGCTTTAGGGTGATAGAGGCAGGTGGGATGGAATTGCATGAACTCCATGTTGGTGATGCGACAACCTGCCCGCCATGCCATCGCAATGCCATCCCCGGTGGCGGTATCGGGATTGCTACTATATAGATAAGCTTGTGCGGCGCCACCGGTGGCCAGCACCACATGATTGGCTACAAAGGTCTCCACTTCGGTGCTGCCACAATTTAGCGCATATAATCCGAGGCACCGATTTTTTTTGCCCCCTAGTTTGTGTGCCGTAATGAGATCAATGGCGAGCCGGTGTTCATAAATATGAATATTCGGGTGTGCTCTAGCCTGCTGTTCTAGCGTTGTCTCAACGGCCTTCCCGGTGGCGTCGTCCACATGGAAGATGCGCCGTTCACTGTGTCCACCCTCTTGGGTGAGGTGATAGGAAGTCGCGCCTTCGTGGTTTTTCTCTGTCGTGAATCCGACGCCCTGATCAATTAGCCATTCTACTGCCTCTTGGCCTCGACGAACGCAGAATTCAACCGTTTCCTGATGACATAAACCGACACCGGCATTGAGTGTGTCTTCAATGTGGCTTTGCCATCGAGAGCGATCTGTGACCGCTGCGACCCCACCTTGAGCATAGAGTGTAGAGCCCGCAGAGAGCTGACCTTTTGATAACACCGATACTGTGCAATAAGGCGCTAGCTTTAGCGCAGTGGTGAGACCAGCGGCACCACTACCCACAATGAGCACGTCTGTTGAAATATGTTTACTCATGGATTAGGGTTTATTTTTTTTCTGTATTAGCCACTGAAATTTGCACATGAGCCGAGCCCCGTAACAGATGAATGTTACACCACTTAGGCTTGTGAGTGGGATCCCATCGCTGACTGAAATAATGGACGATGATCCTTCATCTCGTTCGAATACGTTTCCTTATTCCTTAAGAAATTTTGTAACCATCTGATAATTAACAATAAATAATGATCGGGTAAAACAAGGTTGAGTACATAGCTAAGAGACCGTACCTAGCGAGCTTGAGCGGCCTTCAGAAAAATTTACACGAGGAAGCAGGCCTTGTTTTTAAAGGCAATGTACTGAAATCCTTTTCCCTACTTTTTGAAATCTCATCAGTATGAGTATGGAATACAGTGTCGCGCAGTCTTTTTTAGGGGCGATAATTTTGGTGAAATTCAAACCAAATTTAGAGGCGGCATGATTTAAGTTTCAGAAGCTTAGGAACAATCAGGTATACTCTTGTCTTAAGGAATGAAATGATGATCGAACAATACGCCAGAGTGCGCGAAATTGACGAAGTTTGCCACCTGCCAAA
>OBJS01000334.1_pt1 | contig 11451 bp, 9 predicted proteins | sample 1519851 | NCBI WGS metagenome assembly OBJS01 (sample SAMN03019806, study PRJEB22545) | beach sand metagenome | biome: beach; feature: sea beach; material: beach sand | place: USA: Municipal Pensacola Beach, FL | collected 2010-10-20 | depth 25-47 cm m
CGGCCGCCCCCCTCCCGGCTTGCCTTGCCCGGCTTGCGCGACGGGCGCGCGCGGCTCGCTGATCTCGCCGCGCCGTGGATTGTGCCGCATGGCGCGCGCCGCGTGTCACCGCGCCAAAGCGTTGCCGCCGGCTGAACGGGATGCCTGATGCGACATTAATATCCGTTGACGGACAAATGGATGCCGAGTGGGCGATCATCCTCAAGGGCTATCCGCGACTGTCTGAAACCTTCATTGCGGAGGAGCTCGCGGCCCTCGAACGGGCCGGATTGCGATATCAGATCTGGTCGCTGCGCCATCCCACCGATCCGGCGGTGCATCCGGTGCATCGCGAAATCAGGGCACCGGTTTTCTATCTGCCCGAATATCTGCATGATGCGCCCTGGCGGGTGCTGCGCGGGTTGGGGGCGGCGCTGCGGCGGCCCGGTTTCCCGCGCGCGCTACGGCAATGGTGGCGCGATTTCCGGCGTGACCCGACGCGCAATCGCATCCGCCGGTTCGGGCAGGCACTTGTGCTGGCGCGCGAATTACCGCCCTGTATCACCGGGCTGCATGCGCATTTTCTGCACACCCCGGCGTCGGTCGCGCGTTACGCGGCGCTGCTGCGTGGCGCGAGCTGGAGTTTTTCCGCCCATGCCAAGGATATCTGGACAAGCCCCGAATGGGAACTTGGCGAAAAGCTTGCCGACTGCGCCTGGGGGGTAAGCTGTACCGGTACGGGTACGGATTATCTTAATGGCATTGCCGCCCGGTTTGGCCGCGCCGCACCGGTGCTGCGGCTTTATCACGGATTGCCGCTGGCGCGCTTTCCGGCCCCGCCGCCCGACGTTGCAACAGGGCCCGCGCGTGACGGGCGCGATCGGGCGCAGCCGGTTCGGCTTGTCAGTGTCGGCCGGCTTGTCGATAAAAAGGGGTATGACATATTGCTGCGCGCCCTTGCCCTGCTGCCGCATGATTGTCACTGGCAATTGACCCATATCGGCGCGGGCCCGCTTGCCGGGCAATTGCGTGATCAGGCCGGGGAACTTGGCCTTGCTGACAGGATCGACTGGCGCGGGGCGTGCGATCAGGCGGACGTCCTTGCGGCGTTGCGCGCAAGCGATCTTTTTGTGTTGGCGTGCCGGGTGTCCGCGGATGGCGATCGCGATGGTATCCCCAATGTGTTGATGGAAGCGCAAAGCCAGAAGCTTGCCTGCGTGGCGACCCGGATTTCAGCAATCCCCGAGCTGATTCGGGAGGGGGAGACGGGCATTCTTGTCGCGCCCGAGGATGCGGCGGCGCTGGCGCAGGCAATGGGGCAGCTTATTGCATCGCCTGACCGGCGCGCGGCGATGGGGGATGCGGCACGCGCCCGTATCGAAATGGATTTCGCGATGCATGCTTGTATCGCGCCGCTCCTCCCCCGCTTTGGGCTTGCACCCCCGCAGCCTGTGGGGGAAAAGACGGTCAAATACGCCGCCGGCCCGCGCGGGAGCGGGGCTGTGGCCGACTGAATTTGGGAATGTTCATGCGGATCGCCTTTTATGCACCGATGAAGCCGCCGGACCACCCGGTTCCGTCCGGGGATCGCCGCATGGGGCAGTTGCTGACCCGCGCTTTGGCGCGCGGCGGGCATCAGGTTGATCTGGCGAGCGGCTTCCGCAGTTATGAGGGGACCGGCGATCCGGCGCGGCAGGCTGCGTTGCGCCGGTCCGGCATTGCCGAAGCGCGCAGGCTGATCGCGTATTACAAGGCGCAAGCCCCGGCCGCGCGACCCGATCTCTGGTTCACCTATCATGTCTATTACAAGGCGCCGGACTGGATCGGACCCGAAGTCGCGCGCGCCCTCAAGATCCCTTATGCAATCGCCGAGGCATCGCATGCGGGCAAACGTGATGTGCCGGCCTGGCGGCTTGGCCATCGCGGGGCGATGCTGGCGATCGGGGCCGCCGATCTGATTTTTTCGATGACGGCGGTGGACCGGGCGGGCATTGCCCCGCTGCTTGGCGCGCGGCAGCAGCATTGCGATCTGCCGCCATTTCTGGATGTGGAAGGCTTCGCACCGCCATCGGCGCAGGCGGTGGACAAGGCCAGGCCCACCCGTTTGCTGACGGTTGCGATGATGCGTGAGGGGGCGAAACTTGAAAGTTATCGCCGGCTGGCGGCGGCACTGGCACGGCTTGCAGATCTTGACTGGCACCTCACCATCGTCGGGGACGGCCCTGCCCGCGAGGAGGTTGCGGCAGCCTTTGCTGAATTCCCGGCCGGGCGGGTGCGGTTCACCGGCGCATTGCCCCTGGAACAGGTTGCCCGATGTTATCGCGAGGCCGACCTTTATCTCTGGCCCGCGGCGGAGGAGGCTTATGGCATGGCGCTGCTTGAGGCGCAGGCGAGTGGATTGCCTGTCATCGCCGCCCGGGTGCGCGGCGTTCCCGATGTGGTGCAAGACGGGCAGTGCGGTTTTTTGACCCCTGATGGCGATATTGCCGCATTTGCCGATACGGCACGGTTTCTGATTTGCGATTCAGCGGCGCGCGCGCAGATGGGATTGGCCGCGCGTGCCTATGTGCGCGACAATCACGGGCTGGACCGTGCAGCAATGCTACTCAATCGCGGTTTTGCGCAAGTGGCGCGGCCGATGGTGCGTGTGCCATGACCCTGCTTGCCTTCATCCGGCATGGCCGCACCGGCTGGAACGCGGAAAAGCGGATTCAGGGGCGCACCGATATCCCCTTGAGTGATGCGGGCCGTGCCGAGCTGCGCGGCTTTCGCGCGCCGGCGATCACCCGCGATACGGACTGGCATGTCAGCCCCCTGACCCGGGCGGTGGAAACCGCGCGGCTGATCGGTCCCGATCTTTTCCGGATCGAACCGCGCCTGATCGAGATGGGTTGGGGCGACTGGGAAGGTGAAACCCTGCTATCCCTGCGCGACAGATACGGGGCGCAGATGCTGGCGAACGAGGCGCGCGGGCGCGACTTCTGCCCACCAGGCGGGGAATCGCCGCGCGATGTGCTGCGGCGGATGCATGACTGGTTTTGCGCGGTTGGCGCGGCGGGGCGGCCGGTGACGGCGCTCTGCCATAAAGGGGTGATTCGCGCGGTTCTGAGCCATGCCTATGATTGGGATATGACCGGCCCCGCACCGGTACAGCTCGACTGGAACGCGGCCCATATTTTCGAGGTGGATGCGCAAGGCAGGCTGCGCCCGGTGGAGATGAACCACCCGTTTGAGGCGGTGTGATGGCGGATCGCATTCTTATCCATGTGCAGCATCTGCTCGGTATCGGGCATTTGCGCCGTATGCAACGGCTTGCCCGGAGCTTGGCCGCGCGTGGCGCGCGGGTCATGCTGCTATCGGGGGGGATGCCCGAATCCGGTCATGATCATGGGGCGGTCGCGTTCGTGCAATTACCACCTGTCCGCGCCCGCGATGCGACATTCGCCGAACTTGTCGATATGCAGGGACAGCCGGTGGGCGCGGCGTGGCGTGCGGCGCGGCAGGCGGCGGTACGCGAATGCTTTGAACGCTTTGCGCCGGATTGTCTGATAACCGAGCTGTTTCCGCTTGGCCGCCGCAAATTCGCCTTCGAGCTTTTGCCCTTGCTTGAACAGGCGCACAAGCGGCAGCAACGGCCGTTGATCCTTGCCTCGGTGCGTGATGTGCTGGTGCCGCCCACAGATCCCGCACGGATTGCGGATATGCTTGGCTGGGCCGCGCGATATTACGACCGGATTCTGGTGCATGGGGATGCTCGTTTTCTGCCGCTTGAGACAAGCTTTCCCCAGGCGTGGAAAATTAGCCGGCTGCTCCATTACACCGGCTATCTGGCCGGTGAAGGGGTAGCGCCGCGTCCCGAGACGGTGCCGGAAGAAGGCGGGACGCAAGGGGTGCAGGGGGTGCAGGGGGCGGTGCTTGTATCGGCGGGCGGTGGCGCTGTGGGGGCGCGGCTTTTGCGCACCGCGCTGCATGCGCGGGGGCTATCGGGACCGGCTGCGGCATTGCCCTGGCGGTTGTTCGTCGGGCCGCATGCCGCGCGCGATCTTCTTCCCGACTTGCGCGCGGCAGCGCCCGCCGGGGTCACGGTCGAACCAAATCGTCCTGATTTTCCCGCCTTGTTGCGCGGCGCGGCGCTGTCGATCAGCCAGGCAGGCTATAATACGGTAACGGAGATTTTTGCGGCGCGGCAGCGCGCTGTCCTTGTTCCCTTTTCGGAAGCACGGGAATCGGAGCAGACATTGCGCGCGGCGGCAGCGGCGCGGCATGGCCTTGCAGCCTGTGTGGCCGAGGATCGGTTGAGCGCCGAGACATTGGGCTGGGCGGTGGCGGATGCCCTCGCCAAACCGGTGCCGCCGGCGCAGGATTATCCCGCGCTTTCCGGCGCCGATCAAACGGCGGACTGGATCCTTCAGACGCTTGCCGGGCGGCATGGGTGAAATGGCGGACTGGCCAGCCCTTGCGCGTGAACTTGACCGCTGGGCCGATGCGGGGCTTGTGGCCGAATGCTGGTGGCGCGACGATGATGCGCAATCCCGTGATCCGCGTCTGCAACAATTACTTGATCTGCGCGCGGCATTTTCGCTGCCGCTTGCACTTGCCATACCGCCCATGCAGGCGGATGCGGATTTATGGCGTTATCTGGCCGGGGTGGCGGGGGTAACCGCGCTTGTGCATGGCGCGGCGCATCGCAATCATGCCCCGCAGGGTGAAAAGAAAGCCGAATTCGGGCCGCACCGACCGTTGCCGCTGATGCAGCGCGAGCTTTCCGGGGCGTGCGCGGCGCTGAACGCCGCTGCGGCCGCGGCCGCGGTCGCGGCCTTGCCGGTGCTGGTGCCACCGTGGAACCGCATCGATCCACGCCTGCTTCCCGCGCTTCCCGGGCTTGGCTATGTCGGATTATCGACCTTCGGGGCAGGTGAGGCGCGACAGCCGGGCGCCGGTCTGACGGTCTGCAATTGCCATCTCGACATTATTGACTGGCGCGGCACGCGCGGGCTTTTGCCCGCTTCCCGTCTGCTTGCGACATTGACCGGTCTGCTTGCCACGCGCCGTTCCCGGCTGCAGGCGGACCCGGGGGCGTCAGGGGATGTGGAACCGATCGGCATCCTTACCCATCACCAGGTGCAGGGGGCAGACAGCAACGATTTCCTGCGCAGGCTGTTTGATGCATTATGTCAGCCGCGCAATGGCCGGCCGGCTGTGCGCTGGTTGTCCGCGCGGCAAATCTTCGCGCCTGACCGGGATGCGATAGGCGAACTTTCCTCGCCGCCCCGGAACGGGTAGTTTTCTGCGCAGCACCATTGCAACCGGAAAACGCCTTGTCCATTCCTGCATCAGCATCCAACCTGCTCTCCGTCAGCGACCTCAGCGTCGAATTCCGCATGCCTGCGGGGGCGTTTCGCGCGCTGGAACGGGTCAGCTTCCGCGTGCCGCGCGGGCGTACCGTCGCGCTTGTCGGCGAATCGGGATCAGGCAAGACGGTGATCGCGCAGACGATCATGGGGCTGTTGCCGGCAAACGGGGAAATCACCTCGGGGCAGCTGCTGTTCGATCACGACAAGTCCGCGCAGACGCCGCCGCGCGATATTGCCCGGTTGGCGCGCTCGGACCGGGGGCTCCGCGCGCTGCAAGGGCGGCATATGGGCATGGTTTTTCAGGAGCCGATGAGCGCCCTGTCGCCGCTTCACACCATTGGCGATCAGGTGAGTGAATCTGCGCGCTTTCATCTGCGGCTGTCGCGGGCGGCCGCCCGGGCATTGACTATCGATACGCTGCGGCTGGTCGGGTTTCCCGATCCTGACCGCGCCTGGCAGGCCTATCCGTTCGAATTGTCGGGCGGCTTGCGGCAGCGGGCGGTGATCGCAATGGCGATCATCTGCCGGCCTGCCCTGCTGATTGCCGATGAGCCGACAACCGCGCTTGATGTAACGATCCAGGCGCAGATCCTCGCCCTGTTGCAGCGTTTGCAGGACGAACTTGATATGGCGGTGCTGCTTATCACCCATGATCTCGGGGTGGTCGCGCATCTTGCTGATGAAATCGTCGTCCTGCATCAGGGTCAGGTGATGGAAGCGGGCGACAGGCGGGCGATCTTTTCCGCGCCGGCGCATCCCTATTTGCGCGCGCTGCTTGATGCCGTGCCACGGCTTGTTCCTTCTCCTTCCTCATCCCTTTCCGGTGCTGGCGATGATCCTGCCGGCGTTGCGGCGCGCGCGGATCTGAAGAAAAGCGATCCGGACATAATTCTTTCCGTACAGGGAGTATATAAAGGGTTTCAATCCCGTGCCGCCAGCCGCGCGCGCGCCGGCGGGGCCGCGCCGATTGCCGCGGTCGCGGATGTAAGTTTCGATCTTTATCGCGGCGAATGCGTGGGTCTGGTCGGCGAATCGGGTTGCGGAAAGACGACGACAGCGCGGCTGATCATGCGCGCGCTCATGCCTGATGCCGGTGAAATCCGGTTCAGGGGCACAGATATCGCGACGTTCCAGGGCCGCGCGCTCAGCGATTACCGGACGCGGGTGCAGTATATTTTTCAGGATCCTTTTTCCTCCCTCAATCCGCGGATGACGATTGGCGATCTGTTGTGCGAGCCGTTGCAGATTCACGGTCGCGGCAATCGTGCATCGCGTCGCGCGCGGGCACGCATGCTGATGCAGCGCGTGGGGCTTGACCCCGATCATCTGGCGCGTTACCCGCATGCCTTTTCAGGTGGACAGCGGCAACGGATCGGTATCGCACGCGCTCTGGCGCTCGATCCGGAATTACTGATTTGCGACGAACCTGTTTCCGCGCTCGATGTCTCGGTGCAGGCACGTATTCTCGCGCTTCTTAAAGATCTGCAGGCGGAGCTTTCCCTGACCTATCTTTTCGTCAGCCATGATCTGGCCGTGGTGCGTCAGATTGCCGATCGGGTTATCGTCATGCATCGCGGGCGGGTTGTGGAAACCGGCGGTTGCGATGAACTGTTCCGCAACCCGATCCACCCCTATACCCGCGCGCTGCTTGCGGCGGTGCCCGACCCCGATCCCGATACGCCGTTCGATTTTGCGGCGGCGATGGCGAGCGCCGCAGGCGGGACGGATGGCTGGCCGGTGCCGTTTCGCGAGACAGGCACACTGCCGGCGCGGATGAAGCCTGTCTCCCCGACCCATTTCGTCAGGGTGTTTGACGCCCATGCCGCATAAAACGCCTTTCACATCTGCCATTGTCGCAGGGCTGCTGCTTGCCTGTGTGGTGCTGGTACTATCTGTCGGTAACGCGCGGGCCGAGGAAGGGCGCAGCGACATCGAACCGCCATTTTTCGCGTCGGCGGTTGCGGAAGGCAGCCTGCCGCCGATTGCCGCGCGTTTGCCTGATCAGCCCCTGATTGTCGATCTGGCTGCGCAAGCGCTTGAGCCTGGAAACTATGGCGGTACGCTCCGTACCCTGATTACAAAGTCGCGTGATATCCGCTATATGGTGGTGAACGGCTATGCCCGGCTTGTCGGACGTGATGCGCGCCTCAGGCTGCTGCCCGATATTTTGCAGAGTTACGAGGTGACCGATGAGCGGATATTCACCTTCAGATTGCGGTCGGGACATCGCTGGTCCGACGGGCACCCTTTCACGGCGGAGGATTTCCGTTATTACTGGGAGGATATCGCAACCAACCCCGAGCTCAGCCCCGCGGGCCCGCCCGCGCTGATGCTGGCGGATGGTGCGCTGCCGCAATTCGAGGTGATCGACCCGCTGACCGTGCGCTATCGCTGGTCAAGCCCCAATCCGGCATTTTTGTCCGCGCTGGCGCAGGCGCGGCCACCCTTTATCTATCGCCCGGCGCACTATCTCGGTCAGTTTCATATCCGCTATGCCGACCCCGACCGGCTGGCTGCAATGATCGCATCGGAGAAAGTGCGTAACTGGGCCGCGCTGCATAACCGGCGCGACAATATGTACAAGTTCGACAATATCGATATGCCGACCCTGCAGCCCTGGGTGAACCGCACACCCTCGCCCGCCGCGCAATATGTGTTCGAGCGGAACCCCTATTATCACCGGGTGGATGCGGCCGGCCGGCAATTACCCTATATCGACAGGGTCGTGATGCAGGTTGCCGACGGGCGGCTGATTGCCGCCAAGACCAATGCGGGGGAAACCGATCTTCAGGCACGCGGGTTGAGCTTCAGCGATATCACCGTGCTGCGGCAGGGGGAGGCACGCAACGGCTATCAAACCCGGCTCTGGCCGCTGTCGGCCGGGGCGCATATGGCGCTTTATCCCAATCTGAATTACGAGCGGCCTGTCTGGCGCGCGCTGTTCCGCGATGTGCGGTTCCGCCGCGCCTTGTCGCTTGGTATCGACCGGCATCTGATCAACCGCTCCCTGTTCTTCGGATTGGCGCTTGAGGGTAACAACATGGTGTTGCCGACCTCGCCCTTGTTCGAGCCGGCGCTGCAGACCCGCTGGGCGGTGTATAACCGGGCGGTGGCCAACCGTATGCTCGATGCGCTGGAGTTGACCGCGCGGGACGGGCGCGGCATCCGGCTGCTGCCTGACGGGCAACCCTTGCGCATCATCGTGGAAACCGCGGGCGAATCGTCCGAACAGGTCGATATCCTTGAGCTCATTGCCGCGGATTGGAAGATGATCGGCATCGATCTGCTTATCAAGCCGTCCCAGCGGGAGGTGATGCGCAATCGCGCCTATGCGGGCAAGGCCATGATGACGGTGTGGAGCGGTTTTGATACCGGCATGCCCACCGCGGACATGCCGCCCGATATGCTTGCGCCGATGGCGCAGGACGATCTGCAATGGCCACGCTGGGGGCAATATTATCAGACCGGCGGCAAGGGCGGCGAACCGCCCGATATGGCCGAGCCTGTCTATCTGCTGACGCTGGCGCAGGAATGGCGCGGGGCAACGCCGGAACGCCGCCGCGCGATCTGGCGTGAAATGCTGAACCTGCATGCGGATGCGCAATATACGATCGGCATCATCGCCGGGGTACAGCAACCCGTTGTCGTTGCCGATAATCTGCGCAACGTGCCGCAAGAAGCCTTTTATGGGTGGGATCCGGGTGCGCAATTCGGCATTTACCGGCCCGATCAGTTCTGGTTCGCCGATGCGCCTGACGTGCCGGCGCCCGGTGAGGGGGGGTGAACCGATGCTGCGCTATGTCATAAGGCGGTTGCTGCTTGCCGTTCCGACCCTGATTGCGATCAGTCTGCTGATTTTTTTCATTATCCAGTTGCCGCCCGGCGATTATCTGTCCAACCAGATCGACGAGCTGCGCGCCCAGGGTGAGGAGGCAAGCCTTGCCAAGGTCGAATTCCTGCGCGCGCAGTTCGGCTTTGACCGGCCTTTTATCGAACAATATGCGGTCTGGGTCGGTATCTGGCCGGGACCTGACGGGCTGAACGGGCTGTTGCAGGGTAACTGGGGATGGTCCTTTGAATATGATCAGCCGGTGGCCGTGGTGCTTGGCGACAGTCTGGGGCTGACGCTGCTGCTTAATTTCGCGACCGTTCTGTTTATCTATCTTGTGGCCTTTCCGATCGGGGTCTATTCGGCGACCCGGCAATACAGCATCGGCGATTACGGCTTTACGCTGCTTGGTTATCTGGGGCTGGCCACGCCGAATTTCCTGCTCGGGCTGATCCTGCTTTATTATGCCAATCTCTGGTTCGGTCTGTCGATTGGCGGGTTGATGGCGCCTGAATATATGGATGCGCCCTGGAGCCTTGCCAAGCTCGGTTCGGTGCTGTCGCATCTTGCGGTTCCGGTGATCGTGATCGGCACCGCGGGGACGGCGGCGATGATCCGGCGGCTGCGTGCCAATCTGCTGGACGAGTTGCGCAAGCCCTATGTCGTGACCGCGCGCGCCAAGGGATTGCCGCGCGGGCGCATGCTTGCGAAATATCCGCTGCGCATGGCGCTTAATCCTTTCATCGCCGATATCGGCGATCTGCTGCCGCAGATGGTCTCGGGCTCGGTCATCGTGTCGGTGGTGCTGAACCTGCCCACGGTCGGGCCGGTGCTGCTTGGGGCATTGCGCAGCCAGGATCAGTATCTTGCGGGCTTCATCCTGATGTTCGTCGCCATGCTGACGGTGGCGGGAATGCTGATCTCCGATCTGTTGCTGGGTCTGCTTGATCCGCGCATCCGGCTTCAGGGAAAGGCGGTTGCGGGGCGATGAGCGACATGCCGCAACAGCCGCCGCCACCCGCGCGCCCGGCCGCACCGGGCAGTGACCCGTTGCCGCATTATGTGAACCCCGCCCCCTTCGCGCCCGAGCTTGAGCCGCGCTGGCGCGGTAACGGGCAGAATTTCGCATCGCAACGGCAACTGATCTGGTGGAAGTTCCGCCGCCACAAACTGGCGCTTTGGAGCGGTATTTTCCTGGCGCTGATCTATGCCACGATCCCGTTCAGCGAGATGATCGCCCCTTACGGGCTGCAGGACCGGAATGCGGATTATCTGTTTGCGCCGCCGCAGGGGCTGCATTTTTTTCATGAGGGGGAATTTGTCGGCCCGTTCACCTACCCCTATCGCGCGGTGCCCAATCTCGATTTGTTCAAATGGGATTATGTGGAAGACCGCGACAGCCCGCAAAAGCTGCGCTTCTTCTGTCGCGGGCCGGCCTATGAGCTCTGGAATCTGTGGCCGCTCGACTGGCATCTGTTCTGCCCTGCCCGGGGTGCGACACTTTATTTGTTCGGGACCGACAGGCTTGGCCGGGATCTGTTTTCGCGGATCGTTTATGGCACGCGGATTTCCCTGACCATCGGGCTTGTCGGGGTGACAATCAGTCTGCTGCTCGGGCTGTTGATCGGCGGGCTTGCGGGATATCTGGGTGGCTGGGTCGACGGGTTGAGCCAGCGGCTGATCGAGATTATCCGCTCGCTGCCGGAACTGCCATTATGGATGGCGTTGTCCGCCGCGCTGCCGGTGACGTGGAGCCCCATTCTCATCTATCTCGGGATTACCGTGATCCTCGGGCTGCTTGACTGGCCCGGGCTTGCGCGGGCGGTGCGCGCCAAGATCCTGTCGCTGCGGGAAGAGGATTTCACCACTGCGGCCGAACTGATGGGCGCGCGGCCCGCACGTATTATCGGCCGGCATCTGCTGCCCAATTTCGCAAGCCATCTGATCGCGAGCGTGACCCTGTCGGTGCCGGCCATGATCCTTGGGGAGACGGCACTATCCTTTCTCGGGCTTGGATTACGGCCGCCGGTCACAAGCTGGGGCGTGCTGCTCAACGATGCGCAGAACCTGGCCGCGATCGAATTCTATCCCTGGCTGCTGCTGCCGATGCTGCCGGTGATCCTTGTCGTGCTGGCGTTCAATTTCCTGGGCGACGGGCTGCGCGATGCGGCCGATCCGTATCACTGAGCGCGGCCATTTTATGCCGGTCATAACGGTGTCGCTGTTTTGCGCAACCAGAGGCTTGTTTCATAAGCACCGGCGGGCAGCGGGAGGGTGCAAGCAGCGCTT
>OBJS01000335.1_pt1 | contig 11426 bp, 8 predicted proteins | sample 1519851 | NCBI WGS metagenome assembly OBJS01 (sample SAMN03019806, study PRJEB22545) | beach sand metagenome | biome: beach; feature: sea beach; material: beach sand | place: USA: Municipal Pensacola Beach, FL | collected 2010-10-20 | depth 25-47 cm m
CGCTCTTCCGATCTGCCCGCTGCAGCGTTGCGCGGATTGACGAAACCTTTCTCGCCCTTATTTTTGGCATCCCGGTTAAGTTCGTCAAAACCTTCTCTGGGCAGGAACACCTCGCCTCTGACTTCGGCAATGCCCGGGGGCTTGGTGCCTCGTAATCGTAACGGCACGGACGCAATGGTGCGAATGTTGGCTGTTATGTTTTCGCCGATGCGGCCATCGCCGCGCGTCGCTCCCTGAACCAGCACGCCATCTTCGTATACCAGACTGACAGCCACACCATCCAGCTTCGGCTCACAGACGTATTCAATATCCTGGTCGGCATGCAAGCGGGTATGGATGCGCCGATCAAACTCGCGAAGCTCTTCATTGTCGAAAGCGTTGTCGAGCGACAGCATCGGTTGTGCATGGGTAACCTGCTGGAATGATGGCAGGGGTTCGGCGCCAACCCGCTGAGTAGGAGAGTCGGGCGTTTTTAAAGCAGGATAACGCTTCTCGAGTTGTTGCAGACGACGCAAAAGCCGGTCGTACTCTGCATCGGGAACGGCCGGTGCGTCCAGCGTATAGTAGCGGTAATTGTGTTCGTGCAGCTGACGGCTGAGTGACTGGGCCTCCCTGAGTACCTCCTCAGGAGGCTGCTGACTGTCCTGACTCATACAAAACTAAAGCCCGGCGCACTACCGATCGACAAGACAGGGCTCGGCAAGCTATAACCGGGCAACCTAGGTTCCAGCAAGCTGCTTGCGATTGAAATCCATAATTCGCTGGCGATAGTGCTCTGCAGTTTGTCGCGTCATCGCGCTGCGCTGCTCGTCTTTGAGCTCGCCGCCCAATTCGCGTTTTATTTTATCGACTGTCTCCAGCATCATTTCGAAGTTGACCATTGGATCGTCGGCGTCCTGCATGACCATAAAGAAACTGATACCAGGCGTTGAGAACGCCTCCATGCTGTCGAGATCGAAGGTGCCGGGATTGACAGCATTGGTCATACTGAACAGCACCTCTCCAGTGCCATCGTCGAATTGATGCCGGTGAAATACCTTTTTATCACCGTAGCGCAAACCCTGTTTGAGCACCACGTCGAGCAATTCGCTACCGCTGAATTTTTCACCGCGAGGCGCCATGAGATGCAGCGCCAGGACATCGCCCACATCGGGTGTCGATGCGGCGCCCCCCACCAAGGGCGTTTCGCAGGCATTTGCGCTGGGTGACCTGCTGTTAGCGGGCCCCGGCTCAATCTCCGGTGTCGGCTCTGGATCGAGGTTCAGGTCTGTCTGTTGCGGTGCTCGAAAGGGCGCTGTCAACTTATTCTCGTTCCTGGCGGCACTTTCGCGCAGTGTATGGTTGAGCTGTTCAACACTTTCTTTGTCGCGCACCTGAACAACGCGTGCCTGGCCGGTCGGTAATTCGCCGAGAGTATCGTCGAAATCTTCGTCGCCAAAGATAGGCTGCTTACGGCTCATACGAATCTTGCCCGATCCGGGCGCCCTCGTCCGCCGGAATCCGTCGAGAAAAATACCAAGGATGAGCAAACCACCCAGAGCAATTAAAATTTCTCTTCCACCTAGCTCCATTTATCCGCTACTAACCTGTTTATACGTTGTGCCTTATACGTTGTGCCATGACGCCATGCAGGATCGCAAAGCCCGGTTAATCCGACGTTTTCGGCAAGGTCAAACCTGCAACATCCCGCTCTATTGGTCTGCATGCTTTCTTACTGCGCCAGCTGGACCGCTTCGTCGACATCCACCGAAACCATGCGCGATACGCCGGGCTCGTTCATGGTAACGCCCATCAATTGCTGGGCCATCTCCATGGCAATTTTGTTGTGGGTAATATAAATAAACTGCACGGCCTGGGACATCTCCTTAACCATATTGGCATACCGCGTGACATTAACGTCGTCGAGTGGGGCGTCGACTTCATCCAGCATACAAAATGGCGCCGGATTGAGCTTGAATATGGAAAATACGAGTGCAATTGCAGTCAGGGCTTTTTCCCCCCCCGACAACAGGTGTATGGACGCGTTTTTCTTGCCCGGCGGGCGGGCCATGATGGTGACGCCGGTATCGAGCAGGTCATCCCCGGTTAGCTCGAGATAGGCATGACCGCCGCCAAAGAGTTTCGGAAACAACTGTTGCAGTGAAGAGTTTACAGTGTCGTATGTTTCCTTGAACTTGGTTCGCGTCTCGCGATCGATTTTGCGAATGGCCGCTTCCAGGGTTTCCAGTGCCTCGACCAGCTCCTCGTGCTGCGCATCGAGGTATGTTTTGCGCTCGCTTTCGATTTTGTATTCGTCCATCGCGGCGAGATTGATCGAACCCAAGCGCTGAATGCGGTTTTCAACCTGCGTCAGTTCTTCCTGCCAAGCTTGCTGACTAGCGTCCGCGGGCAAAGCCTCAATCAAGGATTCCAGTACGTAGTCGAGTTCGACGATCTGCTCTTCGATCGCCTGACAGCGAGTTTGCAGTTCCTGAGCGGCGATTTTCTTTTGCTCGATATCACTGCGAACCTGCTGGGTCTCATCTTCTATCTGGCCGCGCTTACTCTCAAGCTCGCGAATCTGGGCTTCGATTTCGTCAACCTGGCGCCGGGCCTCACCTTCTATCTGGCCGCGCTTACTCTCAAGCTCGCGAATCTGGGTTTCGATTTCGTCAACCTGGCGCCGGGCCTCACCCAGTTCCCGCTCGCTGTCCAGTCGTCGCTCCAACCTCTCGTCGAGTTCGGTCTGTAATTTAATGCACGGATCATCGCTCTCACTCTGGCTTGCCAATAAAGAGGCCTGGCGCTGTGCCAGCCTTTGCAATTGAATATCCAGGCGCTCGATGCCCTCTCGCAATGCGGCCAGCTGGGTGTTCAAAGAACGCTCGCGCATCACCAGCTCGTGGGTTTTGTTCTGATCGTGCCGGGCCGACTGGCGGGCCTCGTCCAATACCTTGCGACAATCATCGCGGCGCGTGAGCAAGGTTTCACGCTGCATTTCATTTGCCGCCATCGCTTCAGTCGCGCTCTCCAATGCCTGTCTGGCGGTAGACAACTGGGCTTTTTCCCGCTGCACCTGGGTGTCAATCTCGGCATGCTCCTGCTCGAGACGCGAGCGCCGCTGCGTCACTTGCTCCTGCTTTGATCGGGCAATCTGAATTTCGGACGACAAACCTGACTCAGCCCGTTGCAGCTCGGCCAACCCTTCCTGGGAACTTTCTCGCCGCTGCTCGAGGTCGCGTAGCTGCACCTCACTTCCTTGGAGCTTGTCCTCCAGTCCGGCTACCTGCTGCCTTTGCTCGTTAAGGGATTGCTCCAACTCTGTCAGTTCGCGCTGACGCACCAACACACCGCTGATGCGATTTTCATTGCGGGTAACACGCGCCCAGTCCGCGCCCAACCAGTGTCCGTCTCGACTAATGACCGAACAACCCGGAGCCAGTGAGTCACGCAGACTCAAGGCCTGCCCCAGAGAATCCACTGCCCGCACCTGTCGCAGCAGACGCCCGACGACTGGAATCTGACTGGTGACCTTGTCGGCAAGGCTGCCCGCCTGGGTTTCCTCCGCCCCCGCATTTAAGCGGTTTTCCACTATTAATAACTGGCCCGAACACCAGCTCTCAAGCAATCCAGCCGACTTGCCGACGCTGTCGACATGAAGCGCACGCAGGAAGTCGCCCAATACCGTTTCCACGGCGGTTTCCCAACCGGGAGCCACCTCCAGGGCATCGCTTAAATACTGCGCGTCGCCCATGCCGTTTGCCTGCAACCAGCCCTGGCGCTCTGTGTCGCCCTCGCGCGCAGCCTTTTGCAGGGCTTCGAGCGACGCATGACGTCCCTGTGTTTTCTGCAGTGCCTCACGCGCCCGATGCAAAGCGCTCGACAAGCTGGACAGCTCCTCGCGTTTTTGTCCGACCTCTCGAAGCATTGCCTCGTGTTGCGCCTGAGCTCCGGCACGCTTGGACTGCGCCTCTTTTAATGCCTGGTCCAAACTCGCCACTTCGCCTGTCGTCGCTGCCTCAGCAAGCCCCTGCTGTTCTTCCTGCAAACGATGTAAGCGCTGGTTAAGTGCGATCAGCGAGCGCTCCATGTGCTCAATTTTTGACCGCTGCACTTCCGCTTCCCGCTCCGGCAGCGCTGCGCGTTGTGTAAAGTCATCCCAGTCGGCCTGCCATGACTGCATCTTGTCCTCAGCATGGGACAGTTGTTCTGTCGACACCCTTTCGCGCTGTCTCGCCCCGTCTAGTTGCTCCTTGACCTGGTTGAGCTCCCCGTCCCAGGTTACGACCTTTTCCCGGTCCGCCTCGACGTGGTCACGCATTTCACCGAAGCTGCGCTGGGTTTGTTCGATATCGCGCCGCAGCTCCTCTGCACGCTCGCGGGCATGCTTGATCGCTTGCTCAAGCCTGGCCACCTCGGCACCTGCGGCATAATACCGGCCCTGCACTTCGCGCAATTTTTCATTGCATTCAGTGTGGTCCTGCCTCTGCTTCTCGAGCGCCGTATCGCAACGCTGTTTCTCAGCCCTTAGTGCCTCTATCTTCACCGAATCTTCGGCTATAACGCGGTTTTGTCTCTGCAATTGGCCATTGAAATCCTGCCAGCGCAAGGCCTGGAGCTGCCCACGCAGGAGACGCTCTGTTTTCTTGAATTCAGTATATTTTTCGGCGGCCCGGGACTGGCGCTCCAAGCGCTGCAATTGCCGCGTCAGCTCATCGCGAATATCGGTCAGTCGCTCGAGATTTTCCCGGGTGCGCTTGATGCGATTCTCGGTATCTTTGCGACGGTCTTTGTACTTGGATATACCCGCGGCTTCCTCGATATAACCCCTGAGCTCCTCGGGCTTGGACTCGATCAGGTTCGAGATCATGCCCTGCTCAATAATGGAATAACTACGGGGACCGAGCCCGGTACCGAGAAACACATCGGTGATGTCGCGCCGCCTGCACTTGCTGCTGTTTAAAAAGTAGCTGGACTGCCCGTCCCGATTGACTGTGCGCCGAATAGATATTTCGTTGAAGGCAGCATACTCACCTTTCAGCGAACCCGTGGAGTTATCGAAGACCAGCTCGATCGAAGCCTGGCCCACCGGTTTGCGACCGCCGGATCCGTTAAATATCACGTCCGACATGGACTCACCGCGCAGGTTTTTGACCGAGCTTTCACCCATGACCCAGCGCACAGCGTCGATAATATTGGACTTGCCGCAGCCATTGGGACCGACCACGGCACAGAGGTTACCTGGAAAAGTGACAGTCGTTGGATCGACGAACGATTTAAAACCGGCGAGTTTTATACATTTAAGACGCATCGATTACTCTTTAATCGACATGTTTGTGGCGGCCTCGGGAAATACCGGTATCAAGCTAGCGATTCTACACGCTGAAAACGCAGGAACAACCGCCAGCGGGAAATTTATTTTCTGTGGCCAGCAACCCAGGGAGATCAAAGCCGGAATTAACACGTAGTATTCGGCTGGACGACAATGGGGGTCCGGTTGTCCCGGCCGCATGGGAAGCTGCAAAAATAACGTATACACTTCGCGCTCCATGATGCATATCGTACTTTACGAACCGGAAATCCCACCCAATACGGGCAACATCATGCGCCTGTGTGCCAACACAGGCTTTAATCTCCACCTGATCAAACCGCTGGGCTTCAGTATGACGGAGAAGAAACTACGCCGGGCCGGACTGGATTACCGCGACGAACTGCGCCTCACTGTACACGACAATTGGTCGGACTGCGTCGGACAACTGGGACCGTCAAATGTTTATGCGTTAAGTACCAAAGGGCGACGCAACTACACCGATGTCGCATATGGGGTTGGAGACACCCTGGTTTTCGGCCCGGAGACCCGCGGCCTGCCAGGGGAGTTTTTAGCCGAATTGCCGACGGACAATGTGCTGCGTGTCCCGATGCTGCCGAACAATCGCAGTCTAAACCTGTCCAATGCTGTGGCAATTGTTGCTTACGAAGCATGGCGACAACATGCTTTTGCCGGCAGCCTCTGAATGACTTCGCGCGTCGGGCTGTTCTACGGCAGTTCTACCTGTTACACCGATATCGCAGCGGAAAAAATCCGCGACGAGTTGGGGGCTGCCCTGGTCGACGTGTTCGATATCGCGGAGCACTCACTTACGCTGGCCAACCGTTATCACCGGCTGATTTTTGGCATTCCCACCTGGGACTACGGCGAATTGCAGGAAGACTGGGAAGCCGCGTGGCCGGCTCTCAATGACATTGACTGGTCCGGTAAATCCGTCGCGATATACGGATTGGGCGACCAGCTCGGCTACCCGGACTGGTTTCAGGATGCGATGGGATACTTGTGGGCTCACATCGCCAAATCGGGCGGCAACATGGTGGGGTTTTGGCCAAGCACGGGATATGACTTTCGTGCCTCGCAAGCGCTTACCGCCGATGGCGATCTATTTGTCGGTCTGGCCCTGGATGAGGAAAACCAGTTTGAACTTAGCGAGGAACGCATTGCGCTTTGGTGCACGCAAATTCGCCGGGAGTTTGGCCTTGCCTAATGTAGGCGCGGCAGCACTCCGGTTAATGTCGCGTAATTTGATGTACCGTCGCCAATGGGCGCGTATAACTTTTACCGAAAGACTCTGCCGTCATCGGTTTGGCGTAGAGAAAGCCCTGCGCCAGTTGGCATCCCATATCCTGCAACAACTCTTCCTGGCCTGGACGCTCGACGCCCACGGCGACGACGGTCTTATCGAGTAATTCGCCAATACCAATCAAAGCTCGGATCAGGGTGGTGTCTTCCTTACCGGTTCGCACCCGCGCCAGCAGACGCTGGTCGAGCTTGAGCGTGTCGACGGGCAAGTCGCGCAGATAGCGGAAATCCGCATGGCTCGAGCCAAACTGGTCGATGCAGAAGCGGACGCCGGCCTGATTCAGCTGGCGCATAAACTGATGAGCCCGGTTGGGATTCTGCAGAATGACACTTTCAGAAATTTCCAGCATGAGCATAGACGGTGACAAATTAAACTGCTCGAGGGTGTCGAGAGCCATTTCGGCAAATCCGGCGTCATTGACCTGCGATCCGGCAATGTTTATCGATAAATAATCGATGTCGATGTGTTGAATACGCCAGGTCTGCAGCTGCTGGCAAACCTCATTGAGTGTCCACTCTCCGATCGATGCGGTGATGCCTGCCTCTTCCGCAAGCACCATAAAATCTGCCGGAAAGATGATACCCCGGCAATGGTGATTCCAGCGCAGCAGACCTTCACATCCCACTACTTGGCCCGTGCGGATATCGTGCATGGGCTGATAGGCCATTTCCATCTGACCGCGTTTCAGCGCCAACCGCAGCTCGGACGGGAAGAAAAGAGCCTTCGCCATATGGCTGGACTCGCCTTCCGAGAGACTGAAAAAGCCGTTTCTGCCTTCCGCCTTAGCACGATACATAGCGCTGTCAGCACACTTGAGCAAACTCATCAGGTCTTCGCCGTCCTCGGGATAAACGCCGACACCGACGCTGGCGGACATCTCAAGTTTGTCATCTGGGATATTAAAGGGCTCGACAAAACAGCCCATTATTTTTTTGGCAATAGAGGTGACCTCGAGAGAATCCTCGACGTTTTCGGTAATGACTGTGAATTCATCGCCGGCGAGCCTCGCCACGGTATCGCTCTGCCGCACCGCGGACAGTAGACGTCTGCCCACTTCTTTTAGGATTTCATCGCCAACATGATGGCCATGTGCGTCGTTGATCAGTTTGAAGTTATCGAGGTCGATGAAAAAGATGGCTAACTGGGTACTACTGCGTCGGGCCCGTTTTATACCCTGATCGAGGCGGTCGAGAAACAGACGCCGGTTGGGTAAATCCGTGAGATTATCGTGATTGGCTTGGTATTCCAGTTCCTGGTGAGTGCGTTTCATCGCGGAAAGGTCCGCGAAAAACAGCACATAGTTGGTTATTTCGCCCGCTTCGTCACGCATTACGTTAACCGACATATTCGCCGAGAATAACTCTCCCGACTTGCGTCGCAGCGAAATCTCGTCGCTCCACGTGCCTGTATCGCGCAAACCACCAAGCATACCACGATAGAAAGTGATGCTTGGTTGACCGACGATATGAAAGCCCTTGCGATGTCCAACCACTTCAGGCGCGGTATAACCCGTGAGTCGAGTGTATTCATCGTTGACCTGCGTCACGATGCGATGACGATCCAGCATGACGATGGCTTCGGTCGCTTTCAGGAAAACCTGTTCGGCGAGACTAACTTGCGCGCGAAGCGCGGCTTTGTCGGCGACGTCGACGGAAACACAGTGAAAAGCTCCGGGACGGCCCTGCTCTTCCGGAAAGAAAAAATGTTCGACACGGCGATCTCCCTTTCGAGAGTCTCCTTTCACCTGTTCCCCGGCCAGGGCGCGCTTGGCGAGCGTAAAAAGCTCGGGATCGACGGATTCGAGCGCATGAATTTTTTGATGGCGCAGTTGTTTGGCCGACCACAGCTGCTGTAGCGCAGCATCGCCCTCGACACTTTTGATTCGACCGCGCGCGCTGATTTTCCAGACCAGCATCGGTGATATTGCGCTGATATGCTGCAATACCCTGTCGTCGACCTGGTTTTCGGACTGGGGCTGTCTGGGTGCGGTAAAATAATTTAACAGGATAACGGTCAACGCCCACGCCGCTAGCAGCAATGCATAAGGCAGCCAGTCCCTGCCAGGCGCCAGCGATGTCTGCGAGTACAGCAGTACACCCACCGTGACGTAAACTGCGGCGATCAATAGTTGCCAGATTGCGCGATAGTTGCTCTGCATGATCCGTGGCGCCGTCAGCGGTATCTCGAAGGAGCAGGTCACCCGGTTGCAACCGGCATAACCCACTGATTGTCTGGAGTATAGAGACAAGGGAGAAGTGGGCGCAACTACCACGCGCCGCTAATTGCCCAGTGGTTCATTTGCCAACCCGAGCGGCTATGTTTCGAATATTACAACTGCACCCTTAAGAACTATTGGGAATAAAAAATAGGCGCTGGCGGGCTACGCTTGGAATTCGGGTCGACCCGGTGATCCCGACAGCGAATAATCGATCTAATCGCGTGATCTCTAATCACCTCCAGCAATCACCTCCAGCGCAGCAAGGCCACACGCTTGCATTGGCTGAACCATCTGCGCCTACTACGCCCTCCACGCCAATTACGCGCATCCCTGGCTACAATTACGCGTATTCTTGGTAAAAGACCGGCGCTGCCTATAAATCGCGCGCGATCAATTCCAGCATGATTTCACTGGTGCCGGCATAAATACGAGCCACCCGGGAATCGGCGTACATACGGCAAATCAGGTACTCATCCATATAACCGTAGCCCCCGTGCAGCTGCAAACATTGATCCAGGACCGTTTGCTGCAATTCAGGCAACCACCACTTACACATGGACGCAGTAGTGTTATCTAATTCGCCAACGGCGACCAGTTCGATACACCGGTCCACAAAGACGCGGGCCGCGCGCGTTTGGGCGTGGATTTCAGCCAGCTTAAAACGCGTATTTTGCTGGTCAAACAAAGACTTACCAAAGGCCTTGCGATCTTTGACATAACTGACGGTTTCCGCGAGTGCACCCTCCATGGTAGCGATCGTCTGAACGCCTACGGTGGTGCGCTCGTATGGTAGATCGCTCATTAATTGCGCAAAGCCCTGTCCCTCCTCGCCACCCAGTAACTGGCTTTCGTGGACGCGGACGTCTTCAAAAAAAAGCTCGCAGGTATCCTGCGCCTTCTGCCCAAGTTTCTTTAATTTACGACCTACCCGGTAACCATCGAGGCCAGCGGTCTCCAGCACCAGAATTGACAAACCTCTGCCGCCGGCATTCGGATCTGTTTTGACGATCAGTAGCAATAATTCACACAGATAACCATTGGTGATAAAGATTTTTGAGCCGTTGACCACATAGTAGTCCCCTTCCTTTTGCGCTCGCGTGGCGATGGCCTGCAAATCCGACCCAGTGCCGGGTTCCGTCATCGCAATGGCACCGATCATCTCACCGCTGGTCATCTTGGGTAGCCAGCGGTTTTTTTGCTCCTCGGTACCGTGATTCAGAATGTAATTGGCGCTGATGCTGTGCACGCCCTGGCCCATGCCTGTCAGACCGCGCCGCCACTGCTCCTCATAGAAAACCGCCTCGTAACGGAAATCGGCACCAACACCGCCGTATTCTGCCGGAATGTCCGTACACAGAAATCCCTGGGTGCCGGCCTTGCGCCAGAGAGATTTGTCGATATGTTGCTGCTGCCGCCACGTCTCGTCGTAGGGCGCCATTTCCGTTTCGACGAATTTGCTGACGGAACGCCGAAAAATATCGAGTTCCTCGTCCATCCAGGGGGAACGGTATGTGCTCATAGCTGTTTGCCTGCTCTTTTCGTTTTAATAATGTCATCCTGTATCAGCGCCACATCTCCCTGGCTGACATATTCAGATTCTCATTTCGCATATTGTTCACATGTGCCGTCAGCGTCAGGTCGCTTGCAGGCAGGGACCAAGGCGCTCGATCGGACCGGCACCTGCTCGCGTGTCCGCGCTAATTACCGCATTGCTAGTCCTGAGCCAATTGGGAATGCGATCCGTCTGGACCTCATTTTTCCTGGCCTTGACGCACCGTCGCCCGGCCGGTCAGTTTTACCCCTCCGTTTTGATCGACAGCTTTTAAATCAATGACAAAGGCGCTCTCTCCATTGATCACTACTTGCTCCCTCACCTCGCCTGAACAGGTGATTTCGTCACCCACATAGACCAGGGCGACAAACTTGACCTCAAAGCTGATCAGCGCGGTTTGCGGTATCCAGTTGGTCAGCATCTGGCCCATATAGGCCATATTTAACATGCCGTGAGCAAAAACATCCTCTTTGCCTGAAGCCCGGGCAAAATCCGTGTCCACGTGAATGGGATTGTGGTCGTTTGACGCACCGCAAAAATAGGCCAGGGTCGCCCGCGTCAGCGGACCCTTGGTGAGCGGCGGGAGAATATCCCCAACCGCTATATCGGGAAACGCGATGTACGGCATATCGACCGTCCGTTTCGGGCCGGGCACCCGGCTCGCTCCCTGTTACTTTCATACTTGTCCACCGCGGCCGCGAAGGTCATGTTCGTTGCTCGACCAGTGTTTGTTTTAATAGCGCCACCCTGACACCGAACTGGTTAGTCACCAGCGTTTCCTCGACCATAAAGCGAAACCTGCCCCGGGCCTTTTCGTACGCATCAACGATTTTAGGCGCAAAAGTGATGCGATCGCGGCCAAATATCGGCTCAAAATAGTCAAAACGTTGCCGGGTGTGCAACAGCTTTGTCAGATCCATACCCATAGCTCTGGGCCTGACAAAGGGGTCTGGGACAGCGGAACTCAAAGTCACCGCATAAGTGGGAGGTGCCATAATCGAACGATAGCCTGCCGATTTTGCCGCCAGCAACACAGGTAATGACA
>OBJS01000336.1_pt1 | contig 11420 bp, 10 predicted proteins | sample 1519851 | NCBI WGS metagenome assembly OBJS01 (sample SAMN03019806, study PRJEB22545) | beach sand metagenome | biome: beach; feature: sea beach; material: beach sand | place: USA: Municipal Pensacola Beach, FL | collected 2010-10-20 | depth 25-47 cm m
GGCGCGGGCTGACCGCGCCGGTTCTCTGGCCGGGCTTCCTCTTCCAGCGGTGGCCTGGTTAGAGTTTGACGCGGCGCAGGCGCAGGGCGTTGGCGATGACCGAAACAGAAGACAGGCTCATCGCCGCGGCGGCAATGATCGGGGATAGCAGCACGCCGAAAAAGGGGTAAAGAATTCCAGCAGCAACCGGCACACCAAGCCCATTATAGATAAAGGCGAAGAATAAATTCTGCCTGATATTACGCATCGTCGCATGCGCCAGCATCCGGGCACGGACGATCCCCATCAGATCGCCTTTCACCAGCGTGATGCCCGCGCTTTCCATCGCCACATCCGCGCCGGTGCCCATGGCGATGCCGACATCGGCGGTGGCAAGTGCGGGCGCGTCATTCACCCCGTCGCCCGCCATCGCAACCCGTGCACCCTGCGCGCGCAAACTTTCCACCAATGCCGCCTTCTGCTCGGGCAGAATATTTGCCTCTATCGCATCGATGCCGAGCTGGCCTGCCACAGCCCGGGCCGTGCGCTCGGTATCGCCGGTTGCCATCACGATGCGCATGCCCGCCGCATGCAGCGCGCGGATGGCGGCAGAGGTCGTATGCTTGATCGGATCGGCGACCGCGATCACGCCGGCAAGCACATTATCGACTGCCAGAAACATCGCGGTCTTGCCCTCGCCGCGCAATTCATCGGCCCGGGCCTCGGCATCCGCCCCGGCCATATCAATACCCAGATCCAGCATCAGCGCCGCATTGCCAAACGCCGCCGCCCCGATCCCGGCGATTTGGCCGGTAATGCCTTTGCCGGTGACGGCTTTGAAATCTTCAACTGGCAGCGGCTCAACCCCCCGGTCCGCCGCATCGGCCAGGATCGCCTCCGCCAGCGGGTGTTCGCTGCCCCGCTCCAGCCCCGCGGCGATGGCAACAAGTTCGTCACTGCCCTGTCCGCCCAGCGCGATCACATCGGTCAGCACCGGCTTGCCTTCGGTCAATGTGCCGGTCTTGTCGATAATCAGCGTATCCACCTTGGCAAAACGCTCCAGCGCTTCTGCATCACGCATCAGGATGCCCGCGGTTGCGCCGCGTCCGGTGGCAACCATGATCGACATGGGTGTGGCAAGCCCAAGCGCGCAAGGGCAGGCGATGATCAGCACGGAAACCGCCGCAACCAGCCCGTAAACCATCGCCGGTTCAGGCCCCACCAGCGACCAGATGATGAAGGCCGCAATCGCGACCCCTACCACCGCAGGCACGAAATATCCGGCCACCTGATCGGCCAGCGCCTGTATAGGCGCGCGGCTGCGCTGCGCTGTGGCGACAAGTTCGACAATCCGCGCCAGCATGGTGTCAGCGCCAACCCGTTCGGCGCGCATGATGAAACTGCCGCCTGCATTGAGCGTACCGCCGGTCACCAAATCGCCATTGGCTTTTTCAACCGGCAATGGCTCCCCGGTGATCAGCGATTCATCGACCGAGGAATGCCCGTCTGTCACGATGCCGTCAACCGGTACCGCCTCCCCCGGACGCACGCGCAACCGGTCGCCCGGCTGCACATCGGCAAGCGGTATATCCGCCTCTGCCCCGTCCGGCCCGATCCGGCGCGCGGTCTTTGGCGCAAGGTCCAGCAATGCGCGCATCGCATCGCCTGTCCGCTCACGCGCGCGCAGCTCCATCACCTGCCCCACAAGAACAAGGATGATGATGACGGCCGCCGCCTCGAAATAGACCGGCACGATGCCCTGCGCCGTTCGGAAGGCTTCGGGGAACATGCCCGGCGCAAGCGCGGCAACCATGCTGTAGATCCAGGCGACCCCGGTGCCAAGCGCGATCAGCGTCCACATATTCGGGCTGCGATTGACAAGCGAGGCGCGACCGCGCTTGAAAAACGGTGCCCCGACCCACAACACCACCGGCGTTGCCAGCACAAGCTGCACAAATATCGCGCCGCGCGGCCCAAACCAATTCGCCACAGGCACCCCCAGATGCGCGCCCATCTCAAGCAGAAAAACAAGCCCGGCAAGCGGTGCGCCGATCCACAGGCGACGGGTAAAATCCACAAGCTCCGGATTGGGGCCGGCATCGGCGGGCGGGATCCCCATCGGCTCCAGCGCCATGCCGCAGATCGGGCAGTCGTCCGGCCCGTCCGTCACGATTTCGGGATGCATCGGGCAGGTATATTGCGTGCCTGCCGGCATCGGCGCGGGCGCCGGACGATCGCCAAGATAGCTGTCGGGCGCGGCCGCGAACTTCTCCTCACAGCGCGCGGAGCAGAAATAATAATCTGTGCCCGCATGCCGGGCGCTGAAGCGCGCGGTCTGGGGCATCACCTGCATACCGCAGACCGGGTCGCGCCTTGCGTCGGCATCGGCATGTGTTTCGTGGCTGTGTTGCTGCACCATCCTTGACGACCTTTGCGTGTCTCACTGCTGAAGATGATGAAGCTTCCAGCAACTGGCAGGTCAAGCTTTGCTTTCTTGAGGATTTCCCACAGCTTTTTCAGCCATTCTGCGCTAAAAGGGGTCGCAATCCCGAATGGTAGCGAGGAAGGAATGCCCCGATGCAGCATGTAATCAATATTCTGATGCTGGTGGTGCCGGTGCTTTATGTGACCCTGCAAACGCTTGTGCTGCGGCAATGGACGGGCTTTCATCAGCGGCTTGCGTTGCTGCCGCTGGCCGGCTGGGCGGTTTGGGGGGCGGTCCTCGGCTATCGGGTTCTGCAGGGGGAGGCGGTGCGCCCCGCGCTGCCCGGCGAAGTTATGACCTTTTCGGGACTGAGCCTCATCTATCTCGGCACGCTTGCGGTCATGCGCAAAATCCAGAAACAAAACGCGGAATAGCGCAGCACCCTATAGCGCCGCAGACTGGCTGCCCCTACCTCACGCGCCGGGTATGGGCAGACGCACCCAGATCGGGTGATGATCGCTTACATCATGTTCGAAACGGCGCACGAAACTGCCCGAGCGGGGCACCTGCCGGAAGCTCTCCTTTCCATGCAATGCGCGGGCAAACAGATCGGCAAAGGCGAACACCCCATAGTCGAAAGCATTTGCCCCGGCCTGTCCCGCCGCATCATTTGCCAGATAGTCGGGCAGCGCCCCATCCGCCCCGAAAAAACCGATCTGATCATAGGTTTCTGTCATCCGGGCGGTTGACATGAAGCGCCCCTTGCCATCCCCCCGGGGCGGGGGACCGCGCCGCGCCGGCACATCGAGAAACGGGAAATTCACCTGATAGCCCGCGCCGACATCCTGGTTCATCGCCTTGATCGCGGCCTCCGCCTCCGCCATCGAGGTAAAGCGTTTCTCGAACTCCAGATTCATATCGCCGAACAGGATGATATTGCGGTGATAGAGCCTGTCTTTCGCCTTGGTGCGCCAACGCAGCCAGTCGACCAGCGCATCAAATTCCATCTTCCGCTCCTCGGCCGAGCGGCTCTTATTGCCATACAGCAGATGCGCATTTACCGCGTTGAAATCGAGCCCAGCCGCCCCGCCCGCACCGCGCACCCGGAAGGAGGCGACATGCGGCGTACGGATGAATGTCAGGAAATTGGACAGCACGAAAGCCGGTTTTGCGGGACGCGCGCTGCGCTGGCCCGCCTTGAATTCCTCAAGCTTGATGTCATAAACCCGCATCAGCGCGTCATGCGCCTGAAAATCCGCCATGAAAGCGTCCCATTTCTCATGGATCGTATCGAGCACGGCGCGCCGGTCGAAAGTGATGTCGGATGCCATCTCGGTCCGCTCGACCCGGTCCCAGCGATAGAGGAATGCAAGCCGTTCCTGGCTGACATCAACGCCGGGCCGCGCGCCGGTTACATCCGACACGATGAGCGCATATTTATCCGCATCCCGCAGCATGGATTTGAGTTTTCTGAGCCCGCGCAGATCGTCCTTCACCTCCTGAATCGCAACGAAATCGCAGCGGCTGACATAATCGGCAAGCAATTGCCACGCGCCTTGTGTCCGGCCCGAACGGCTATCCACCCCGCGCGTGCCGGGATTGCCAAGCGCCCGAATATTGAAAGAAGACAGGATCACCGACCCCGCGCGCCGCTCGGGCATACCGAACGGCTCATCGGATGTCGGCGCTGCCGCGAGCACCGCATTAATATCGCCCCACTCACCATCGCTGAAACGCGCCATCTTCTGCCCCCCTCATGGCTTGCGGTGCTGCGGCACCGACCGGACCATCAAGCATCGCCCCGGATGCCGTGCAATGGCAAGCCTGTTGCGTTATAGTGCGCGCCGATTTGCGCAAGCTGAGGGACGGTCGTCGCGTGAACGCCGCTGAAAATAACATTTCCGTTGCCCCTATGATGGACTGGACGGACCGGTTCGACCGCTATTTCCTGCGGCGGATCAGCCGGCATGCGCTGCTTTATACCGAAATGGTGCATGCGGAAGCCGTGCTGCGCGGGGAGCGCGATCACCTGTTGCGGTTTGACCCGTCCGAGCATCCGGTGGCATTGCAGCTGGGCGGCTGCGATCCGATAAGCCTTGCCGAGGCGGCGCGGATCGGCGCGGATTATGGCTATGACGTCATCAACCTCAATGTCGGCTGCCCGAGCGACCGGGTACAGTCGGGCCGGTTCGGTGCCTGCCTGATGGCCGATCCGGGACTTGTCGCGCGCTGCGTCACCGCCATGCAGAAGGCCGCGCCCGACGTGCCCGTGACGGTTAAATCCCGCATCGGCATTGACGATCAGGACCCGCACAAAGTGCTGCCCGCCTTCCTTGCCATGCTGCTCGAAGCCGGGTGCCGCCATGTCGTGATCCATGCGCGCAAGGCCTGGCTCAAGGGGCTCAACCCGAAGCAGAACCGGGAAATCCCGCCGCTCGATTATCCGCTCGTCCATGCGATGAAGCAGGCATTTCCCACGCTCCACATCACGATCAATGGCGGGGTGGAGACGCTGGCCCAGGCGAACGAGCATTTGCGGCATGTGGACGGGGTGATGATCGGACGCGCGGCCTATCGCAATCCCTATCTGCTCGCCCCCGTCGATCGGGAATTTTACGGTGCGACGACGCCGGTGCCCGACCGGAGCGACATTATCGCCGAACTTGTCCCCTGGGTCGCAGCGCAATGCGCCGATGGCGTGCCGCTGCATCGCATCACGCGGCATATTCTGGGGCTGTTTCAGGGGCAACCCGGCGCCCGCATCTGGCGCAGATATCTGAGCGAACATGCGCACCTCCCCCATGCCGGCGCGGAGGTGATAACAGAGGCGCTGAACCGGGTTTCGGACGCCCGCCTCGCACGGGCGGCCTGACGCTGTGGAGCTGCTTGCCGGTTACGATTTCGTCGCGCTTGGCCTGCTTGCGGGGGCACTGCTCTTCACCGGGGTGATTGCGGGGGTTTTGGCCGGGCTGCTCGGTGTCGGGGGCGGCATCGTCATTGTGCCGGTATTGTTCCATCTCTTCACGCTGCTCGGTATCGATGAGGCGGTGCGCATGCATCTTGCGGTCGGCACCTCGCTTGCCACGATCATCCCCACATCAATCCGCTCAATCCGCGCGCACCATGAAAAAGGCGCGGTCGATTTCGACCTGTTGAAGGGGCTGGGCCTGCCGATCCTTGCGGGCGTGGCGCTGGGCGGGGTGGTGGCGGGCATCGCCGAGGGCGGCATATTGATGGCGGTATTTGCGACCGTCGCGCTCATCGTATCGCTGCATATGGCGTTCGGGCGTGAGGACTGGCGACTGGCCGACGCGCTGCCGACCGGGCTAGCGCGTGGCGCGATCGGCACGGTGATCGGGCTTATCAGCGTGCTGATGGGGATCGGCGGCGGCACATTGGGGGTGCCGATCCTCAATCTGTGCAGCTTTCCCATCCACCGCGCGGTGGGCACCGCCGCGGGTTTCGGGCTCATCATCTCCGTGCCTGGCACACTTGCGATGATCGCCGGCGGCTGGGGCGTGCCGGGGCTGCCGCCCTTCTCACTCGGTTATGTCAATCTGATCGGTTTTGCGCTGATCGTGCCGACGACCGTGCTTGCCGCCCCCTGGGGTGCACAGCTTGCCCACGCGATCAGCCGCCCGGCCCTGCGCCGCGCCTTCGCCCTGTTCCTTGCGCTTACGAGCATCCGCATGTTTCTGGATCTTGGCGGTTAATTGAGCCCAGCCCCTTCACCCATTCGGCGCAAGCGCGGCGAGTAGTCCTTCGTCAGGCAGTGGCGTGCCCTCGGGATCAAGCGGCTGAATGCAGACATGATCGGCACCGGCCGCGACATGCGCGTCAATACGGGCGCGGATGGCAGCGTCATCCCCCCAGGCAACAAGCCCGTCGACAAGCCTGTCCGCCTGACCGTCAATCTCTTCGACTGTGAAGCCAAGCCGCAGCAGATTATTGCGGTAATTGGGCAGGGCAAGATAAAAGCCGATCCCCTGCCGCGCAATGGCCCGCGCCTTCTCGGGATCGGTTTCGCGTAGCACCTTCTGCTCGACACAGAGCCAGCGATCAGCTCCCAGAATGTCGCGCGCCTGCCGCGTATGTTCCGGGGTCACGAGATAGGGATGCGCCCCGCGCGCATGACTGGCCGCAAGCGCCAGCATTTTCGGGCCAAGCGCCGCGATCACCGTGGGCGGCGTCTCGCCCGGCGGCACCGCACCGTAATCCCCGGCATTCGCCATCGCCTCAAGATAGGCGCGCATGGTGGCGAGCGGTGATTTGTAATCATGGCCGCGCATCCCCTCGACAAGCGGGGCATGCGACACGCCAAGCCCGAGCAGGAAGCGATTGCCCGATTGTTCGGCCAAGGTCCGCTGCCCGGTGAAGGCGGCCCGCGCATCCCGCGCATAGATATTGGCGATCCCCGTCGCAATGATGAGCCGGTCGGTATTGGCGAGCAGCCAGGCCGCATGAGCGAGCGGTTCGCGCCCGATCGCCTCGGGTATCCACAAGGCGGCATAACCCCATTCTTCGAGCCGTTTGGCGAATGCCGCCGCGTCAGCAGCCGACATCGCATCGGTCGCCCACCAGACGCCGAGTTTTCCAAGCTGCATCGCCTATCCTCCCTTACCTAAAAGTTCATGCGCGACCATCACGCATTCCGTCGACATTTCCGTTATCGGGATAGCTCCCCTGCGCGCACCTGTCAGTCAGCCCTGTCTACGCACGCGCAGATAGACAAACCAGTAAACCACCCCCACCAGCAGCACGCCACCGATCACATTGCCGATGGTGACCGGGATAAGATTAGTTGCGAGCGCTGTATAGCCGAGCGCGGCAAAACCATCCGGCGTCTGCCCGATGGCGGCCCAGAAACTGTCCGGCGCAAACCCCTTGATCGCCAGTCCAAAGGGCAGGAAGTACATATTGGCGATGGAATGTTCGAACCCGGCCGCGACAAAGGCGGTAATGGGCGGAATAATCGCAAGGATCTTGTCGGTCGTGCTGCGCGCACTATAGCACAGCCATACCGCCAGACAGACAAGCACATTGCACAGGATCCCCCGGAACAGCGCTTCGGTAAAGGGCAGTGCGGCCTTGGCTTCCGCGGTGGCAAGCGCCGCTACACCCACCGCCCCGCCGCCCAGCGCATAGGTTCCCGCCAGGAACACCATGATGGCGGTCGCCGCCGCACCGATGAAATTGCCGATATAGACAATCGCCCAGGCGCGCAGCATTTCCGACAGTCGCACCTTGCCCCCCGCCCAGGCCATGACGATCAGATTATTGCCGGTGAAAAGTTCCGCGCCACCAACAACCACAAGAATAAGGCCGAGCGAAAAGACAAGCCCCGATAACAGCCGCACGACGCCAAAGGGTAATTCGCCTGCGGCACCGGCGGCGACTATGGTCGAGAAGATGCCGCCAAAGGCGATGAACGCCCCGGCAAGCACCCCCAGCGTCAGCAGGCTCAGTACATCCTGCCGTGCTTTCGCGGCCCCGATGCGTTCCGCCTTGTGCGCCATTTCCCCCGGCAACAACGCATCGATGGAATGGCTTTCTGTCGGCACCGTTTCCGGCATGCCCGCCCCCTTTTTTGTTTAGTGCGGCACTAGCCGACCTGCCGCATGAGAGCGGCATATTGATCGAGTATCGGCAGCACCTCATCGGACTTCGCCGGGGGCAAGCCGAAAATCACCCGTGTCACCCCGGCATCGGCCAGCGCCTTGAGCTTGTCAGGTTCGGGCGGGGCAGCAAACAGCGTCACCTCGACACTATCGGGATCACGATCATGTTCGGCCACCATCTGCCGGAATTGCGGCAGCTCTTCCAGCAGGTCGCCGCGCCCCAGAATTGGCATCCAGCCATCGCCATATTCCGCCGCACGCCGCGCGCCATAGGGGAAGATGCCACCGACATGAATTGGCGGATGGGGTTTTTGCACCGGCTTGGGCCAGGTCATGAACGGTTCGAAATTCACATATTTGCCGGAATATTGCGGCTTGCTTTCGGTGCAGATCACCTTGATCGCCTCGACCCGCTCGCGCATCACGCCCATGCGCTTCTTGAAATCGGTGCCGTGATCGGCCATTTCCTCGGCATTCCAGCCCGCCCCGATCCCGAACAGAAAACGCCCGTTCGACAACTGGTCAAGGGTGCAGATTTCCTTGGCAAGCTGAATCGGGTCGCGCTGCACGATCAGGCAGATACCGGTCGCCAGCTTGAGCTTTTTGGTCACTGCCGCCGCTGTCGCGAGCGAGATGAAAGGATCCATTACGTCGTAATACATCTTCGGCAGTTCGGGCCCGCCCGGCCAGGGGGATTTGCGCGATACCGGGATGTGCGAATGCTCGGGCACCCAAAGCGATTCAAAGTCCCGCTCTTCCGCCGCGATCGCGAGATCGGCGGGCGAGATCGAGTAATCTGTCGGAAAAATCGTGATGCCATATTCCATGATGAAGCTCCCCTGAAATTTTTCCCGAGCTTAGCGCGGCTTCGCCGCTTGCGCCAAACATTCGACAGCCGCCCCTCCCGCGCATAGAATTTCCTGGAACAAGGCGCCCGGAGAAGAGGCGCATAACGGCAGGGGAGGAAAAGATGATCGAGGTTGGAATTTTTTGCGGCTTCAGCGCGGCAACACCGCCCGAAGACGTCATTGCCATGGCGCAGGCTGTGGAAGAACGCGGCTTTCACTGTCTGTGGGTGCCCGAGCATGTCTTGTTTTTCGAGGAATATGCCTCACGCTACCCCTATTCCGAAGACGGGCGCATTCACGGGTTCCGCAATGGCATGCTCGACCCGTTCGTTGCGCTGACCTTCCTTGCGGCCAACACCAGGACGATCCGGCTTGGCACAAGCATCTGCCTTGTGCCGCAGCGCGAGCCGATCTACACCGCGAAACAGGTTTCCGATATCGATTTTCTGTCGGGCGGTCGGCTCAATTTCGGGGTCGGCATCGGCTGGCTGAAGGAGGAGTTCGACGCGCTGGGCATTGATTTCAAGACCCGCGCCAAACGCACGCGGGAATGTTTCGGCGTGATGAAGGCGCTTTGGACGGAAGACGAATCCTCCTATCGGGGGGAGATGTTCGATCTGCCCCCCTGTCTGCAATTCCCCAAGCCCGTGCAGAAGCCGCATCCGCCGATCTTCTTCGGCGGCGAAAGCGATCCGGCGCTGCGCCGGGTGGCGGATATCGGCCAGGGCTGGATGGGCGCGGGCATGACGCCCGAGGAAATGCTGCCCCGGCTTGCCCGGCTCGATGAACTGCTTGCCGAAAACGGGCGTACACGCGCTGACGTAAAAATCTATGTGATGCCGAATGTGCCAGGCCGTGACCCGGACCTGTTCAAACGCTATGAAGAGATCGGCGTCGAGCAGGTCATTCACGCAGTTGGCGGACGCGGGCTCGATGAATTCAAAACCCGCCTCGATGCGATGGCCAAGACGGCCGGAATCGCGGCATAATCACCGCAACGCATAATCGCAGCAACGCATATGACCGGTAACAGGAAACAGAAGAATGCTTGAAGGAATCAAGGTCGTCGAACTGGCGACATACATGGCGGCGCCGTCCGCGGCAATGATGCTGTCGGACTGGGGCGCGGATGTCATCAAGATCGAGGATCTGGAGGGCGATGCGATCCGTAACGCCTTTACCGGCATTTCGCGCAACAAGCTTGAAGGCAATCCCATGTTCGCCTTCGACAATCGCGGCAAGCGCGGTATCTGCGTGAATATCCGCAGCGATGATGGCCGCGATATCGTGCACAAGCTGGCGCGAGAGGCCGACGTCTTCATCACCAATGTGCGGCCAGCGGCACTCGAACGGGCTGGCCTCGATTACGAAACGCTGAAGCGCGAGAATGAACGGCTGGTCTATGCCAGTGTCACCGGCTATGGCCTGCAAGGGGAAGAAGCGAACCGACCCGGCTTTGACATTGTGGCCTTCTGGGCGCGCTCGGGGCTGTGCCGGATGATGATGCCCAAGGGCTCCGAACCTGTGCCGCTGCGCGCGGCGATGGGCGACCATGTCACCGGCATTGCCACGGTGGCGGGCATCATGGCCGCACTATACGACCGCAACACGACCGGCAAGGGCAAGCTTGTCGAAGCCTCGCTTCTGCGCACGGGCATTTTCGCGCTCGGTTCGGATATGAGCACCCAGCTTCACTTCGGGCGGCTGTCATCCACGACGCCACGGGCGGAAGCGACCGAGGTGACGCGCAATTTCTACGAAACTTCGGACGGGCATTGGCTGATGCTGATCCCGCGCGGCAACAAGACCGACCTGCAGACGATCTGCGATGTGGTGGGCTATCCCGAATTGCCCAAGGACCCGCGCTTCAAGACCCCGATCGACCGCAAGGAAAATGCGCGCGAGCTTGTCGCCATGTTCGATGCGGCATTCGCCAAACGCACATTGGCCGAATGGGGCAAGGCGCTGGATGACGCGGATCTTGTCTGGGCGCCGGTGCAGCATACCTCGCAGGTGGTCGAGGACCCGCAAGCCTGGGCGGCCGGCGCCTTCGTCGATATTCCCGATGGCCATGGCGGCAAGATGAAAGGCGTTGCCTCCCCGATCCGGTTCGATGGCAAGGATGTGGAAATCCGCCGCCCGACGCCGAATGTGGGCGAACATACCGCCGAGGTCCTGCGCGAACTCGGCTATGACGAGGCGATCATCGACCGGTTGCGCGCGGACGGCATCGTGAACTGACGAGGCGACGGCGGACAAAATCCGCGCCGTCTTGCATTGCCGGCTTATGAACACATATGTGAACAGATCGGCAAAATTTACACTGGATCTGGATATCAATATTTAGGGGAATCTGACTATGGGGATCGAAGTGGGCGGTATTATCGGACTGTTGATTCTGATCGCCGATATCTGGGCGATCGTGAATATTTTCCAAAGCGGTGCGGGCACCGGCGCCAAGGTGTTCTGGATCATTCTGATCCTGCTGCTGCCGGTCGTCGGCCTCATTATCTGGTTCTTCGCCGGCCCGCGCGGTACAGCGGCCCCCAC
>OBJS01000337.1_pt1 | contig 11407 bp, 11 predicted proteins | sample 1519851 | NCBI WGS metagenome assembly OBJS01 (sample SAMN03019806, study PRJEB22545) | beach sand metagenome | biome: beach; feature: sea beach; material: beach sand | place: USA: Municipal Pensacola Beach, FL | collected 2010-10-20 | depth 25-47 cm m
AGCGCATTGTGGCGCTGCTGGCTCCGGTGCTCGGGGCCGACAAGGTCCGTGCGCAGGTGACGGCGGACATGGACTTTACCAGCGTTGAAAGAACCAGCGAGGTTTTCGGTCCGGACAATTCGCGCGTGCGCAGCGAACAGGTTTCCGAACAGCAAAGTAAGACAGCCGGCGCCTCTGGCGTGCCGGGTGCGCTTTCCAACCAGCCGCCACCCGCGGGAACGATAGCCCAGGGTGTCGATCAGGATGCGGCGCCGTCCGCGCCCCAGCAGAGCAGTAAGCAGGCCACCACCAACTACGAGCTGGATCGCACCATCAGCCATATCAACGAAATGCCTGGCACCATCAGGCGGTTGTCGGTGGCGGTCGTGCTGGACTATCGGGAAGAGACCAGCGATGGTGGGGAAGCGTCGCGAGTGCCCCTGCCGCCGGAAGAAATCGAACGCTATACCCAACTGGTCCGCGAAGCCGTCGGTTTTAACGCCGAGCGGGGCGACAGTATCAATGTGGTCAATGCTTCCTTTCTGGTGCCGCCGGCTCTGGAGCCGATTCCCGAAACACCGATCTGGAAACAGGCGTGGGTGTGGACTCTGGGCAAGCAGATACTGGCGGTGCTGGGCGTGGCGCTACTGATCTTTGGCGTATTGCGGCCCGTGATGAACAGCCTTGCCAATTACAGCGGTCCCTTGCCTGGTGCAGGCGGCCCTCGTGCAATGGTGCCTGGACTGGAGGCGCCTGCGGTTTCCGGTGAATTGCAACTCGGTGAGGACCAGGTCAACTTGTCAGCCCAGGGTGGCGCCGGTGCCAATAGCGGCTACGAACGCCAGATCGCGATGGCCCAGGCGATCGCCATGGAGGATCCCAAGCGCGCGGCGCAGGTCGTAAAAGGCTGGGTTGCCGAGGATGAGTGATGGTTCTCCCTCCCTGAAAGGCCCCGATCGCGCCGCTGTCTTCCTGCTCGGTATCGGCGAGCAGTCAGCGGCGGAAGTGTTGAAACATCTGGGGCCAAAGGAAGTTCACAAGGTTGGCGAGGCGATGGCCGGCTTGAAAAACATCAGCCGCCAACAGGCTGAACAGGTGGTCACCAGTTTTTCCCAGGCGGTGGGCGACGTGACGTCGCTGTCGGGCGGCACGGAGGAGTATGTGCGCAAGGTGCTGGTGCAGGCGCTTGGGGAAGACAGGGCCGAGAGCATTATCAACCGCGTGCTGCTCGGTCGGGATTCTAAAGGTGTGGACTCCCTGCGCTGGATGGAAGCCCGCTCGGTCGCGGCGATGATCAAGGACGAACACGCGCAGGTGATCGCAATAGTCCTCTCCTATCTCGACAGCGATCACGCCGCCGAGGTCGTGGGATATTTGCCTGAAGGTGTGCGCAAGGACGCGATCGTGCGGGTGGCTCATCTCGATACCGTACACCCCTCGGCGCTCGCTGAGCTCGATGACTTGCTGGAAAAGCAACTCAGCGATGGTACGGTCTCTCAGCCGGCAGCCGTCGGTGGACTGAAAGCCACTGCTGATATTCTGAATCATCTCGACGGAGATTTGGAACAAGAACTCGTCGAAGCCATATCGTCCATCGATAGTGGCATGGGTGACCGGATCAAGGATTTGATGTTTGTCTTCGAAAACCTGCTGGAAGTGGATGATCGGGGCATTCAGCGACTGTTGCGGGAAATATCCTCGGATGTATTGATCATCGCGCTCAAGGGGGCCGACGACCAGGTGCGCAATAAAATCCTCAAAAATATGTCCAAACGAGCCGGGGAAATGCTCCAGGAGGACCTGGAAACCCGTGGTCCAGTGCGCCTCAGTGAAGTGGAGCAGGCGCAACGGGAGATACTGACAGTGGCAGGCCGTTTGGCGGACGAGGGTGAAATCGTACTCGGCTCACGGGGTGGAGAACAGTTTGTCTAAGCTGTCACCAGAAAAAAAACCGGCGAATCTGACGCCCTGGACGGCGCCGGCGGTGTTTGACGATTATCGTGACCGAAAGCCCGAGCCGTCGCCGCAAGCGGTTGCCGATCTGGAAAAACAGGCCCACTCGAAGGGTTACGAGGTCGGGCGATGGGAGGGATTGCAGGCTGGCCACGCGCAGATCGAGGCGCAGGTTGCCGAACTCAATCATCTGCTCGAGTCGTTCGTGCGGCCGTTTCAGCGCCTGGAGACAAAAGTAGAGGAAGAACTGGTACTGCTGGCGGGCGCTATTGCCGAACAACTGGTGCGTCGGGAGATCACGATCGACCCAGGCTTGCTCAAGGTGGCCGTCGAAGAAGCCGCCAGTGTGCTGGCTTCCACCGCACAGCAAGTGCGTTGTCACCTGCACCCGGAAGATGCCGCCCTAGTGCGCGCCGGACAGGGTGAAGCAGTGCCTCCTGGTGACTGGCAAATCGTCGACGACCCGCGTCTGAAGCGCGGCGAATGTCAGGTGCATAGTACCGACCAGTTGGTGGATGCCACGGTGCGGGCGCGACTCGACGAATTACTGCGCGGTCACTTCGAGCTCTCGGCCGCTGAAGGTGGCCCGTGAGCGGGCCGGATTCTCAGCTGAGCGACGGTGCTTTTCTGTCGCTCGACGGCCGCCTGGCGGCACATCGCGCGCGACTCAAGGCCGCAGAGCACTGGCCGGTATTGGCCGCCGATAAAGGCAAGCTGGTGCGCATGGTCGGATTGACACTGGAAGCGCGGGGCTGTCAGGCAGCGGTGGGCACGCGTTGTCTGCTGAGTACACCGGGTCGCGACAACGTCGAAGCCGAGGTGGTCGGTTTCGATAACGGCAAAATCTATCTGATGCCGGTAGGCAATACCCTCGGCCTGACCCCGAACGCGCTGGTTTCACCCTGTCGACGCGGAGGCGAAGTCGGCGCTGGCGACGAATATCTGGGCCGGGTGATCGATGGACAGGGGCAGCCGCTCGACGGCGGTGGCGATATTCAGGCAGATGTCCGCGTGCCCCTGCATGGCCGGCGCATCAATCCGTTACGGCGCAGCCTGATCACTGAACCGCTCGATGTGGGTATTCGCGCCATTAACGCATTGCTGACTATCGGCCGCGGTCAGCGCATGGGTTTGTTTGCCGGCAGCGGCGTTGGTAAAAGCAGCCTGCTGGGGCTGATGACCCGGTTCACCGGGGCCGATGTCGTCGTGATTGGATTGATTGGCGAGCGCGGCCGGGAAGTGCAGGAATTCGTTGAGGAAATCCTCGGCCAAGCGGGCATGGCAAAAGCCGTAGTGGTGGCAACACCGGCGGATGATCCGCCCCTGATGCGGCTACATGGGGCCTGGCGTGCGACTGCTATAGCCGAAAGTTTTCGCGACAGGGGGCTGAACGTGCTCCTGCTCATCGATTCCCTGACCCGCTTTGCCCAGGCCCAGCGCGAAATAGCCCTGGCCATTGGTGAACCACCGGTATCGAAAGGCTACCCGCCGTCTGTGTTCACGCGTCTGCCCCAGTTGGTTGAACGGGCGGGCAACATTGAGGGTGGCGGTTCGATAACAGCGGTCTACACCGTGTTGGTCGAGGGTGATGACCCCGCAGACCCCATCGCAGACGCCGCGCGCGCGATTCTCGACGGTCACATCAGCTTGAACCGACGACTGGCGGATGCCGGGCATTATCCGGCGATCGACGTCGAAGCCTCGGTGAGCCGGGCGATCAATCGCCTGGCGCAACCGGACCAACTGGCGCTGGTGCACGGTTTCAGGGATACCTATAGCACTTATCAACAGAACCGGGATCTGATCAGCGTCGGCGCCTACGCTCGCGGTGCCGATCCACGCATCGACAGAGCGATAGAAGCCTATCCGCGCCTGCAGGAATTCCTCCGGCAACCGGCGGGGCAACAGGTCACCTTTGCGCAAAGTATCGCTGATCTACGATCCCTGGAAGGCCTGATAGGACCGGCTTCCCAAGCGGCCTCTGCGCCCTAGGTCCGTGTTTTGACCCTCGTTTAGCAAGCTTGTGAAAGACCCCGGTCGATTGGACACTATCGTCGAGCTGGCCCGGCAGGCTGAAGACAAATCCGCCCGGCAATTAGCCGGTGCGGAAAACAAGCGCACCGCCGACAAACAACAGCTCGAGCAACTGCAGGCCTACTACGACGAATACGCGGCGCGTTTCGAAGCGGCGAGCAATCGGGGCATGAATGCTCGCCAGTTAAACGACTTTCAAATTTTCCTGGGCAACCTGCGACAGGCTATCGATCAGAAGAAGCGGGAACTGGACGACACCGAGAAGCGGCTGAACGCCCGACGGCGTGACTGGGTCGATAAACATCAGCGCACTACGGCGCTGGACGAGGTTCAGGCCGACTGGCGCACACAAAGAGCGCGAGAAAGCGAGCGCCGTGAGCAGCGGCTGGCGGACGACCGTGCCGGCGCCCGGTGCGGCGGCGTGCAAGGTGGCGACAAACGCCACGAGGAATGAGGCGGTCTGCACTGGCCCGCGAATTGCACCGATTCCCGCTATTTACGGCAATCCGCAATCAGCGGGTGGTGGATTTTCATGAGCCTGGTAGTGCCGAGCACATACGCCGCGCCGAGCGAACTGACGGCAACGCAACGCAGTACACGACCTAACACGGGCAAAGATGCCGGGGAATCCGGGGGCATCGCTGAATTCGACCTGGGCCTGGCTGAGAACCGGGACCCGGCAGATACTGCGAGCCCGGCGGCAAGCCGCGACCGGAATGAGGCATCGGGCGGCAAATCATTGCCGGATGGGGATGCCGACCCGTCGAATGCCGACAGGGCAGGCTCGAATAGCGATGAGGTCAGTACCGCGGCGAGGGCTGGGGATAGTGATGCACGACCCAGTCAGGATGATCCAGAAAACGATGCTGTTTCAGCGGTGGGACAAGGCGTTCATTCGCAGGCCGAGGCGGCTTATTCGGCCCGGCAATCGGCGAAAAAATCTGGCGGCAATAGTGAGCGCCCGCTGGGGAAGGCGGCCGTACCCGGAACCGCAGATGGCCGTCTGGCCAACGAGCGTCAGGCAGGGCTCGGTGTTCAGTCCCTGCCCGCGGTGCAACAAAGTCAGCACTTGGCCACTGAACTCATGGCTGGCGCAAAAGCAGAGGCTGCCAGCCAGATAAATTTACAGGCGGGAATCGCGGATACGGGGACTTCCGGGTCCGGATTGCTGACAGAACCCGGCCGCCTCACTTTCGGCGAGCTCTCGGGCAGCCGGCCGACTTTACAACTGAACACGCCGGCCGGACAACCGGGCTGGCATAATGAGATCGGTGGTCACCTGCGCTGGCTGATCAGTCAGGGTGTGCGCGTGGCGGATTTGCGTTTGAATCCGCCGGAACTGGGTGCTGTCGAAGTCCGTATCGCTACCGAGGGCGATCGCTCAAGCGTGACTTTTTTTGCCAGCAACGCGCAGACGCGAGAGTTGATTGAATCCGCGTTGCCTCGCTTGCGCGAGATGTTCGAGCAGCAGGGTTTGCAACTGGCAGATGCCGGTGTGTTTGGCGATCAGCAGCGGCAGGCTTCGCAAAACGACGAATCTAATGCCAACCTTCTGCCATCGGCAACTGGCAGGGAAGTCAACACCGACTCTGGTGCCTTTGCCCCAACCGGGGAAAGCGGCGTAGCGATGCTGGGGCCGGCTTCGCTCGTGGATTTTTATATCTAGGCCCATTCAAGGGGCCTATTCCAGATTAGGCGTTCATATTCGGGTTGGCTTTCCCTTGTGCACTTCTGTCCTGGTACCAGGGTCTGCTAATGCAAGACTTTCTTAGCAAGGTTTTCTTAATCTCGGTAGCGCTATATCAGTGGCGTCGTGCGCTGTGGGCCACTCAGGCAGGGGCTAGTGCCCCGCCAAAAAATAAAAACCACGTGACGCCTGATTTTGGTTTCGTGGCTGCGTAGACCCCGGGGGTTAGCCGGTGTCGGTAGGCTTCAGAGCACTAGAAAAACTATCCCTCGCCGGTTGCCGCAGGTCGTCGGTTTCTGCAAAACTCGCAGCCTTCTGTATTACGTACTTTCTTGTTTGGCAGCGAAGCTTACTCGCGGTCGTGAAGCAATGGCTCAGACGTACTCATCGATATGCTGCCCTTCGTCCTGGTCGGGGCGCCGGTGGCGCGGCGGGCTCTTTTTATTTTGTTTGGGTTTGTCTTCCGGTTTTTTCCGGCGATCTGCAATATTAGTGCTGGGCACGGATCGCGATGGAGGGAAAGTGGGTCGAATGTCGATTTTGTCTGCCATATGCTTCGCTCTCCGGGCTTGGCCAACAGGGGCAGGTTGTAAAATTGGTGTTTAGCTATTTCTCCTTACAGATAGCCGGATTCTAGGCAATCTCGCCGATAATTTGCCGAAAGGCAATGGCTGCCGGTGTTTGGGGGTCGACCTCAACAACAGGCAATCCTTTTTCTCCTGCGGTCGCGATATTGTCGTCGGCGGGCACAAAACCTGGCCATACCAACTCGCCGTGGGTGTCCTTCATTTCCGCCAATACCGATTCAGCCTCTTCCGGCGTTCCCTGGTATCGGGTGAGAACGAGGAGCTTTTTTAACTGCCGCTGTTTGCTGTTTTCGACCATTTGTGCGAACTGTAGCAAAGCTCCTAGAGATTCGTCCTGGAGCGCGTCTGCGCCTATGGGAATCACCAGTGTATCGCTGGCCGCCAGCGCGTTTACCATTAATATGCCGAGGTCCTGTGGACAGTTGATCACGATTGGATCCGACGCGGCCTCCAGGCTTGATAAAAACCGGCTTACGATCAGGCCTTTGCCTTCCTGAGCGCCGATAGCCTGCACCGATGTGGCCAGGTCTGTGCCTGCCGGGATCAAGGCTATACCGTCGACGCCGCTAGCCGCCGGTACAGTCTCGGCACTATCAGTATTTGGCGTGCCGCTGCTAAACAGATCGAAGAAAGTTAATCCCGGCGAAGCTTTTTCGCCGAAATAGTCGGCGAGTTTGTTGCGTGGATCCAGATCGGCAAGTATTACAGAAAGACCTTGCTGGACCAGCGCGCCTGCGAGTGAAACCGCGGTAGTGGTTTGTCCCTGATCAGCGATGGGGCTGGCGACGGCGATGATACTCACGGGTAAAGGCCGGTCACAGTTGGTGTAGCGAGATTTGAATTGACATAGGAAAAACGCCCAAGTTGTTTCAGTGCCGGGTCGTCGTCGCCTTTAGGTTCCGGGGAAAGCACCACGATGACGACTCTGCGATTGGCAGCGCGGCCCTCTGGTGTCGTGTTGTCGGCGATTGGACGGTGCTCACCGTAACCGATGGAAACCATTTGTGCGGGGTTGACGCCGTAGCTTGCGAAAAGCCGTACCACGGTGGCGGCCCGGCCAGCCGACAATTCCCAGTTTGACGGGTAGATACGATTTCGAATGGGTAGATTATCGGTAAAACCCTCCACATTAATTCGATTGGGTAACTCCTTTAATATCTCTGCAAGAGCGCTCAGGACCCCGCGGGCTTCCTTTGCCAGTCCGCTGCTGCCACTGGCAAAGAGAATTTCTGAATTAATTTCGATCTCCAGCGATTGTTTATTTTTACGCAGCGTGATCATGTCCTGGTCAATGAGCGGCCCCAGGGCGTTTTCGACATCTTCGGCAATGGTATCCATGGCGCCGCGGCTGCCGCCGGTGTCTGCGCCCTGCTTTCCGTTTTCGGCGATATCGATAGCGTCTTCGCGCATGGATTTAAGCTGGGTCAACTTTATGGGTGCGCGCGTGGTCTGAAAGGGAATGTTCTGCATGGTCATGGAAAACTGATGGGGAGCGCGCACGTTTTTACCGACCTGTATCGGCGCCAGCGATCTTGTCGGTGACTTGAACGAAGATACGAGAGATTCCGACAAGACGCGAAATTTTCCCTCGTTGACCTGCGACACCGAGTACATCACCACGAAAAACGCGAACAGCAGTGTGATGAAATCCGCGTAGGAAACCAGCCAGCGCTCGTGGTTCTCGTGTTCCGGGGCCTTTTTCTTTTTTCTGCCCATCGATGCATTAACTCGTTATCGTAGATAACCCTGTAACTTGGTTTCGATATTGCGCGGGTTTTCGCCTTCTGCGATGCAGATAATGCCGTCGACCACCATGTCTTGATATTGCACTTTGTCTGCAATGAGGGTTTTCAATTTGCTAGCGATGGGCAGGAAAAACAGGTTTGCCAGGCCAACGCCGTAAATGGTGGCGACAAAGGCCACGGCGATACCGGGTCCAAGCTTCGACGGGTCTGCCAGATTGTTCATCACGTGAATCAGCCCCATGACTGCGCCGATAATGCCAATAGTCGGGGAATATCCGCCCATGCCTTCGAAGACCTTGGCGCCAAGCGTGTCGTGGGCTTCCTGACTTTCGATCTCGACCTCCATGATTCGCCGAATCGCCTCAGGCTCGCTGCCGTCGACCAGTAACTGGAGCAATTTCTGGGTAAAGGGATCGGATTCCTGGTCGGCTGCGCCCTGCAGGCTCAGCAGTCCTTCGCGACGAGCGACCTGGCTCCACTCGAGGATTTTTTCAAACGCCGCTTGGGCATTGTGCTTAGGCGGTACGAACACCCAGGAAACGATGCGCCATGCATGGAGGAAAATTCTCAGGGGGGTCTGTAGCATGATCGCCCCGATGGTGCCGCCGACAACGATGAGTAACGCGGTCACCTGCATCAGCGAATCCAGATGACCGCCTTCAAGGGCGTTGCCGCCCAGGATCGCGATCAACGAAATAACGACGCCAATCAGTGTCAGTATATCCATTGCAATGCGTTCGTTCGGTTAAGGCCCATCGGGCTCAGGCTTGGTCCAGGGCTCGAGCTGCGCGCGCAAGCGGGCAACGGCCTGGCTATGGATCTGGCTCACGCGGGATTCGCTTACACCGAGCACCTTGCCAATTTCTTTCAGGTTAAGCTCTTCGTCGTAGTACAGAGCCATGACCAGTTTCTCCCGTTCGGGCAGCTGGGCGATCTTGCCCGCCAGATCCTGTTTAAAACCCGCGCCCTCAAGAGCTTCATGGGGATCGTTATCATTGGCGTCGCCGACGTCTTCGCCATCTAGATCAACAAGGCGGCAGGCGGCCGTGTCGCGCAGGATGTCGTGATAGGTCTCGAGATCGACGCCCAGGTGTTCCGCGATTTCCGTATCCTTGGCGGGGCGTTGGAGCTGACTTTCAACCTCGTGTATTGCCTGCGCAACCTGACGCACCTTGACCTGCACCGTGCGGGGGACCCAGTCGTTGCGTCTGAGTTCGTCGATAATGGCGCCGCGGATTCGGATGCTGGCATAGGTTTCGAAGCTGGCCCCCAGGCCCGCATTGTAGTTACCCGCTGCGTCGAGAAGAGCGATGAGCCCGACCTGAACCAGGTCGTCGACCTCGATATTTGCCGGCAGACGGGCGCTGATGTGGTGAGCGATGCGCTTTACCAGCACCAGGTGTTGTTGCACGAGCTGGTCGGCATCGCGCTCGGCATTTTCGGCGTAGGAAGCGGTTTTGCTCATGTGACCTGGTCGGACTTGTTTTCTCCGACTAGACGCTCGACGAAAAATGCCAGATTACCGCTTGCGTTCTCCGGCGGCGGCCAGCGTTCTATTTTTCTGACAATCTTGTCTATGGCCCTTGATGCAGGCGCGCGCGGGTAGGCCTGAATTACCGGTAGCTGCCGGCGCACCGACTTGCGCACATAGTCGTCGATTGGGATAAAACCCAAATGTTCCAGTTGCACGTCGAGAAATTGATCGGTGACGCGCGCAATTTTGTTGAACAGGGTATCGCCGTGGATGTCGGAGTTGACCATGTTGGTCAGGATCTGAAATCGCTTGACGCCGTGCTCCTTGCTCAACACTTTGATCAGAGCATAGGCGTCCGTAATGGAGGCCGGCTCGTCACAGACCACCACGATTACTTCCTGGCAGGCCTTGTTGAAGGTGATAACGCTGTCGGCGATACCGGCTGCGGTGTCCACGATGAGGATGTCGACCGGAAGTGGTAGTTCGGCGAAGGCTCTCACCAACCCAGAGTGTTCACTGGAAGTGAGTTCTGCCATATGTGCAACGCCCGAAGCACCGGGAATGACCCGAATACCCAGGGGCCCCTCGATAATAATGTCGGCGAGACTCTTTTCGCCGGACAGGACGTGGCGTAAATCGTGCTGGGGCTGCAGGCCCAGAAGGATGTCGACATTGGCGAGGCCGAGATCGGCATCCAGTAGCAACACGTTTTTCCCGTGTTTGGCGAAACCGGTGGCCAGATTGACCGACACATTGGTTTTGCCAACACCCCCTTTGCCACTGGTGACAGCGATAACACGTACCGGGGTTTTCGAATTATTCATGCAATGACTACTGTAATGATTGTTCTGAGATCAGGCGTGGATTTTACGTTCCGGCGTATCGTCGAGCGGTGGCGCCGGAGACTCTTCCCAGCCAACCTGTTCCATCAGGTCACGTGCGATTTTAACCAGCTCGATGGGTCGGCTCACATGCAAGTCTTCGGGCACGCGTTGCCCGTTGCTGACAAACATCGTCGGCAACTGATGGCGGATCAGGGTGACCAGCAGTGCGCCGAGACTTGCCGCCTCGTCGACCTTGGTAATAATTGTTCCCGCCAGTGGTATGTCGCTGAATACCCTCACCACTTCTTCGTTAATGCTTTTCTGCACAGTAGCTGAGAGCGTCAGATAGACCTGGATGTCGTGTGCCGCGCCTTTCAGTGTACTGAATTGTTGCGATAATCCGACATCGCGCTGGCTCATACCGGCAGTGTCGATTAACACCAGCTGTTTATTGGCGAGCTGGTCCAAAGCCCTGGCCAGTTCGTGTTGATCGGTAGCCAGTAAAACCGGGATATCGAGGAACTTGCCGAAGGTGTCGAGTTGTTCGTAACCGCCAATGCGAAAACAATCCGTAGTGATCAGCCCCACCTGATCACAACCCTTGCGCATGGCGAAATTGGCGGCGAGTTTGGCAACTGTAGTGGTTTTGCCGACGCCGGTAGAGCCAACAATGGCGACATTGCCCCCGGTTTCCAGAATATTTGTGCCCGGCGATTTCAACATGCGCGCGAGATTGATCAAAGCGTTTTTCCAGCCTTGGGCGAGGCTGTCGCCGGGTCCGGCGCGAGACGCCAGGCGAGTGGAAAATTCGCGGTCGAGTCCCAGGCCGGCCAGTCGGCGCATGAGTTTGGCGCTTTTCGGGTGCTGGCTGCTCGCTTCGCGCCAGGCAATCTGGGACAACTCGCCTTCCAGGAGCCCGCGCAAGGCGATAATCTCTCGGCGCATGTCTGCCAGTGCCTTGTCGTTGAGATCCCGGTTGGCGCCGCCGGTTAGTTCGCTGCCACCTGTGGATGCTCCTGCAGCAGACGGACCGCGGGCCTCGGCTGCATTTGCGGCAGCGGGTTTTTCGCGCACTGGGGCCGGGGGTTTTGTTGGGGGGGGGGGGGTCGAGATCACTGCGTCCA
>OBJS01000339.1_pt1 | contig 11270 bp, 12 predicted proteins | sample 1519851 | NCBI WGS metagenome assembly OBJS01 (sample SAMN03019806, study PRJEB22545) | beach sand metagenome | biome: beach; feature: sea beach; material: beach sand | place: USA: Municipal Pensacola Beach, FL | collected 2010-10-20 | depth 25-47 cm m
AAAACCGTTAGAGTCGCTTTCAAACCATATTCCCCGAAGCTCACTTTATTGGCACGGGTAGCCAGGCCACGATTACGACCTTTTTGCTGTTTTCTAAATTTAGTTTTCTTCGGCTGCAACATGTGTCAAAACTCTCTGGTTATCCTGCGGAAGCAGACTGGCGTTCTGTTGTAGTACCGGACTCTTCGTCACCAAAAACCTCTCCCTTAAAGATCCAGACCTTTACGCCTATAACGCCATAGGTAGTTTGTGCTTCTGCTACGCCATAGTCGATGTCTGCTCGCAGGGTGTGCAAAGGTACACGGCCCTCTCGGTACCATTCTGTGCGCGCGATTTCGGCACCACCTAAGCGGCCAGCCACACAAATTCGAATGCCTTTAGCACCCACTCGCATGGAATTGCTCACTGCTCTTTTCATGGCACGACGAAACATAATTCGACGCTCTAATTGCTGAGCCACATTTTCTGCGACCAACTTTGCGTCTAATTCAGGGCGACGGATCTCCTCGATCTTGATCTGCACCGGCACACCCATCATGGCAGAAAGTTTGCCTCGCAGATGTTCAATATCTTCGCCTTTACGACCTATTACGATTCCAGGACGCGCGGTGTGGATCACCACTCGAGCATTTTTCGCTGGTCGCTCAATCTGAATGCGGCTCACAGAAGCGTTTGCCAGCTCCTTACGCAGAAAACGGCGCACGTCCAGATCTGTATTAAGATAGTCCGCAAAATTGTGTGAATCTGCATACCAGGTGGATGTCCAGTCTTTAATGACGCCTAGTCGAAAACCAATTGGATGAACTTTTTGACCCATAAACTATTCTCTCAATTCCTCACTAGTCGTCCGACACCGTTACGGTGATATGACTCGTGCGCTTTAAAATTCGGTTACCTCGCCCTTTAGCCCGCGCCTCAAAGCGTTTAAATGTCGGACCTTCGTCTACGCAGATGCGACTCACGGTGAGTTCATCAATATCAGCGCCCTCATTATTTTCTGCATTGGCAACCGCTGAGTCCAACACCTTCTTAATAATATGTGCCGCCTTTTTTGGACTAAACTGTAACGTGTTAATAGCATGTTCGACGCTTTGGCCGCGGATTTGATCTGCAACCAATCGACCTTTTTGGGCAGAAATACGCGCATATTTTAACTTAGCAGAAGTTTGCATTGTGATTCTCTTTTAGCGCTTGGCTTTCTTATCAGCTACATGGCCGCGATAGGTTCGAGTTGCGGAAAACTCTCCCAATTTATGGCCAACCATATTTTCAGAAACAAATACCGGAACATGCTGGCGCCCGTTGTGTACAGCAAAAGTCAGACCCACCATTTCAGGCGTCACCATAGAGCGTCGAGACCAGGTTTTAATCGGTTTTTTACTACCGGACTGCAACGCTTCGTCTACCTTTTTTTGCAAATGCAAATCAACAAATGGACCTTTTTTAACTGAACGTGGCACCTTAAGCTCCTGACACTTTCCTTAAAACTACTTCTTCTTACTTCGACGACGCACGATATACTGATCCGTGCGCTTGTTTGATCGAGTTTTATATCCTTTAGTTGGCATACCCCAAGGAGAAACCGGATGTCGGCCACCGGAGGTACGCCCCTCTCCACCACCATGTGGATGGTCTACTGGATTCATCGCCACACCGCGAACAGTGGGACGCACGCCACGCCACCTTTTGGCGCCGGCTTTACCTAAAGAACGCAGATTATGCTCTGAATTACTCACTTCACCCAAGGTAGCGCGGCAGTCCACATGAACCTTGCGGGTTTCCCCCGAACGTAACCTTAAGGTGGCATAGGTGCCTTCTCGCGCTACAAGTTGTGCAGAGGTTCCCGCACTGCGCACCATCTGCGCACCTTTGCCCGGTTTTAACTCCACACAGTGAACCAAACTACCGAGTGGAATATTACGCAATATCATGCTGTTGCCAGCGCGGATCGGGGTTTCACTCCCGGATTGAACCTGATCACCCACCTTTAGATTCTTAGGAGCGATAATATAACGTCGTTCGCCATCCAGATAACAAAGCAATGCGATATGAGCACTGCGGTTGGGATCATATTCGATGCGCTCCACCTTAGCAGGGATTTCATCTTTATTGCGCTTAAAGTCAATTATTCGGTAATGATGCTTATGACCGCCGCCACGATGCCGAACCGTAATTCGGCCACTGTTATTGCGCCCACCACTGGAAGATTTCTTTTCCAACAGCGGGGCATGGGGTTCCCCCTTATGCAACTCCGGGGACACAACTTTAACAACGTGTCTGCGACCTGGAGAAGTTGGCCTTGCTTTAACTAATGCCATGATTTATATGCCTAATCCAATTCCTGTTCACACAAAGTCAAGGTCTTGACCTGCGGCCAACTTGACGTAGGCTTTTCGCCACCCCTTACGTTGGCCATAGCTGGTGCCAAATCGTTTCGGTTTTGGTTTCATGTTAGCCACATTTACTTTTTCCACTTTGACATCAAACATCAGTTCCACTGCCTGTTTGATTTCACTTTTAGTCGCATCATTCACCACTCGAAACACATACTGAGAAGCGTTATCAGCCGCCAATGTGCTTTTTTCAGAGATCACAGGTGCCTGAATCAAAGTCATTAATCTGTCCGTATTCATTCGAAGCGATCCTCAAGTTTAGGTAGCGCGGACTTGGTCACTAATACGGTATCGAAACCCACCAATTCTACAGCGTCTAAATCTTCTGCCAATCCCACCGCGACATGGGGAATATTGCGTGCGGAAAGCTCTACATGTTCATCTGGTTCAGCTAACACCAATAACACCTGATCTAACTGAAATTGCTTCAGCTGTTGCGCCAGATCTTTGGTCTTCGGCGCCGACATTTGAAAATCGTCAATGATTTTAAGACGCTGTTGTCGTACCAACTCAGATAATATGGAACACATCGCACCGCGATACATTTTTCTGTTCAATTTTTGGGAAAAATCCCTAGGCTTGGCGGCAAATGCACGCCCACCACTACGCCAAATCGGACTACGTATGGTGCCTGCACGCGCTCGCCCCGTGCCTTTTTGACGCCAAGGCTTACTGCCACCGCCTCTAACTTCACTGCGACTTTTTTGCGCTTTAGAGCCGGATCTTAAACCAGCCAGAGATCGCACCACCGCCTGATGTATCAACGCTTCGTTATAGCTCTGCCCAAAGACAGATTCGCTCGCCTCCACTGAACCACTGCCATTAATATGGGCGATTTCTACAGCCATTTTTAACTATCCTTTCACCGCTGAAGAGATAATGACATCACTACCCTTGGCACCCGGCACCGCACCCTTCACTAAGAGCAGATTGCGCTCTTCATCAACTGCAACCAATAGTAAATTCTGTGCAGTGGTTTTCTTAGCGCCCATATGGCCAGCCATCTTCTTGCCTTTAAACACGCGGCCTGGAGTTTGACATTGACCAATCGAACCTGCGCTACGATGAGATAGCGAATTTCCATGGGTCGCGTCACCCATACCAAAATTATGGCGTTTGATGGCACCCGCAAATCCTTTACCGATGCTGGTGCCACAGACATCCACCTTCTGCCCAGCTTCAAATTGAGACACCGTCAGCTCCGCGCCCACTTCGGGCACTTCGCTGTCGTTGTTTAAGCGAAATTCCCACAATCCGCGACCGGCTTCCACGCCAGTTTTCGCAAACTCCCCGGCCCGAGATTTGTTCACCCTCGACGGCTTGATGGCGCCAGCGGTCACCTGTACGGCGTCATAACCATCAGTTTCATTCGTTTTCACGCGGCATACCCGATTCGGCTGAACCTCAATTACCGTTACCGGAGCGGACTCACCATCCTCTTGAAAGACTCGAGTCATGCCACATTTTCGTCCTACCAAACCAATAGCCATGTTGTTCCCAACCAAATATAAGCCGTTGTCTTAAAGACAAAGAAGTCCAGGATTCTCCTGGACTTCTTTAATACTCTGCCGTGTACAAGAGCGACGCACAGCGGGTTAAAAGTCCAAATCTCTGTTCAGGTTAAACGGATCTGTACATCCACTCCGGCTGCCAAATCCAATTTCATCAACGCATCCACAGTTTTTTCTGTTGGTTCAACAATATCCATCAACCGTTTGTGGGTACGTATCTCATATTGATCTCGTGCGTCTTTGTTGACGTGAGGCGAAATCAACACTGTAAATCTCTCTTTGCGAGTAGGCAACGGGATTGGACCCTTTACTCGCGCGCCGGTCCTTTTTGCTGTTTCCACTATTTCCTTAGCCGATTGATCAATCAATTTGTGATCGAAGGCCTTGAGTTGAATACGAATCGATTGATCAGACATCAGGGTTACTCAACAATCTTGCTGACGACGCCAGCACCTACTGTACGACCACCCTCGCGGATCGCAAATCTCAATCCCTCTTCCATCGCAATCGGCGCAATTAACTCCACCTCTATCGAGATGTTATCTCCTGGCATCACCATTTCCGTATCCGCTGGCAATTCTATCGCACCCGTCACGTCCGTCGTGCGGAAATAAAACTGCGGGCGGTAACCCTTGAAAAATGGCGTGTGGCGGCCGCCTTCCTCTTTCGACAATATATACACCTCAGCGCTAAATTTCGTGTGCGGCGTGATGCTACCCGGCTTCGCCAATACTTGACCCCGCTCTACCTCTTCTCGCTTCGTGCCTCGCAATAACACGCCCACATTGTCTCCGGCTTGGCCTTCGTCCAACAACTTACGGAACATCTCCACTCCCGTACATGTCGTCTTCTCCGTCGCCTTGATGCCTACTATCTCTATCTCTTCACCTACCTTCACTATCCCTCGCTCGATTCGTCCCGTCACCACCGTGCCGCGACCAGATATCGAAAATACATCTTCTATCGGCATCAAAAACGGCTGATCTACCGGGCGCTCCGGGATCGGAAAATAACTGTCCATCTCTTCCACCAACTTCAGAATCGATGGCACGCCTATATCCGAACTGTCTCCCTCCAAAGCCTTCAATGCACTACCCGTCACTATCGGAGTGTCATCTCCAGGAAACTGATATTGATCCAGAAGCTCGCGTACTTCCATCTCCACCAGCTCTAACAGCTCTTCATCATCCACCATGTCCGCTTTGTTCAAATACACCACGATGTAGGGCACTCCCACCTGACGCGCCAACAAAATGTGCTCTCGAGTTTGCGGCATCGGACCATCCGCCGCAGACACCACCAGGATCGCGCCGTCCATCTGCGCCGCTCCGGTGATCATGTTCTTCACATAATCCGCGTGACCCGGGCAGTCCACATGCGCGTAGTGCCGCTCGTCCGATTCATACTCCACGTGCGCCGTGGCAATAGTAATCCCTCGAGCCCGCTCTTCCGGGGCGCCGTCAATCTCATCATAGGCTTTAAACTCACCACCATGTTTCTCCGCCAGAACCTTCGTTAAGGCCGCTGTCAAAGTCGTCTTTCCATGGTCCACGTGGCCTATGGTGCCCACATTCACATGGGGTTTCGTGCGTTCAAATTTTTCCTTGGACATGAGTCTCTACCTCGTGCAATAAGACTGACTATTTGTTTTTACTGATCACTGCTTCCGCGATGTTAGAAGGTGCTTCCACATAACGGCTAAATTCCATTGAATAGTTGGCGCGGCCTTGAGTGGCAGATCGTAAATCGGTGGCATATCCAAACATCTCAGCCAAGGGCACATCCGCAGCCACAATTTTACCGGCCACACCATCTTCCATACCTTGAATAATGCCGCGACGCCTGTTGAGGTCTCCCACTACATCACCCATATACTCTTCGGGAGTGACTACCTCGACTTTCATAACTGGCTCTAACAAAGCGACGCCAGCCTTTTTAGCACCCTCTTTAAAAGCCATGGAACCCGCTATTTTAAATGCCATTTCACTAGAATCCACATCATGATAGGAACCATCAAACAGCGAGACTTTGACGTCTACTACCGGATAACCAGCTAGCACACCGTTTTCCATCTGTTCTTGGATGCCTTTATCCACCGCCGGAATGTATTCACGTGGTACCACACCACCGACGATTTCGTTAACAAACTCGTATCCTGTGCCCGGCTCTTGCGGTTCGATACGTAACCAGACATGACCATACTGACCACGGCCACCGGTCTGGCGCACGAATTTGCCTTCGATTTCTGTATTTTGTTTGATCGCCTCTCGATAGGCCACCTGAGGAGCGCCGACGTTAGCCTCGACGTTAAATTCTCGCTGCAATCGATCAACAATAATTTCCAAGTGCAGCTCGCCCATACCGGAGATAATCGTTTGACCGGACTCTTCATCGGTATGTACGCGGAAAGAGGGATCTTCCTGCGCCAATTTACCCAAAGCAATACCCATTTTCTCCTGGTCTGGCTTGGTCTTCGGCTCCACCGCCACAGAAATCACTGGCTCTGGAAACTCCATACGCTCAAGGGTAATCACCGCTTTCTGATCACATAGAGTATCGCCAGTTGTGACATCTTTTAAGCCTACGGCAGCGGCTATATCACCGGCACGAACTTCTTTAATCTCTTCCCGACTGTTAGAGTGCATTTGCACAATTCGACCGAAACGTTCACGTTTGCCTCGCACTGAATTGAGTACCGTATCTCCTGAATTGACAACGCCAGAATAGACACGAAAGAAAGTCAAAGTACCCACAAAAGGATCGGTTGCGATTTTAAACGCCAAAGCGGAAAAAGGTTCTTCATCGCTGGCATGCCGCTCGCCTTCAGTTTCGTCTTCATTGATCCCTTTAATAGCCGGCACATCTACCGGACTGGGCATATATTCGAGAATGGCATCAAGCATCGCTTGAACACCCTTATTTTTAAAGGCGCTACCGCAAAAAACCGGGACAATCTCATTCGCTAGGGTGCGAGAACGTATACCTTTTTTTATCTCTTCAACGGTGAGCACACCCTCTTCGAGATACTTTTCCATATATTCTTCATTGGCTTCGGCAGCGGCCTCCACCATTTTTTCATGCCACTCTTCCGCGAGGCTTTTGAGATCCTCGGGAATATCCACTAGATCATATTTGGCACCTTTGGTCTCTTCGTCCCCACGAATGGCTTTCATGCGGATTAGGTCGATGATGCCCTTAAAATCATCTTCGGCGCCCCAGGCGATTTGCATCGGAACGGGATTGGCGCCAAGCCTAGTTTTAATTTGCTCCACCACACGCAAAAAGTTAGCGCCAGCGCGATCCATTTTATTGACGAAAGCCATGCGGGGCACATGATATTTGTTCGCTTGTCGCCATACAGTTTCTGACTGTGGCTCGACACCGCCCACCGCACAAAATACTGCGCAAGCACCATCGAGTACACGCAACGAACGCTCAACCTCGATAGTAAAATCCACGTGTCCAGGGGTATCGATGATATTGATTCTATGTTCTGGAAACTGCCCGTCCATTCCTTTCCAGAAACACGTAGTCGCCGCAGAAGTAATGGTGATGCCGCGCTCTTGCTCTTGCTCCATCCAATCCATAACTGCAGCGCCGTCATGTACCTCACCAATTTTATGGGTCAACCCGGTATAGAAAAGAATACGTTCAGTAGTCGTAGTTTTGCCCGCATCAATGTGAGCCATGATGCCGATATTTCTGTATCGCTCGATTGGCGTTTTACGTGCCACTGTACCCTACCTTATCTAACTAATTAATACTGAGTTACCAACGGAAGTGCGAAAACGCTTTGTTCGCCTCTGCCATGCGGTGCGTATCTTCCCGTTTCTTAACTGCGCCACCACGACCTTCAGCAGCGTCAATGAGTTCGCCCGCCAACCTTAAATGCATCGATTTTTCCGAACGCTTGCGCGCGGTTTCGACAATCCAACGCATTGCCAATGCCATTTGTCTTTGCGGTCTCACTTCCACAGGAACTTGGTAGGTAGCGCCGCCTACACGACGAGACTTCACTTCTACCATCGGCTTCACATTATCGAGCGCACTATCAAATATTTCTAAAGCGTCTGAGCTGGTGCGCTCCGCCACTGTATCTAATGCGCCGTAGATCATTCTCTCCGCTACTGATTTCTTACCGCTGAGCATTGCCAAGTTAATAAAACGAGCCAACTTTTCGCTCTTAAACTTGGGATCGGGTAAGATTTCTCTTTGGGCGACCACTCGTCTTCTTGGCATTACTCTGTCCTATTACCGATTCTAGTTACTGTGTTTGCAAAAATTTTTCCGAAATTATTTTCTTTGTTTCTCTACCCTTTGGGCCGTTTCGCACCATACTTCGAACGACCTTGTCGCCGTTCATTGACTCCTGACGTATCTAAGGTTCCACGCACAGTATGGTAACGAACACCAGGTAAATCTTTTACCCGACCGCCACGAATCAGAATCACTGAGTGTTCCTGCAGGTTATGTCCTTCACCACCAATATAGCTTGTCACTTCCTGGCCATTGGTTAAACGTACCCGGGCCACTTTTCGTAAAGCTGAGTTTGGCTTTTTCGGGGTCGTGGTATACACACGGGTACAGACACCACGTTTTTGTGGACAACCCTCTAACGCGGGCACCGTGCTCTTAGAGCGCGGTCTAACACGCGGTTTTCTCACCAACTGATTAATGGTTGCCATAGGTTAAACTCCAGCCCAAATAAAATGACAGGCCAAAATAGATTGGCCTGTCAGGGGATGCAGAATGTTACGGATCCACACCCGTTGTGTCAAGCAAGCAACTGACATCTAATCGATTTTGTTGCTGCATAGATTGATACTTAGTTGCTGCCATAAGATTACGCTCATTCCGTAACCTTTAAGTGGATTCTTGCGCGTTCAATGCCTCACTCAACGCTGATTCCACTTCGGAAACAGATACCGTTGGTACCTCTTCCTCCAGTTTTACTCCACCACTTTCAGCCCATCGACGTTGGCGTTCATTATGGTAGGACAAACCAGTACCTGCCGGAATTAAGCGACCCACTATCACATTTTCCTTCAATCCCTTGAGATCATCCCGTACACCCCGCACAGAGGCCTCGGTTAACACACGTGTCGTCTCCTGGAAGGAAGCCGCCGAAATAAAGGATTCGGTCGCCAACGAAGCTTTGGTAATCCCCAACAGTACTGGTTCATACTCAATTAACTCCTTGTTCTGACTGGCTATTTGATCATTTTTTAAGGCCACCGTGTCTTTTTCCAACTGCTCTCCGGGCAATAGGTTAGAATCACCTGGATGAGTCACTTGGACTTTTCTCAACATCTGACGAATGATCACTTCGATATGCTTATCGTTGATCTTCACCCCCTGCAGTCGGTAGACCTCCTGGATTTCGTTGGTGATGTAGACAGTCAGCGCATTCACCCCTAATAACCGCAGAACATCGTGCGGATTGGTCGGCCCTTCAACCACCACTTCACCTTTTTCCACATGCTCACCTTCGAATACTGCGAAGTGCCGCCATTTCGGAATTAACTCTTCGTATGGCTGTTCGCCGTCTGCCGGGGTAATAATTAATCTCTGTTTACCGTTGGTCTCCTTACCGAAACTCACTGTTCCCGTGACTTCCGCCAAGATAGAGGCGTCTTTTGGCTTTCTGGCTTCGAAAAGATCGGCTACTCGCGGCAGACCGCCGGTAATATCCCGCGTTTTACTGCTCTCTTGTGGGATCCGCGCCAAAATATCACCGACGCCAATTTCAGCACCATCTTCTACAGTGACGATGGCACCTGGTGGTAAGGTATATTGGGCTGGAATGTTGGTGCCGGCAATAAAGAGATCTTCACCATTGTCGTCCACCAGGGTAATAGTGGGGCGCAAGTCTTTGTGCGCACTGCCACCGCGCTGCTTGGCGTCAATAATTACCATACTGGATAATCCTGTGACTTCATCTGTCTGCCGTTGAACGGTGACCGTCTCTACAAAATCACGGAACTTGGCGCGACCGGCTACCTCGGTGATAATTGGATGGGTGTGGGGATCCCAATTGGCCACCATCTGGCCGGCAGAAACCTGAACACCATCCTCTACATGGATCATGGCACCATAAGGAATGCGATAACGCTCTTTTTCCCGGCCACGAGAATCCAGCACATTCAACTCGCCAGAACGGGACACCGCCACATAGTGACCATCCGCATGCTGGATCAGCTTCAAGTTGTTGAGTTTCACGCGACCTTCAGATTTGACTTCCACATTATCAGTAGCCGTTGCTCGCGAAGCAGCACCACCGATATGGAATGTACGCATGGTTAACTGAGTACCGGGCTCACCAATAGATTGGGCAGCAATCACACCAACTGCTTCGCCAATATTGACCATGTGACCACGAGCCAGATCACGACCATAACATTTACGGCACACACCGCGGCGGGTATCACAGGTAATGGGCGAACGCACCAAGATACTGTCCACACCCATGGCCTCAAGACTTTGTACCCATTCTTCGTCCAGCAAGGTATTGCGCGCGATCAGCACTTCGCCAGTCTCTTCGGAGATGACATCTTTACACACCACTCTACCCAACACCCGCTCAGCTAGGGGTTCTACTACATCACCACCCTCAATGTGTGGCGTCATGGCGATACCCTCTAGGGTGCCGCAATCGTCCTCGCTCACCACGAGATCCTGAGACACGTCCACCAAACGACGGGTTAGATACCCAGAATTCGCCGTCTTTAAGGCGGTATCTGCTAAGCCTTTACGCGCACCGTGGGTGGAGATGAAGTACTGCAATACATCCAACCCTTCGCGGAAATTCGCCGTGATCGGCGTTTCAATGATGGCGCCATCGGGCTTCGCCATTAAGCCTCGCATCCCGGCCAATTGCCGGATCTGCGCGGCCGAACCCCGGGCGCCTGAGTCCGCCATCATAAATATAGAATTGAAGGAATCTTGCTCTACCTCATTGCCTTCAATGTCGGTAACTGACTGAGTCCCTAAACGACGCATCATGGCTTTTGCCACCTGATCATTTGCGTGAGACCAGATATCCACCACCTTGTTATAGCGTTCACCGGAGGTGACCAACCCAGAGACATACTGTTTCTCGATCTCCTTCACTTCCCGTTCAGCTGCGTTAATGATCTCTTCCTTCTCAGGCGGCACAACCATGTCATCCACACCGATAGAAATACCCGACACAGTGGCATAACGAAAGCCCGTGTACATCAGTTGATCGGCAAAAATGACTGTCTCTTTGAGGCCGATCCTGCGGTAACAGATGTTGATCAACTGGGAAATCGCCTTCTTCTTCATTGGCTGATTCACCAACTCATAGGATAGGCCTTCGGGCAGGATCCCCATCAAGGTGCGGGTT
>OBJS01000340.1_pt1 | contig 11239 bp, 17 predicted proteins | sample 1519851 | NCBI WGS metagenome assembly OBJS01 (sample SAMN03019806, study PRJEB22545) | beach sand metagenome | biome: beach; feature: sea beach; material: beach sand | place: USA: Municipal Pensacola Beach, FL | collected 2010-10-20 | depth 25-47 cm m
GGTTTCCTCATCCGGCTCCGGAGGAGAACCTCCAGATGGAGGCTCTGTTTCCGGTGGCTCCCCGCCGGTGTTGGTTCCCCCTCCTCCGTCTGGCTGTCCCGTAATACCGCCAGTCCCAAGGGCTCCGCCGAGGCCACCCACTTCGGAGGGGTATTCCATCGGAGGAACTTCCTCATGGTTGATGATGATGGCTCGTTCATCAGTGTCTGACCCGTCTTCAGCGTCCCCCAAGACGTTAGAAACAGATGATGAGTGGGGAGCGCTGCTCGAGATGTCCGGAGCGGAGCACCCGGCCAAAGCGGCAAACGTCAGAATAGTCGCGTATCTGCAATTCATAACATTTCAACTCTAGGCCCTCGTTCCGGGGGAAGCCAGTCCTCACATCGGAAACAGTATGAGCACGCCCACGCCTTCAGCCGAATTTCAAGTAAACGCCGCGGATGTTACCGGAATTGTTAGCGTTGACGCATCGAGCACGGTTGCGCTTGCGGTCAAATCTGAGTTCGGAATTGAGTCTATTCAGTGGTCCGTGAAGGGGAGTAGCTCCTCCGCGCTGACAAATCCGACGATTTCAACCTCCGGAACGCCGCTCGGGATCACGGCTGAGTTCACCATGCCCTCAGGGCGCTTCAAGGCGTTCGTTATTGAGTGCAAGGTGAACCAACAGGTCGATGAGCTCGGCCGCGAGGTAAGCGCGTATGTGTTCCGCGCCGTCATCAGTATCCCTGACGAAGGCGGCAATCACCCGTTCGTTTTCGGTGAGTCCCTCGAGCGAAGCGCGACTCACGGCATCGTCGAAGACCTCAACGCTCTAGTTTCCGCGGCGAGGAAAAGGCCCCGCGTACTCCTTAGCGCATCCCGCGACTCAGAAATCGGGGATGAAGGATCGATCCTCGTTTACGACGGTGACGACTCAACGATCGTCTACACGGTCGACGATGCACACTTCCGATATGGGCAGACGGAGATCCACTGCACCAGAAACGGTACCGTGCGCATCGAGGCGACGAACAACGCCGAGCTTCATGGGCCCGCGTTTCAGATCGCCGGAAAGGGTGCGCGGTGTTTGCTCTCGTCACACGGCGCGCCCGGGGATACGCCATCACCGATGGCGGTTGAGCCGGCACGCGGCACGGCACAGGCAAGCGCGGAGATCGACAACCTCTCGACAGCAACGGATGAGGACTTCGATTTCCCGATCACCGTCGAAGACGTTTATCAAGCGAGAGTAGTGGTTATGTTGCGGCTCACCGGCGGTGGCTACCGAACCTGGACCGGGAAAGTCGACTTTAGTTTCGCGTCGGCGACGCTTGCCCTGCTTGGTTCTGCTGCCGCGGAAAGCTCGGGCGATAGCACAGGCGTAGCGGTCACCGTCTCCGCCTCATCACCGAACCTCCGCGTGAACGTGAACAACACGACAGGCGTGACGGCGAACGGTTGGGTGAAGGTATTTTGGGAACGTGACGAGCCCTGAAGAAAGAAGGCAATGATGGACACCAAAGAGTACCTGACATTTTTCCAGCATCTAAAAGCGCCGCTCGAACAGACATTCGGGGAATGGGGGCCGTGGGCGTTCCTTGTCCTTTTGGTCGTGGCGGCAGAACTGCTGGTAGACTTCGTCCTGGCGCCCTGGCTGCGCAAGAAGGGGGCCGCCAAGCTGGCCGACACGGTCCAGGCGGACGGAAACAAGCTCCGGTCTGGGGCCCTCGTTGCGGTGTTCGCCGGGGGGACGACTCTCGATATTGAGACGGCGCTCCTCGGTGTGATCAGCGGTGGCGTGACTGTCGCCCTCCTTCGTTGGAAGGAGATCCGGGAGTTCGTTGCCCTACAGATGCTCTGGCCGGTCGTTCTTCTTGTGGCATCCCCAGCGTTCACTGGATGCACGGTCCCGCTCGAGCGCGCGCGGACGGCCGGGATTGCCGAGCGATCTGGAGGTGAGGCCGTCGGCTATGCGGATGCGCCTGAGCGATGCCACAAGCTCGACAACGCTCGGACCAATGCGGGGATCGTCTGGAAGGTTTCCGGTTCGGTGGCCACCGTCGCTGGTGGTTCTTCAATTCCGATCGGGCAGGAGGATGAATCAGCGCAGCTAGCTCTGGCCATCACTGCCGGGGCTGCAGCCGCAATTGCAGCCGGCGCTGCCTACGCTCAGGAGCGAAAATCAGAGTCCTGGGCGCGGGAGTGCGCTGACCGATGATCTGGCCCTTCCGAAGGCGGAGGAAGGAGGCCTTCGGGTATCTGCCGGATCCATATGATCCGCGCGACTTCAAGGGGATCAAGCGGATCCCTGGAGCGCTGCAGAAGGCTTCCAATCTGCAGCCGCACATCAAGCGGATCTTCGATCAGTACCCGACACAGACTTGTGTCGCTCAGGCGATCGTTCTGGCGAAAGCGGCCCGGACCCATTACCTCACGGGGGAGTGGGTCGAGCTGTCGGTGCTGTGGCCTTATTGGTTCGGGCGAACTTGGAAGCAGCGCTTCACTGACGGCGGGAGTTTCCCTCGTGAGGTGCTCAAGGCGTTCCGAAAGGTCGGTTCACCGCTCGCCAGATATTGGCCTTTCAATCCCAAGAAGGTCAACAAGCGCCCCCCGCCGGAGCTTCGAGCAAAGGCGATCGATCAGGACTTCGAATACCACCGGTGCACGCACCTTGAGGACGTAGCCTCTGCCCTCCTCCAAGGCATCCCGGTCGTCTTCGGGATGCCTGTAGATGAGGCATTCACAAAGGCGAGTGGTCCTGACCAGATCAACTCCATCGGGAAGAAACACATCGGCCGTCACATGATGGTGGTCTGCGGGAATGACCCAGAGCGGCGCGCGTTCCTCGTCGCCAACAGCTACGGCGATCGGTACCGGATGGGCGGATACGTCTGGATCTCGTGGGATATCTTCATGACCTACGTGGTCGACAGCAGGGACAACCTCGACATGTGGGGGATCGTATGAAGTACGGCTTTCTTTTGGCTTTGTTATGCGGCGTTACCGTTTCCTGCGGCCCCCCGCCGGTGCTCGAGCCCGGGGCTTCGATCCCACGTCGACCGGGTGGCGAGAAGGAGTGCCCGGCAACCTGCGAGCACTACCGGGATCTCGGTTGCGTTGAGGGGAAGCCGAGCGAGAAGAAGGGCATCACCTGCGAGGAACGATGCGTCGAGCATGCGTACTTTGAGGCGTGGGCGCATTCCTGCGTTCAGGCGTCAGAAAACTGTGAGCAGGCAACGGCCTGCGAAGAGGAGTAAAAAGAAAAATGGCATTCGCAGACAAGGCAGCGCTGATCGCGCATCTCGAGACCGTCAAAGAATTGGGCGTCGGCAATGTGGAGATCGATGATGACCCTCTGCCGGATGGTCGCCCTGAGCGCGTTTGGGATATCGACGAGCAGACTCAGCGCGGGGTAACGCAGCACGCGATCCGTGTCCTCGATGAGACCGAGAACTACGGGAACCTCGTTTATGGGACGGCTATCCAGAAGAAGGATGGCACCTGGCTCCTCTTCAACGACCTAAAGGGGAAGAACAAGGGGTACAACGACCTGGTGAATTGGGTCGAGGATGCCGCTCGGCCGTGGCACGTCGCAACCGAGATCCGATACAACCACGCCCGCAACACGGCCCGGGTGGAGGTTGTGATGAAGGAGAACGGGTTCCCCATCCGCATCTTCTTGGTCGCGTTCGTTGGCGGTCAGTACCGCGAGCTGCAGATCGCAGAGGGGCCGTTCCCGATCTGAAGTAGATGGCAACGCCCACCGCGGTCCAGGAGTCGACGCTTCAAACAGCGAGCGCCGCCACCTCGGACACCCTCAACACCGGCACGAACTTCCAGGCCGGCAACACCGTCTTCGTAGTCATTGACTACTACCGCGCCGGTTTTCATACGATCGACGTCACGATCGCAGGCGTTGCAGCCGTTCTCGTAGAGAACACGGGTGCAGCGAATCAGACCGAGGCGCAGATCTGGATGCTCGCGGGTGAGGACAACCCGGGAGGCGATGATGAGGTGATCATCGGGTCCACCGACTCGAGTTACTTCAACTGGTCGGTGATTGAGTTCGATGGCCTGGTGCAGGCCGATGCGGTGGACCGAAATCCTGCCGTTAGCACCACAACTTCACCGACCCCGGCAGCATCAAACTCGACCGGGACGCTCTCCCAAGCGGATGAGCTGATCATCTCCATCGTTTCAAACAATGAAACGAACTCGCCGAGCAATTGGGGGGAGCCTTCGGGTTGGACGATGATGGCCCTCGACGTCCAAGACTGGAACAACTCGTCCTCAGGTGCGGCTGCATATCTCGTCGTTTCGTCCACGGATGCGGTCACCGCGACCTGGGTCGGGGGTGATAGCTGGGGCCGGTGTGGGATCGTCACATTCCTCGCCGAGGTCGACACGGAGGGTGCCGGCTCTTCCTCGATCGAGGTCACGGGAACGGGTGCCGGTGGGGCAATCGCGGCAGCGGCCGGTTCTTGCGCGATCGTCGCTAGTATTTCCGGAGCGGGGGCGACGGCTGCTGTCGAGGGCGTGGGGAGCTCCGCCATCGTCGCCACCGGATCGGGGGCGGGGGAATCCACCGGATCCGGGGTGGGCGCGAGTGACACGGTAGTCACTGGGTCCGGGGCCGGTGAGGCAACTGGGTCCGGGGTGGGCGCGAGCGCGATTGTGGTGGCCGGGAACGGGTCCTCCGCCACGTTTGGCGAGGGAGCCGGGGCTTCCGCGGTAGAGGTCACCGGGAGCGCCGTAGGGGCCGCTACGGGCGAAATGGTGGGGGCTTCTGCCGTTGTCGTCCAAGGCTCCGGGGCGGGGGCCGCTACCGGGGCGGGGGCGGGGGCCTCCGCTTTTGCCGTGACTGGAAGTGGGGCATCGAATACCGCCACGGAGGGGGCAGGTCTCTCCTCCATCGTCGCCAACGTCTCCGGGGCCGCCACAGCCACGGGGGCGGGGGCAGGGGCGAGCGCGGCCGCAATCACGGGAGCCGGGGATGGGGCCGCCACGGGGGCCGCTACGGGCTCGAGCGCGGCTGTTCTGGCGGGGGCGGGTGTAGGGGCCGCATTTGGCGCCGGCGACGGACTCAGCCAGGCTGTTTTCTCGTGTTCCGGGGTAGGGGATTCTCTCGGCGCGAGTTCCGCGGCCGGGCTCTCCTCAATCACGGCGACCTGCCTCGGCGCCGCATCCGCTCAAGCGGAGGGCGTGGGGGCTTCTGCCGTCCAGGTAACGGGGACCGGAGCTGGTTCGGGCGTCATTGGTGGGGCTGGTCTTTCGGCGGCTGAGATCGTCGTCACTGGCTCCGGTCGAGCGATCCACTCATCCGTGGGGCTTAGTGCCTCGGAGATCGTCGTCACCGGTATCGCTACGGCCCAGAAGGAGGCGACCGGAGCGAGTGCGGTCACCGTCGTCGGATCCGGTGTGGGGTCATCTACTGCTCAAGCCGTGGGCGCGGCCGCGGTCGTCGTCACCGGTTCCGGATCGAGCGAGGTGATCGTTCCTGATGATGCGCCTCGGGCGAGTGGCTTCCTCTTCGTCTCCCCGTCAGCGAGCGGGTTCACCATGGGCGACGCGCCCACAGCATCCAATTTCCGGCTGCCCAGCAGCTAGATCAATCCATGAAAGGTTCAGACAGTGTCAGACGCAGCAGATTCATTTGAAAACTCGGCGCTCCTGTTGTTCTTCAATGCGACGACGTGGGATGGCGTCGCTGAGAATGACAGCACGTCCCCGGCGACGGAGTGGGACCTCGGTCTTCACACCTCAAGCCCCGGAGACTCGGGCAACCAGACGACCAACGAGATCGGCTACACGTCGTATGCTCGTGAGCAGGTCAACCGGAACAGCGGCGGGTTTACCGTTTCCGGAAACGCGGCATCGCTCACGGCGAACGTCGACTTCACTGCAGGAACCGGAGGATCGGGGACTGCTTCGCACATGGGTCTCGGAACGGACGCGTCCGGAACGGGAACCCTTTACCTGTTCGGGACGGTCACGCCGAACATCGTCTGCGGAGACGGGGTCACGCCACGCTTGACGACGTCCACGCAATTCACCCTAGACTAACGGCACCGACCGGAAGGGAAACAACCACATGGCAATTCGAAAAGCACAACCTCCTGCGCCCAAGCACGCGAAGGCGATCCGGAGGAATCCCCTCAACCTCGCAAAGACCCAGGCGGACTTTGAGCAAGAGGCGATGGACCTCTCCGCATCCCTTGGATGGGAAGGGCCCGGGGAGAATGTCCTCGACGACATCCAAGTCGCGGACGCCTACCACTTCTTGCGCAAGTCACTCCACGAGAAGTACGTGCACGGTGAGCTTCCCGATCGGTGCAAGGCGCCGACCGTTGATGGCATCGCGAAGCACCTAGGCATCGACGATGAGGAACGGCTCGCGATCCTGCGTGCCAAGTTCGAGTGATGCCGGGGCCGTTGGACAACCCGCGCGAATTTAGGGAGTTCGTGCGGGCGAAGAGGAACAAGGGCGAGGCGCTACGCATGACGGCGCGCGCGTGTGCAGCAGCTGACTTTCGGCCGCGGGACGCGCGCGCTTTCAGCGCCTTCATTGCGAGGATGCGAGGAACCCCAGACTGGGGGCAGGCCATGGAGGCATTCGATCGTCTTGAGTACGCACTCCGGATGCGCCACGCGGTAGCCATCCCCTTCCCTCGGCTCCTCTCCCAAAATGAGGACGGGAGCCTGACCCTTTTCTGGGGAACGGATCTGCTCGTTCGGATCTTCCCCGTGGGGACCGTCTTCTCCTTCATGGGCCAGCGACGAAAGCTGGAATACGGGCAAGAGACGGAGCGCGTGCTTCTCGACGCTCTCCGCGCGAAGTCACCGAGGAACTGATGACTGCACACATCGACGGCAAGCCTCCCCACCGGGGGGACAAGATCACGATCACGTTCACGCTCGACGGGGAGTGGGTATTTGAAGACTTTGACGAGCTCTTCATGACCGTTCGTGATGGTCTCCCCGCTTCAACCGTCGTCGATGATTCCGCAGCCCTTGGGAAGGTAGCGGTGACCGGAACAGGGACCGCGTGTCAGGCGGTGTTCCCCGCGGCGACGACCCAGAGCTGGCCGGCGGGGAAACTCAACTGGGACGTGCAGGGCAAGGTTGGCTCTGATGTGCACACGCTCGAGAGCGGGCTCCTTACGCTCATCGGTGACGTGACGAGGGCCTGAGCATGGGTAGCAAAATCGTAGGGAACTGGGTCGAGTGGGAAAGCCCGGAGGTTTCCCTCGAGAAGAGGGTCGAGCGTACGTCTCGCGTGATCGTCCCGGAGCTCATCGTCATCCACTACGCGGTGACTCACTCACTCGACGCGACAGTCCGAGCCCAGCGCGCACGGACCTACTGGGCGCAGTTCTCGATCGACGGTTTCGTCAGTGAGGGCCCCGACTATCACGTCTTCCAGGCGATGGCGGCGAACCAGAAAGGGGCGCATGCCGGCGAGAGCGAGTGGACGCACCCAGTCACCGGTGAGCTCAAGGAGGGATGTAACGACTTCTCGATTGGCATTGAGATCGCCAACCCGGGGCCGCTTATCGAGAAAGGTGGAAAGCTCTGGACGGTCTACGGGAAGGAGTGGCCCCGGGAGCAAGCGATCGAGGCCCGCCACAGGAACTGGACTCCGAAGGAGTGGACGCACTGGGCGATCTTCACGGACCAGGAGATCGACATCCTCATCGACCTCGGGCGTGCCCTGGTGAAGGCGTACCCCACAATCGTCGATGTGAGAGGTCATGATGAGATTTCGCCCGGGAGAAAAAGCGACCCGGGCCCGGCGATGGACATGGGATACCTACGTGAGAAGATCCTGTCAGGAAGCTAACGAATGAGTGACGAGAAAAAGACCGACATTGAAGAACTCAAGACTGACCCGTTCGGGCTGAAGCCTCCGCCGGATATCCCTCACGATATCTTCGATGATGCTCCCCCATGGGCCCGGGTTCTGATCACGGACATCCACGCGCTACGTGTGGAGGTGTTCCACTTGCGCAAGGATCAGTACCTGCAGAAGTTGCAGCATCGCTCGATGGAGAAAGAATTCCGGGGGCACTTGGAAAATCATGACCTGGCGATCATCGAACTGCAGGAAGCGGATGCCGAGCTATCACGTCGTGTGACTGACCTCGAGCAACACATCGGCGGCGAAGCATCTGGGTAAAGGTAAAATCGTGGGACATGAACGGCGAGAAGGGCCGCAGAGCATCCGGCTACCCGGGCCCTCTCCGATCCCGGATTTCGAGGAAGAGGTGCCTCGCTCTGTTAGCCAACGAGCCCGGCGCGCGGTGCGGCAAGCGGCACCTCAGTCAAAGTCCCAGTGGGTGGCAGCGGTTGCTATGATCCTCACGGCGATGGGAGGAGGCGCGGGGATCCGGGAAGCCTTGGGAAACCGCCTCCCGTTGCCACCTCCGGCGTTGACCAAAGTCCAGGCGGATGAGTTGCTAAAGAGGGACCTGCAGCGCTCCGAAGAGGATGAGGCGTGGCGGAAGCTCCTGGCATCGTACCTGTGGCAGCTCTACGACGCGCAAGTGGAGCGCGCCAAAATCCACGACGCTGTTCTGTGTCGCCTGAACCAGGGCAAGGAGTTCGCGCGCAAGGTGGAATGCGGTGCCGTGAAGGACTGGGATAGCATCCCCCTCGGGCAGGAAATGCTCGGGCCGTACAAGGCGCAGTGGGACTATCCGGTGATCCCGAAGCCTCCGGTCCCGAGACCCACTCCGAAACTCTAAAAAGCACTAGCTGTGCAAACACGGAGCCCCCGACCCCCCTACCGGGTCGGGGGCTTTTTTTCGTTTGTGGCGATGAGCTCAAGCTGTTCGCCGTTCTCCTGGCGGTAGAGGCGCGCCCCGATGACGAGGATGACGGTCCTCCCTAAGAAGTGGACCCCGGTGAAGTCGCTGCATGACTCGCCAGGCCTGCCCCGGTCTTCTCCGACGACAATCACCGCACCCTCATGATGCTATTCAGCTCGTCGCGCATCTTGGCGATCCTCCAACGAACCCATGTCAGCGCCGCAGACTTTGAACTCCGTCGCCCGGATGTCTCGAAGTCAGGGTTTGGCATGTTGTAGGTGTCGACCGGGATTTCGTGAGCGCACATCTCGCCGTACCACCCCCCGCCGTTGCGCCTCGTGACGTGGAAAGTCCTCCCGATGATTTCGATGACCCAGGACTCCTCTGCGCTCGAATGATGATCGAGCTCCCAGTCCGGGCCGTTGGGGAAAGCCCTCTCAGGCTTGGCCACGGTGCGCCTCCAAGAGAGCGTTTCGGATCTTCCCGAGATACTCGAGCGCCTTCTCCAATCCCCAAGCGTGGATGAAGTTCGTTCCCTTCGTGACGTTGTCCTCGACTTCTATGGGCGCTAGCCTCCCCGGGATTGCCTCCCAGGCGATGGAGATGACACGCTTTCGCCACCCGATGCTCACGGTGCCGATCTCACACCGGTACTCGTACCAAGGGAGAGCCGATAGCTCGCACGTCTCCCCCCAGTATCCGTTGCGAATCGCGGTGATGTAGCCCGGTGGGAAGTGTGCATCCTTGAACATTGTTAGGAAGCGTTCCTGGTCCAGGGCGGCGTTCATCCAGATATGGGTCGGGATTGATGCCCTCACTTCTTTCTCGAGGCGCTCAACCTCGAGCCGCGCCTCCTGTAGCGACCGAGCTCGCCGGGTGAATTCCATGATTTCATCCGTCTCCGTCATCGTCACACCATGATCCCTTCATCAATGAGGGCCGCGCGCGCAGCCCCGTGTCCGTTGTCTCTGTCGTAGCCGGCGGTGAACAGCTCGTCCCCCCGGAGGTCGACCTTCATCACGCGTCCGTTGAGGTAGTCGAAACGCTTCTGTTCCCCGAGGAGCTTGCGCGCCTCCTTGATCGTCAGTGGCTTCCTCCAGTCATGGAAGAAGCCCATCCCCTGAGGCCGGGCTCCCTTGTAGAGGGCGACGAGGATCCGGGCCTTGTCGATCCCTTTGATGTTGAGGTTCTCCGGAGGCGGACGGGTGTCGACCGGGCAAAACTTCGGCTCCTCGATGGGGTGGCGCTCGCGGCATGCGCGACGGTGGAGCGCGATGAGCTTTGCGATCGTCGGGTCCGGCCTCGCGGTGATGGCGGTGACCGGTCGCTGGCAGATTGAGCAGATGACCGGCTCCCCGTCCTTAGAAACCTTGTAGGTCTGGGCGACGAGGGTGTGCACGTCGTGCACCATGTCGTGATGGGGGGAGACTTCGTGGTCGATGAACGCGACTGGATCGTGCGGCAACCAGAACTGGTAGTGGATGCGCCCGGTTCGGTTGAAGTACTCGTCGGCATCCTCGTGGATTTTCTCGCTCGAGTAGGTCATGGCTTAACCTCTTGTGGTTCACCGCGTTGCGATATTCTCACGCCGAGAAGAATCGCAAGGCGAAGTGCCCGCAGGCTTTCGTTGTTCCCAGACCAGCTTGCGATGACGTCAGTGGTGCGCCCTTCCCCAGCAATGAGAAACGCTGAGTATCGTTCTGGCCATATTCCGTAGTCGATGTGGAATGTCAGCACTCGTCCTTCCTCCTATCCGCAACCATGAGAAGCAGCCCGGCGGGGATTCTCCTCTTCACCGTTTCGACCGGGTAGTCATCGGCGTCCGAGCACATGACTACGATCCTGCCGTTCGGCATATAGTGAACCTCCGCCTTCGTGTCTTGGGTACGTGAGAGGAGGAACTCCGTCATCTGTTCTTGCTCCGTCTTGATTTTCAGAGGCTCCCGTCCGAGCTCGTTGAAGTAGTTGATGGGCCGCCCATCTCGAAGGTCAATCTCGATGCTCATGAAGATGTTGGCCTGACGACGGAACCGAGCGGCGTAGTCCGCGCGCTGCTCTCGAGATGCGAGGATGGATGCCTTCCGGAAGTTTGTCTGTCTCTCTCGACATATCCGAATGAGGAGCTTCCGACGTCGTTCATTGAAGAGACTCGAGAACCGCTCGAGTTTGCCCAGGAACCGCTGCATGTCCCGGGCGGCGTCTTGCGGCGTGAAGGCTGGAATCCGTGCCTCGAAAGTTCTCCCTTCGAGCACCACTGCCCACATCCACCGGGCGCTCGTGAGTTCCTTTTCGGGGCCCTGGAAGAGGATGGCGCTCCCTGTCTCGACGAGCGTAGCGAAGAAGCACCCGGGACCGGTCCAGCCCTTATGGGAGTGGTGGAATTCGAAGGTGACGTCGCCACACTTGATCGGTCTAGGAGTCACCATCGGAACCTGACGATGGGAACCTGGGAA
>OBJS01000341.1_pt1 | contig 11231 bp, 8 predicted proteins | sample 1519851 | NCBI WGS metagenome assembly OBJS01 (sample SAMN03019806, study PRJEB22545) | beach sand metagenome | biome: beach; feature: sea beach; material: beach sand | place: USA: Municipal Pensacola Beach, FL | collected 2010-10-20 | depth 25-47 cm m
TATCGTAGGCCCATGTATAGAAACTGACTAAATTTTAACCAAAGTTGGTTTCAAACTAGGGAGAATACTGGTGAAACGACTCTACTTTCTAGTACCCGATATTCACCGCGCGAATCGAATAGCACAAGAGTTAACAATTGCTAGTTTTGACACCGGTCAGATGCAAGTCATCTGTGCTAAGGATATTTTAAGTCAAGCCTCGGAGATTCAATCCAAGATCCCTAAAGCCAATCTGTTACAGAGTAGCGATTTTTATCCGGCAATTGGTCGAGGTATTCCCTTAGGCGGCTGCGTGGGATTGTTATTGGGAATTGTCATCAGTATGCTCAATCCGGAGTATGCAAAACATATTACCTTAGTACTGATAACGGGCGCAGTTGCGGGCTCCCTGTGGGGTGCTTGGGTCTCTGGCATTGTGGGTATTGCATTACCAAATTCCAAGCTTGAACCCTTTAGCGCAGAGCTTGCTCAAGGCGCTGTTGTGTTGCTGGTGCAGGTGGCCAATACACAGGCAAAACTCTGTACCGATTTAGTGGCAGAAAAATATCCCTATGCCTGTTCCACCATTCCTGATATGTATGATTTGCTAGCTATCCAATAGCGCACGCCAGAATCCAATCCTTATTCAAAGTTTAAGTTGTTGTTGTGGAGTGTTTTTTTCTAAGTATGATTTGAGATTGCTAATTACGGCGCATAGGGGTAAGTTATGCGGCTCTAAAGCAATTATTGATTATTATTAATCCAAAGATAAATAGGTAATAGACAGGGGGAAGCATGTCGAAATTAGATTTTACCGGAAAAGTTGCGATAGTCACAGGTGGTGGAAATGGTATCGGTCGTTCCCACGCACTGCAATTGGCAGAGCGTGGATGTAAAGTCGTCGTCAACGACTTAGGCGGTGGCGTGGATGGTAGTGGTAGTTCTTTGGGGCCCTCTCAAGTGAACATCAAGACCGTTGCGACCCAAGAGGGTGGACAAGGCATTGTCAAAACCGCTTTAGATACTTACGGTCGGATTGATATTGTGATTAACAACGCCGGTATTTTGCGCGACAAATCATTTCGCAATATGGAGCCAGCATTATTGGATCCAGTTCTTGATGTTCACTTGAGAGGATCTTTCTGGACGACTCAAGCAGCATGGGAATTTTTCCGTGAGCAGAAATATGGCCGCGTGGTGAACACCTCCTCGGCGGCAGGTATTTTTGGTAATTTTGGTCAAACTAACTACGGTGCCGCAAAAATGGGTATCGTTGGTCTGACCAATGTATTGGCCATTGAAGGGGCGAAGTACAACATCAAGGTGAATGCAATTGCACCGGGTGCGAAAACTCGTATGACTCAGGACTTGATGGGGCCAATGGCAGACAATCTCGATATGGGGCCTGAGTTAGTATCCCCTATCGTCGTCTATCTTGCCCACGAAAGTTGTAAACCGACGGGTGAAATCTATTCTGTTGCGGCTGGACGGGTAGGCCGAATTTTCCTCGGCGCCACTCAGGGGATTTTCGATCCTGAACTGACGGCTGAGATGTGTGCCGAACAGATTGATACTATTCGCGATACAAAAGACGCCATCTATCCCAAAAATGCTATGGAAGAGATGATGATCTTAATGCAGCAGGCGCAGAAGAAGTAAGCCAATTCCGATTCGAAGAAGTAGGAGAAGCCCGTCCATTGTTGAAATGGGCGGGTTTTTTTTGCTGAGATCCCACTGTCTGAGGCCGAAGTGTGAGGCAGAGAGGATTTGCTCTGTCGCGATCATATTTTTCTGCTTCTTGCGCAGGGATTGGATGCAGAACAAGACAATTCTATGCTAGACTAGCGAGTCTTTTTTACCTGGGTTTTCAATGCTTAAATCAAGCTCCTTTCCCTTTCTATGACTGACGTCGCGAAAGAAATTCAATCCGTCAATATCGAAGACGAGATGAGGCAATCTTATCTCGATTACGCGATGAGCGTGATCGTGGGTCGGGCGCTGCCGGATGTAAGAGATGGACTTAAGCCCGTGCACCGGCGGGTACTGTTTGCCATGCATGAACTCAGTAATGATTGGAACAAACCGTACAAAAAATCTGCACGTATAGTCGGCGATGTAATTGGTAAATATCATCCCCATGGCGATGCAGCGGTATACGATACCATTGTGCGTTTGGCGCAGGATTTTTCCATGCGCTATATGTTGGTAGACGGACAGGGTAACTTCGGTTCGGTGGATGGTGATTCGGCCGCTGCGATGCGGTATACCGAAGTACGCATGGCAAAAATAGCCCACGAGCTATTAGCCGATCTGGATAAAGAGACGGTCGATTTTGTCCTCAATTATGATGAGACCGAACAGATCCCCGTAGTGTTGCCCACTAAAGTGCCCAATTTGCTGGCCAATGGTTCGTCGGGCATCGCTGTGGGCATGGCCACCAATATTCCCCCTCATAACCTGACTGAAGTGATCAATGGTTGTTTAGCTCTAATAGACAATCCTAATCTAGAATTGTTAGAGCTCATGCAACATATCCCAGGACCGGATTTCCCTACTCGGGGCATTATCAACGGTACCCGGGGAATCATCGAGGCATACCATTCCGGACGCGGTCGAATCTATGTTCGTGCACGAACAGAAATCTTGGAGCACGAATCCAGCGGCAAACAACAGATTCTCGTGCATGAACTGCCTTACCAGGTCAATAAAGCGCGTTTGATTGAACGCATTGCCGAACTGGTAAAAGAGAAGAAGATTGAAGGCATCTCTGAGTTGCGGGATGAATCGGACAAAGACGGCATGCGCATCGTGATTGAGGTGAAGCGCGGAGAGTCAGCGGATGTATTGTTAAATAACCTTTACGCGCAGACCCAAATGCAAACTGTATTTGGCATCAATATGGTGGCCCTGGTGGATGGGCAGCCAAGATTACTTAATCTGAAACAGTTACTGGAAGCATTTATCCGTCATCGCCAAGAGGTGGTGACTCGGCGCACGCGCTATGAGTTGCGCAAAGCTCGGGAACGGGCGCACGTGTTGGAAGGGCTAGCGGTTGCGTTGGCCAACATCGACGAAGTGATCGATACCATTAAGCGTTCCGCGAATCCCTCGGAAGCAAAGGAAAAGTTACTCGCCATGAGTTGGGCGCCCGGCATGGTGACCGAGATGTTGCAAAAAGCGGGTGCAGATGCCACCAAACTCGAGGATTCGGTGATTGAGTATGGGCTCACCGAACAGGGCTATAAGTTATCACCCACGCAAGCACAAGCGATCCTAGATCTCAGACTGCACCGGTTGACGGGGTTGGAGCAGAATAAGATCCTCAAAGAGTTCGAAGAGATTTTGGAAAAAATTAAAGAGTTGCAAGCCATTCTTGCGGACGATTTGAAACTTATGGCGGTGATTCGGGATGAACTGACGGAGATCCGTGAACAGTTTGGTGATGCGCGTAAAACGGAAATTCGTGAAGCGGAAGAAGAGCTCACCATTGAAGATTTGATTCCAGAGGAAGATGTTGTCGTGACTCTATCCCATCAGGGATATGCTAAGTCCCAGCCTGTGACCACCTATCGATCACAAAAAAGGGGGGGGCGGGGTGTCGCGGCAACGGCTGTAAAGGATGAGGACTTTATCGATAAGTTATTTATTGCCAGCAGCCACGATACCATTTTATGTTTCTCCAGTATTGGTAAGGTGTACTGGTTAAAGGTGTATCAATTGCCTCAATCTGGACGTACCGCGCGGGGCAAACCTATTGTTAACTTACTGCCGTTAGAAGAAGGCGAACGAATTAATACGGTTTTATCCGTAAATGAGTTTTCCAGTGGGCACTATGTGTTTATGGCCACGGTTCAAGGAGTCGTGAAAAAGACGCCTTTAGAAGATTTTTCTCGTCCCCGCGCAAGTGGTATACGCGCCATTGAGTTTGCCGAGAATGATGGCCTGGTGGGTGCTGCAATCACAGACGGCAAACGGGATGTGATGCTGTTCGCTAGTGATGGTAAAGCGGTTCGTTTTAATGAAGACAATGTGCGGCCGATGGGCCGAACTGCCCGCGGCGTGAAGGGCATTAAATTGGCTGATGAAAGTAAAGTGATCTCTCTCATCATTCCTAGTGAGGGTTGTACCATTTTGAACGCGACTGAGCGCGGTTATGGTAAGCGCACTCTCATTAGTGAATACCCGCTGCATAAACGCGGGGGGCAAGGTGTGATCTCTATTCAAACCTCAGAACGAAATGGTCAGGTAGTGGGTGCGGTGCAATGTCACGACGAAGACGAGATGATGTTGATTTCCAGCAGAGGTACATTAGTCCGCACCACAGTACAAGGGGTGTCTCTGATGGGGCGAAATACTCAAGGAGTAGGTCTAATTCGTCTGGGTGAGGGGGAGAGCTTGGTGGGCGTGCAAGTGATTGCCGAACCTGAAGAAGAGGAAGAGTCCCCTTAGCAATCATTTGAGCGAGCATTCGATAAGTAAGTATTTCCTTAGCACAATCAAGAATCCAAATCTTTTTTAGACAAACTTAAGCGAACTATTTATGTCACGTGTTTTCAATTTTAGCCCGGGTCCAGCGGCATTACCTGAACCCGTTTTAGAACAAGCTCAGAGAGATTTGCTGGATTGGCAAGAATGCGGCATGTCGGTGATGGAAATGAGTCATCGTAGTAGTGAGTATCTCGCCATTGCCGAGCAAGCTGAAGCCGATCTCCGAGAGCTGTTGGCGATTCCCGATAACTATTCAGTACTGTTTTTGCAAGGCGGCGCCACGCATCAATTTTCTTGTATCCCCTTAAATTTCACTGAAGCGAATGATCCAGTGGATTATTTTAATACGGGGATCTGGTCAAAGAAGGCAATTAAAGAAGCTCAACGTTTCGTGAATGTCAATATTGCGGCTGCGAGCGAGAATGAAAAATTCACTACAATTCCCGATGCAAAAGAGTGGCGTTTGGATGCAAATGCGCGTTATTGCCACTACACCCATAATGAAACTATCGGTGGTCTAGAATTTAATGCCATCCCTGAAGTGGGGGAGGTGCCTTTGGTGAGTGATATGTCCTCCACTATCTTGTCTCGGCCATTAGATGTGAGTAAATTTGGGATGATTTATGCTGGCGCACAAAAAAATATTGGCCCTGCCGGATTGACTGTGGTGATAGTGCGTGAAGATTTACTGGGTCGGGCGCGTGAACAGACGCCATCATTGATGAACTATCAAATTCACTCAGAAGCAGGATCTATGTCCAACACACCACCCACATTTGCTTGGTACCTGGCGGGGTTGGTATTTGCTTGGTTGAAAGAGCAAGGTGGGCTGACGGCGATGGCAGAGACTAATCGGCAGAAGAGTTCTTTGCTATACGGCTTTATTGATGGCTCAGACTTTTATCATAACCCCATCGCAAAGGAATATCGTTCTTGGATGAATGTGCCTTTCACGTTAGCGGATGAGAAGTTAGACGGCGCGTTTCTATCTGAGGCGAAAGCAGCAGGCCTATATAACTTAAAAGGCCATCGATCAGTGGGGGGCATGCGTGCAAGTATCTACAATGCCGTACCCCTTGAGGCGGTTGAAGCCTTGGTGGCTTTTATGAAAGATTTTGAACAACGGGTGTAGCTAGAGGGCTTGATAGCGATGTGGAAAATCTTGACTTTGAATAACATATCAATTGCCGGATTGGAGCGCTTCCCTCGTGATTGTTATGAAGTGGCGTCCGAACTTGGGCATCCAGATGCGATCTTGGTACGTTCGGCTAACCTACATCAGATGGAAATTCCAGAAACAGTGAAAGCTATCGGTCGTGCTGGTGCGGGTGTGAACAACATTCCCGTTGCCGCCATGAGTGCGCGTGGTGTTCCTGTATTCAACGCTCCGGGCGCCAATGCTAATGCAGTGAAAGAGTTAGTCATTGCGGGGTTGTTTCTAGCGGCTCGAAATATTCCACAAGCCTGGCGTTATACTTTAGAACTTAAAGAACAAGGTGACGCACTACATAAACAGGTGGAGCAGGGTAAAAAGCAGTTTGTAGGCTTTGAATTGCCCGGGAAGGTGTTGGGGGTCATTGGTTTAGGTGCTATTGGTGTAGAGGTGGCCAATACTGCTTTAAATCTTGGTATGGATGTGATTGGTTATGATCCTGCATTGAGTGTGGAGCGTGCTTGGCAGCTCTCCTCTAGCGTGCGCAAAGCCCGTAGTATAGAGGAAGTGATGTCGGAAGCAGATTTTGTCACCTGTCATGTGCCTTTGGTGGACAGCACAAAGCATTTAATTAATGCTGATCGACTGCGGATGATGAAGCCGGGCGCCACACTACTTAATTTTTCTCGCGATAAAATTGTCGACGATGAAGCTGTGTTGGCCGCTTTAAGGGAAGAGCACTTGAAATATTTTGTGACAGATTTTCCCTCTGAAGAAAATAAATCGCACCCCCATGTGATTGCCTTACCCCATTTGGGGGCTTCTACCCACCAAGCGGAAGAAAATTGCGCCATAATGGTGGCGAATCAGTTACGAGATTATTTAGAGAACGGTAACATTGCTAATTCTGTTAACTTCCCGGTGGCGCAGATGCCGCGTGCCGAAGGCAGTCGGGTCACCATCGCAAATGAAAATATTCCTGCCATGGTAAGCAAAATTTCCGCAGTGATTGGTGATGCAAATTTGAATATCATTGACCTGCTTAATAAATCTCGTGGGGATCTGGCCTATACCATGATAGATTTAGAGGGTGAGGTGGCCGCTGAAGTGATACAGAAGCTGTGCGAAATAGAAGGCGTGTTGGCAGTCAGGGTGGTTTAAATTGGTTAAAAAAAATGGATCGGACAAGCTGTCGAATCCCACATTGGTGAATGCTGATGACGATCTAAACGGCTGGGCGCTGCCCGAACTTCGAGACCGCATTGATACCATAGACCGACAAATTGAAACTCTGTTGAATGCACGTGCCGAATGTGCGGCTGCAGTAGCGAAGGTAAAATTGTCAGAGGATCCGCAAGCAGAGTTTTATCGACCGGAACGCGAAGCGCAAATTTTGGATCGCATTCTCAAAGAGCATACCGGAATTTTACCGGCACCAGAGGTAGCGCGAATTTTCCGTGAAATTATGTCTGCCTGTTTAGCCTTAGAACAACCCTTGACCATCGCATTTTTAGGACCGGCGGGCACTTTCACCGAAGCGGCTGCACTAAAACATTTTGGACACTCCATTAATAGTCGACCCATGGGGGCCATTGACGAAGTGTTTCGTGAGGTGGAATCCGTTGCCGCTCACTATGGTGTCGTACCCGTAGAAAATTCCACAGAAGGTGTTGTAAATCACACCTTGGATTCGTTTGTGAATTCTCCATTGACTATCTGTGGTGAGGTGGAGCTGCGTATTCATCATCATTTACTGAGCGAACAGACAGATCTTAAAAAAATCGTCAAAGTGATATCTCATCAACAATCTTTAGCCCAGTGTCGGGAGTGGCTTGATCGTTACTTGCCCCATGCTGAGCGGCTGCATGCCAGTAGCAATGCGGAGGCAGTGCGTCAGGTTAAAAATAAGGGATCAGACTACGCGGCTATTGCAGGTGATATCGCATCCGAACTCTATGAATTACCTGCACAGGTGCGAAATATTGAAGATGAGCCTGATAACACCACGCGCTTTTTAATTATTGGGCGTAATCGACCGGCGCCCAGTGGTCGAGACAAGACTTCCCTTCTGTTGTCCACGCCCAACCGTCCGGGCGCGTTGTATTCGTTGTTAGAGCCCTTTATGCGCCATGGTCTCTCTTTAACCCGCATTGAATCTCGACCATCTCGTCGCGCCATGTGGGAGTATGTATTCTTTGTGGATATTGATGGACATGCACAAGACGAAAAGGTGCAAAAAGCCGTGGTAGATATCGAAAAAAACGCAGGCATGGTGAAGGTGTTGGGCTCTTATCCAAAGGCCGTACTCTGATGAGCTGTGATTTTCTGCTGCGGGCAAATCCAGGGGTGCGTAGTTTGCAACCTTATGAGCCTGGAAAACCAGAATCCGAGCTGGCGAGAGAATTAGGAGTGCAGCGAATTATCAAGCTGGCGTCCAATGAAAACCCATCGGGGCCGAGTCAGTCCGTGTTGCACACTATTCAAGATCAGGCTTCGCGCATACATCGATATCCGGATGGCAATGGGTTTGAATTGAAAGCGGCTTTGGCAGAGATTTATGGTCTCGATCAGGCGCAAATCACTTTGGGTAATGGCTCCAATGATATCTTACAGCTGTTGGCCAATGCCTTTTTAGGGCCGGGCGATGAAGTGATTTTCAGTCAACACTCTTTTGCAGTATATCCCATTGTCACCCAAGCGGCGGGGGCCACTGCGAAAGTGATTCCAGCAAAAAATTATGAGGCAGATCTCGGTGCCCATCTGGCTGCTATCACTGATCATACCAAGATGATTTTTTTGGCGAATCCAAATAATCCAACGGGTACTTGGATCTGGGCTCGGGAGTTAAAAGAGTTTATCAGTGCCGTTCCGCAGCATGTGTTGGTGGTGATCGATGAAGCATATGCAGAGTATATTCTCGACGATAAGATGGCGAGTGCTTTGTCTTGGTTGTCAGAATTTCCAAACCTAATTGTCACGCGCACGTTTTCCAAGGCCTATGGGTTGGCCGGCTTACGAGTCGGGTATGGCGTCTGCCATATACAGGTGGCCGATCTTTTAAACCGTGTGCGACAACCTTTTAATGTGAATAGCTTGGCGCAGGCCGCAGCACTGACCGCGTTGGAAGACCAAGAATACCTTATCGATAGCGTGCAACTAAATAATCAGGGGATGGCGCTAATAGAAGGCAAATTAAAGCAGCTTGATTTGAATTGGATCCCTTCGAAGGCGAACTTTCTCTGTATTGAAGTAAATCAACCGGGGCGCGAACTTTATCAAAAGTTATTGCGTCAAGGGGTGATTGTGCGACCGATAGAGGTTTATGAGCTGCCGAATCATATTCGTGTCTCCATTGGTACACAAGAGGAAAACGAGCTGTTTCTAGTGGCACTTGAAAAAGCTTTGGTAGCAAACTAAATGGATCCGTTACCCTTTAATAAGCTCACAATCATTGGCGCAGGCTTAATCGGTGGATCTTTAGCGCGGGCGTTAAAAAAGAGTTCAATCGATCTTCATATCACTGCGTATTCTCGACATGAAGCCAATTTAGAATTGGCTAAAGAGTTAGGCGTCATTGATGCCTATGAGTTAGAGCTGGCGCAAGCGGTGGCCGCTGCCGAGGTGATAGTACTGGCCACGCCAGTGGGCAGCTATGAGGCGCTGTTGCCGCAAGTACACCAACACGCGCCTACTGAAGTTATTATTACAGATGCCGGCAGTACCAAAGGCTCGGTGGTTGCATTAGCTAAAAAATACCTAGCCGATCGCTATCCCTTGTTCGTACCGGGTCATCCCATTGCCGGTACAGAGCAGAGCGGTGTGGGTGCTTCGATGGACGATCTATTCCAGGGTAAAAAAGTGATATTAACACCCACCGCAGAGACTGATGTTCATGCTCTCGAGGTGGTCACGCAAATGTGGCAACACTGTGGGGCGCAAGTAGACACTTTATCTGTGTCTGCTCACGATAGAATTCTAGCCGCCACCAGTCATCTGCCTCATGTTTTGGCATACGCGTTAGTGAACGCATTGGCTGAGCAAGATCAAAGTGAAGAAGTATTTCAGTTCGCTGCTGGTGGTTTTCGAGATTTCACTCGCATTGCTTCTAGCGATGCGGTGATGTGGCGGGACATCTGTTTAGAAAATAGAACTGAAATTTTGCGAGCAATAGAATCTTATCGCATCACCTTGAACACATTAGAAGAACAAATTAAGTTGAGTGACAGAGCAGCATTGCTTGCCTCCTTTGAGCGAGCACAGGAAGCGCGTCGCAAGTTTTTAGAACTCTTTGAAGATAATTCAGCGCCTTCAACGTAGAGGATTTATTTGCTGTGAGCCAATCCGTAAATTGTTATTTGCTTGAGCCTGGAGGATCAGTGCAGGGCAATATTGAAGTGCCCGGAGATAAATCGATCTCTCATCGTTCTATTATGCTAGGTGCTCTGGCGGAAGGCGTCACAGAGGTCAGCGGTTTTCTAGAAGGTGAAGATGCGCTTGCCACTTTGAAAGCGTTTCAAGCATTGGGGGTAGATATTGATGGTCCCCATCAGGGCGCGCTCCGCATCCAGGGCGTGGGTCTCCATGGATTACAAGCGCCCACTGCGCCACTCAACCTAGGCAATTCCGGTACTTCAATGCGTCTGATGGCCGGAATCCTGGCGGGCCAGACATTTGGCTCTGAGCTCTGTGGGGATGAATCCTTAAGTGCGCGGCCGATGGCTCGAGTCGCCAAGCCATTGGCTTTAATGGGGGCTAAATTGGCGATGACAGAGCAGGGCACGCCTCCTATAAAAATTACCGCTTGCCCAGGTGCGCTCAAAGGCATTACTTATCACTCGCCAATTGCTAGTGCTCAAGTTAAGTCTTGTGTGTTATTAGCAGGTCTTTATGCTCGTGGTACGACTAAGGTGATTGAGCCCGGGGTGACTAGAGATCATACGGAAAGGATGTTGCGCGGTTTTGGATACGAAGTGCATCAAGCCCCGGGAGAGGTTTGGTTATCGGGTGGTGGACATTTAACAGGCACGACGATTCGTGTACCAGGAGATCTCTCTTCCGCGGCGTTTTTTATTGTCGCAGCCACCTTAGCTCCCGGTAGTGAATTGACCATTAGAAATGTTGGTATGAATCCCACCCGTAATGGCATCATTGAGATCTTACGACGCATGGGTGCAGACATCGACATTCGTGAGTTGCCCCAGCAGGGCAATGAGCCGGTGGCGGATCTCACCGTACGTCATGCCAAATTGCGGGGAATAGATATTCCCACGGATCTCGTGCCGCTAGCCATTGATGAATTTCCAGTGTTGTTTGTCGCCGCAGCCTGCGCCAACGGAGTCACCCGGTTGCAAGGCGCACAAGAGTTGCGAGTGAAGGAGAGTGACCGTATTCAAGTGATGGCGGAAAACTTGCAGTCTTTAGGAATAGATACCAAAGCAACGGAGGACGGCATGATCGTCACAGGAGGCACTCTCAAGGGCGGGCGGGTGCATAGTCATGCAGATCACCGCATTGCCATGTCCATGGCTGTGGCGGGATTGATGGCGAAAGGGAGAGGAGAGATTGATGACTGCGCTAATGTGGCTACCCCATCCTTCATGCCCACCGACTG
>OBJS01000343.1_pt1 | contig 11197 bp, 13 predicted proteins | sample 1519851 | NCBI WGS metagenome assembly OBJS01 (sample SAMN03019806, study PRJEB22545) | beach sand metagenome | biome: beach; feature: sea beach; material: beach sand | place: USA: Municipal Pensacola Beach, FL | collected 2010-10-20 | depth 25-47 cm m
TCGGCAAAAGCGTCTTCACTACGGAGGCGGCCGGCTATTGTCTGGTGGCTTCGGCGGAGCGCGAAGGCACGCGATTTATCTCGGTGGTCATGGGTACGGACAGCGATGCATCGAGAGCCCAGGAGTCGCAGAAGTTGCTGTCCTATGGCTTTCGCTATTTCGAGACCGCGAATATCCATAGCACCGGTGACGTGTTGCAGGAAGATGTCCGGGTCTGGTTTGGCAAAAAGAATACTGTTGCGCTGGTGGTGCCGGAAGACATCCAGTTGACTATTCCGCGCGGCGCCATGGATTTGCTCGAGAGGGATGTTCGCATTGATGAGGTCGTCGAGGCGCCTCTGGATGAAACTACGGAAATAGGTCGTCTGGCCATTGCCTATCAGGGGCAGCAGTTATACCAGGGGCCTCTGGTGGCGAGCGAGCCGGTGGCCGAAGCCGGTTTCTTTTCCCGTCTGTGGGACCACCTGGTATTGCTGATCAAAAGCCTGTTCGTTTAGGAGGTCGTCGTGACCGCCGGTAGCGATGATGTAACGATTGAGTTTCCCTGCTCCTATCCAATAAAAGTCATGGGGCGTAGGGAAGCGGCATTTCGGGCGCACGTGCTTGCCGTGATGGAGCGCCATGCCCCGGGATTCGACCGTGCCGCGGTCACCGAACGCGACAGCCGCAAGGGTACCTACCAGTCGTTGACGGTGACTATCACCGCTACCGGCGAAACCCAGCTGCGGGCGATTTTCCTCGACCTGAAAACCAGCCCGCTGGTTCACATGGTGCTCTAGGGCTTGTGTTATGGCTTCAATTGCGGTGTGCCATCTCGGTCTTCGACCCTACCGTCAGGTCTTCGATGCCATGCGGCGCTACACCGCGGCGCGAGACGGAGAGGCTCGCGATGATATCTGGCTGGTGCAGCACCCGCCGGTTTTTACCCTGGGGCAGGCGGGCCGGACCGAGCATCTGATCGAACCCGGCGATATTCCCGTGGAACAGGTGGATCGCGGCGGCCAGGTGACCTATCACGGCCCCGGCCAGGTGGTGGCGTATACGTTGCTTGATCTGAAGCGTCAGGGGCTCAACGTGCGCGATCTGGTATGTGCGATTGAAACCAGCATCAAGCAGGTGCTGTCCACCTTCGGTATCTCTGGGGAGTCGCGCGACAAGGCGCCCGGCGTCTACGTCGCAGGTGCAAAAATCGCCTCGCTGGGCCTGCGCATTCGCAAGGGCTGCAGCTACCATGGATTGGCGCTGAACGTCGATCTTGATCTGGAGCCCTTTTCGCGCATCAACCCCTGCGGTTATCCCGGCCTGGCGGTGACCCGAATGGTCGATCTGCTAAGTCCGGATCAATCCTGGAGTCACGACGAAATCGAACAGCAGCTGGTGACGCGTCTCGCAGACAATCTGGGTTACGATGACTGGTATGACGCGTCGGCCGAGGAGTCGGCGGTGCTTCGGGAGGCGGATTGATATGAGTAACGATCGAATACCGGTCCAGCGAACACGGCGCCTGCGCCAGGGTGAAAAACTGCGCGCGGCCGACAAGGTCGAGCGCATTCCGGTAAAAGTCATCCCATCGGAAACGGTCGCGCGAAAACCGCCGTGGCTGCGCATCCGTCTCGAAAACGGCCCGGAAGTGGCGCGCATAAAACGCCTGTTGCGCAAGAACGGGCTTGCCACCGTTTGCGAGGAGGCGGCCTGCCCGAATTTGAACGAGTGCTTTGGTGGCGGTACCGCCACCTTCATGATTATGGGTGATATCTGCACTCGCAGATGCCCGTTTTGTGCGGTCGGACACGGCAAACCCAATCCGCTGGATGCGCGGGAACCCGAGCATCTGGCGACGGCGATCGCCGAGCTTGGACTGCGTTATGTGGTGATCACTTCTGTCGATCGCGATGACTTGCGCGATGGCGGGGCAGCACATTTTGCCCGTTGTATCGAGGCCAGTCGCGAGCTGTCGCCCGGCTTGACGGTCGAGGTGCTGGTCCCGGATTTTCGCGGTCGTCTCGAGCCCGCCCTCGAGAGCTTCAGCGCTGCGCCGCCCGATGTATTCAATCACAACCTGGAAACCGTGCCGCGCCTGTACCGCGCTGCACGGCCGGGCGCCAACTACCAGTGGTCGCTCAATCTGCTGAAGGCGTACAAGGCCCGCAACCCCAATGTGCCCACCAAGTCGGGACTGATGGTCGGGCTTGGCGAGACAGAGGATGAACTGAAGGCTACGCTAGACGATCTGCGCGCGCACGATGTTGAGATGCTCACGGTCGGGCAATATCTCCAGCCCTCGCGCAGTCACCTGCCGGTGGCTCGCTTCGTCCACCCGGACGAATTTGCCCGCTATCGGGAATATGCCGAAGTAATCGGTTTTACACATGCCGCCTGCGGCCCGCTGGTACGATCTTCCTATCACGCGGACAAGCAGGCGCACGGAGAGGAGGTTTCATAGTGGCTAAAGAGACTGATATTGAGGCGGCAGTTTTTCGCCGTCTCTTGCGACATCTCGACGAACATAAGGAAGTGCAAAATATCGAGCTAATGAATCTGGCGGATTTTTGCCGCAACTGTCTTGCCAAGTGGTATGTTGCGGCCGCCGACGAGTGCGGTGAGAGCGTCGATTACGAAGCGGCACGTGAACGCGTCTACGGTATGCCCTACAGCGAGTGGAAGGACAAGTACCAGACCGAGGCGACTGCCGAGCAACTGGCCAAGTTCAACGCAAAATCCAGCGGCAATTGAGCAGGGCTCTGCTCGCCGCTGCGGTATTGGCGGTCACTGGTCTATGGTTAACCGGTTGTGCCAGCGTGCCCCATAATCCACATAATCTCTGCGACGTTTTCACTGAAAAACGCAGCTGGTATCGCGCTGCCAAGCGTGCCGCGGATCGCTGGGGTGGTCCCGTGCACGTGCCGCTGGCGATGATGTACCAGGAGTCGGGCTTCAAGGCTAACGCCAAACCGCCGCGGCGCTGGTTTCTCGGTTTTATACCTTTGGGAAGAGTGAGTTCAGCTTATGGTTATCCTCAGGCCCTGAAGGGCACCTGGGCGCTTTACCAATACGAAGCGGGCTCTCGCTTTAGTGACCGGGACAATTTTGCAGATGCTATCGATTTTATGTTCTGGTATATGGACAAAACCCATCGTCTCAACGGAATATCCAAGTGGGATGCAAAAAACCAGTATTTGAGCTATCACGAAGGACATGGCGGCTACGCCCGGGGCACCTATTCAGATAAGCCCTGGCTGCTGCAGGTAGCGGCCAGGGTCGATGCGCGTGCGGCGGCTTACGCGGCACAGTTTAATGGTTGTCGACAGCGCCTGGATCGCAATTGGTTTTTGCGTTTATTCTTGTGATGTCCGCGGCGGCGCCGTCCCGGCGGGCGACATCATTTAGCAAAAGGAATCGTCATGACTGACAACACCGAGCGTGTTTCGGCGCTACGCGTTGAAGATCTACCGAACTGTTGTGATCCGCAATCCTTCAATTTCGAGACCACCAATGACCTCGAACCCCTGGCAGAAATCATCGGCCAGGATCGGGCGTTGGAGGCGATTCATTTCGGTCTCGGTATGCAAAACGAAGGCTATAACCTATATGTGCTTGGCCCGCCGGGCGTGGGCAAGTTCACGGCGGTGAATCAGTATCTACAGACCCTGGCCAAGCGCGGTCCGGTGCCCTCTGACTGGTGTTATGTCAACAATTTTCAGGACGCTTCCAAACCCATTCGGCTGGAGCTGCCCGCAGGCCGCGGCGTGGCCTTGCGCGCGGATATGCAGCATCTGGTGGAAGATCTGAAGACGGCGATTCCCCAGGCCTTCGACACCGACGATTACAAGGCGAGAGTGGGCCAGATCGAAGCCGATTTGCAGCAGAAGCAGGAGGGCGCATTTCGCGACCTGCACGAGGCGGCGCGCGAAAAGGGGGTAAAACTCTATCAGAGTCCAGAGGGATTTTCGTTTGTTCCCATTGTTGATGGTGAAGAAATTACCCCGGAAATTTTCGAAAAGCTGACGCCGGAACAGCAACAGACCATTGAAGAAGTCAACCGGACGCTGCGCGATCAGTTGCGCGATATTTTGCAGAAGAACCTGCCTGCGTGGCGAAAAGAAGCGCGTGAACGGTTCCTGCGGGTTAACCATGAAGTCACCAGGGAAGCGGTCGGGCTGTATATCGAGACGCTGAGCAAAAAATACGCTGACTTGCCGGAAATGCTGGAATATCTAAACGAAGTGCAGGCCGACATAATCGCTAACGCTATCGATTTTAGGCCCAGCGAGAGCGGGCCCGCTCAACCCCCGATCCAGAATTCCCTGAGTCGCTATGAAATCAACGTGATGCTGGACAATTCCCAGATGCCGGGTATGCCCGTTGTTTACGAGGAACATCCGAGCTACTCCAATCTGTTAGGGCGTGTCGAGAACAGGGCGTTTATGGGGGCTTTGACAACGGATTTCACCCTGATCAAACCGGGTGCGCTGCACAAAGCCAACGGCGGGTACCTGGTACTGGAAGCCCGCAAACTGCTTATGCAGCCCTATGCCTGGGAAGGCCTCAAGCAGGCTTTGTATTCGCGTGAGTTGCGCATCGAATCCCTCGAACAGGCACTCAGCCTGGCCAGTACAATGTCTCTCGAGCCAGAGCCGATTCCGCTGGATGTGAAAGTGGTGCTGTTGGGCGATCGTATGTTGTATTACATGTTATATGCCTACGATCCCGATTTTGCCGAGTTGTTTAAAGTGCCTGCCGACTTTGAGGCGCGCCTGGACCGCAATACAGAAAATGACCTCCTGTATGCGCGCATGATTTCCACCATGGTGCGCCAGGGCAACCTTCTGCCCTTTGACCGCAGCGCGGTTGCCGCCGTTATTCAGCACAGCATGCGCCTGGTCGAAGATTCGGAAAAAATGTCGACGCACATGCGCAGTATTAACGATTTGCTGTGCGAAGCCAGCTACTGGGCCAGAGAGGCTGGTCGCCAGGTGGCCATTGACGAAGATGTGCGCAAGGTGATCGAAACCCAGACGCAACGGGTTGACCGCGTTCGCGACCGGGTACACGAGAGTATTCTGCGTGATCAGGTCATGATCGACACCTCCGGTCAGGAGGTGGGGCAGGTTAACGGACTCTCTGTGTTGCAGATGGGTAATTTTAGTTTCGGGCAGCCTTCCCGGATCACCGCCACCACCCGCCTCGGAGATGGACGACTGATCGATATCGCACGGGAGAGTGATATGGGCGGCCCGACGCATACCAAAGGCGTTTTTACATTGAGTAGTTTTCTGGGCGCGCGTTACGGTCAAAAAGCTCCCTTGTCGCTGACAGCCAGTCTTTCCTTTGAACAAAATTACGCCGGGGTTGATGGCGACAGTGCCAGCATGGCCGAACTCTGTGCGCTTGTTTCCTCCCTGAGCGCTGTTCCCATCCTTCAGTCTCTGGCCATTACCGGTTCCATGAACCAGCGCGGACAGGCCCAGGTGATCGGTGGTGTTAACGAGAAAATCGAGGGCTTTTTCGATATCTGTGAGAGCCGGGGGTTGACCGGCGAGCAGGGCGTTATCATTCCCGCCCGTAACGTGCAGAATCTGTTATTGAGAGCCGACGTTATCGATGCTATTGAGAAAGGTGTATTTGCGATATACCCGGTAACGCATGTTGATCAGGCGCTTTCGCTGCTGACCGGGCAGCCCGCCGGAGAGGTCGATGACGAAGGCAACTACCCGCCGGATACCGTAAATGGCAAGGCGCAGCTCAAGCTGTTGCGTTATGCCGAACTGCGCAGGGGATTTGCACGCGACGGGTTGGCTGGGGAGGGTGAACGCGCAGGTAGAAGCACGCCGCCCCCATCGGAACCGGTGCCCGAACCTCCGATTGGCGATTAATGCCGGCAAGCGGAGCGGGCCCGGAATATTAATCAGGGGGTTTCAGCGACGCCGTCAAAAAAATCCACGGTACCGTTTTCCAGGCAGTATTCTGCGCCAACCACTGCCAGCCGCCCCTGTTTGATTAACTGCTCCAGGATCGGTGAACCGTAGCGCAGATGATATGTCGCGGTCCGGATATTGGCGCGCACCGCGTGTTTGATCAGCTCTTCAGGATTGTCGCGCAAATCGGTTTCCAACAGCGTTTCCACCGAGGGCCTTATGCGATCGACAATCGAACTCAGATTGCGCGACCGGTTTTCCGTTGGTCGCTCCAGCTCATCCAGCGTTGCCTGAACGGCCCCGCAACGGGAGTGCCCGAGGACAACGACCAACTGCGTGCCGAATTGTTCGGCGGCGAATTCGACACTGCCCACCTGTGATGGCGCGACTACATTGCCGGCCACGCGAATCACGAATAAGTCACCCAGACCCTGGTCGAAAACAAACTCTGCCGGTACTCGCGAGTCCGAGCAGCCGACGATGATGGCAACGGGTGATTGACGATCAGCCGGGGGAATTTCTGTTAAACGCCGCTCCAGTCCGCTGGCGGTTTCGGAGTGCAGGCGCGCAACAAAACGCTGATTGCCTTCGCGCAGACGCTCGAGCGCTTCGTGCGGAGAGGGGGGCGGGTTATTTTTCGTCATGTTTGGCGTAAGCCTCTTTTGCGCCGGCGTCATGCCGGCATGTACCTATTACATTGTTATCAGCTGGTCCGGCCGACTTGCCCTTGGGTGTCTACAATGGCAGGAACGCGACGCGTATTTTAACCGAGATCATACATCGGTTGCGGCCCGGGATTGCGAGCCCGGTGGTTTTGCCCGGCGGCGGCATTACAACCGTCGGCCGGCAGTGGTTATCAAATGGGAATTGGCATTGGAGGCGCTATATATGGACCTGGGTTTAAACGGGAAAACAGTGATCGTGACCGGCGCGTCGCGGGGTATCGGGCGGGCGATTGCGCAACGCCTGGCGGCGGAGGGTTGCCATTTGCATCTTGTCGCGCGCTCGGAGAATGATCTGACTGCGCTAAAAAACCAGCTTGCCGGGCAATACAATGTTTCGGTGAATATTCATCCGCTGGATCTGGCGTTGAGCGACAACGTTCAAGCGCTTGTGCAGGCGACACGCGAGGCGGATATCCTCGTCAACAATGCCGGCGCGGTGCCTGCCGGGGCCATCGGTGATGTCGACGAATCCGCGTGGCGCGCGGCGTGGGATTTGAAAGTCTATGGTTATATCAATCTATGCCGGGAAATTTACCCTGTGCTGCAGCAAAGAGGTGGCGGCGTCATCGCCAATATCATCGGTATCGCCGGAGGTGAGCTTCACGAATTCAAATACATTGCCGGCACCGCAGGCAATGCGGCACTGGTGGCTTTTACCAGAGCCATGGGTGGCGGTAGCGATGCAGACAATATCCGTGTGGTGGGTGTCAATCCGGGCATGACGGCTACCGACAGACTGGTTTCCCTGATGCAACAGACGGCTCAGGCCAAAGGCCTGTCGCCGGAAAACTGGCGGGAACTTACCCGGGACATGCCTTTTGGCCGCCCCGCCGAACCGGAGGAGATCGCAGACCTTACGGCGTTTCTGGTTTCTGAGCGGGCCGCTTACATCAGTGGCACGGTTATTACAGTGGACGGCGGTTTGTCTTCCCGCGGGCAGTTATTTTAGTTCGATATATTGCGGGTTTGACAGATCATCGTCTGCCTTAAAATACAGGCGGATGGGGTAATTGGTTTCCTTGCCAAGGGTGATGATCAACCCATAGTAATCTCTTTCATAGTCTTTGGCCCATTCAAAATCGATCTTCAGTGGAGGAGATGCCGCCTCCTTCTTGGGCCTTTTCCCGACAACGACGATTTCATCGATGGTCTGTGTATCGGCAATTGCCGCCTTGGGAATGGCCAGCGTGACGCGCTGGTTTTCAGTGCCGTCGACTGGTTCGATTTTCTCCACTCTGGCGCCGATGACTTTGCCGGCGTAGCCTTCCATTAATTCCAGCCAATCTGTTTCCGTATCGGCCCATGTCCTCAGGCCAACTGCCATCAGACAAGCACCGACCAGCAGCAGGCCAGCCCGGAAGAGTGATCCTGCTCGCGCTCGTTCAATCATATTAGAAATCCTCATTGACCGATTATCAGGTTAACAAGCATATCACCTCCTTTCCCAAACACCTCGGGCCGCGCTGAGGAGTGATATCTGGTACCCGGTATCCGGTGTGCTCCCAGATGAATTCGGGCGTACACCTCACTCGAAACCCGGTTGGTAGGTTTCGGGGGGCAATTGTTTCAGATGAGGCCTCTGAGTCCACCAATCCCGAGCCAGCTGTTTTGCTTCGGCGATTTGTTCGGGCGTCATATCTTCCTCGAGCGAGTCCCGGTTGTGGGCGGCGTAGCGGTGGCCCTCGCCGGTAATGTCCCACCACATATAGGCTTTGACCAGATCCTGTTCGACGCCAAGTCCCTTTTCGTAGAGCAGGCCGAGAGAAAACTGTGCCGATGGTTCTCCCTTTTCAGCTGCCTGTAGATAATAACCCCGCGCTTTGTCGAGATCTTTCGGGAATATTTGGCCGTATTCGTACATCACGCCAATGTTGTACAGGGCGAAAGGATAGCCAGCGTCAGCGGCTTTCTGATACCACTCGGCGGCTTTTTCAAAACTCTTTTCAACGCCGTAGCCGCGGTCGTAGAAAACGCCAATATTGTAAATGGCACGGGCGTTGCCCTGGTCTGCCGCTTTGCGAAACCATTTCAGTGATTCTTCATAATTCTGCGGTACAGTAAGCCCGTCGATATAGAGCTTGCCCAGTGCGAGTTGCGCCTCGATATCACCACTATTGGCGGCGGCAATACAAGCCGCTATGTTCGGTGCTTTGCTTATACTCGACGGGTTGTTGCAGGCAGCTGCAAGGGGTCCGCTGGCGAGCAACAAAACAATGATTAGGAAATACTTATTCATTCTGCAAACACTATCCCTCTGTTGATCCTTCGTCAGTTTCACCCCTCTGGCTTGCAAGGGGCGGTCACAGGATTGATCGCTATCGCACGGAATTCGTAGTGGATGCGACAGCGCGCGTATAATATTACATAACTGCCGCTGCCGGCCGCGAAGTCTAAGCGCGTATCCAGGGGTGGCACTGCTGGGATTCAAGGTCTCGGGTCCGGTCCGGTTCGGTTCGAGCCAGGCCGACCCGGAAAGCCGGGTTCGGTACAATATTGTAGTCTCTCTTCGGAGTTGTCGATGAGTTCAACAGGTAAATTAATCCTGATTCGCCACGGGGAAACGCACGCCAACATCAATCAGGTCTGGCATGGTTGTACCGATACCGAGTTGACCGAGTTGGGCTTGCAACAGGCAATGCTGCTGGGTGAATATTTCCACAATTATCTGGCCGAGCCCTATGTTATTTATTCGAGTCCGTTGCAGCGAGCCAGATTGACGGCCGAGCGCATCGCCGCCACCAACGGTATCGAAGTGCGTACTGACCCGAGGCTGATGGAGTTCAGTGCCGGGGACTACGAGGGCAAGAGCTTCGAAGAGCTGCGCAACGAGCTTGGGTTTATTCAGGCAGTACTCGACAACGAACACCACCGGGCTCCAGGTGGTGAAACCCGGCACGAAGTCACACAGCGTTTTGTCACGGCTGTAGAGGAGTATCGCGGACGTCACCCAGGAGAACATCTGGTCGTTGTCGCTCACGGGCTGGCTATCGCCTTTGCGCTGGCGCACTGGATCGATCGCGACAATACAAAGTGGGTGAATTACCGAATGAACAATACGTCGGTCTCGGAAATTTGCCTGGCTAACGTGGAAATCAAATTCCTCAACCGCACCGATCATCTGCAATCTGTCGAATAATCGGGGCACTGGTTCGACCTGGATTGGAGCGGTTGTTAGCCGGACCGGTGATGAAGACAAGAGCTTTGCCCCGATCGCAACGCTTACCGGGCCGGCCAAGAATACTTTTCGACAGACGCTTTTCCCTCATCAGCAATATACAGGTCAATGAGATGCAACACGCGAGTGATCTAATCAAACATCAACCGGATCGCTGTCGCTTTGTCGCGGAAGTCGATGGGCAGGAATGTGTCTGCGATTACACGCTGCAGGGCAAGCGGGTCAACTTTACTCATACTTTTGTGCCGGCCTCGCTGCGTGGTAGAGGGCTGGCGGAACAACTGGTGGCAAGCGCTCTTTCCTGGGCCCGGGCGGAGAACTGCGAGATAGAAGCCAGTTGCTGGTATGTGAGGCGGTTTCTGGATGACTGAGCGCTTTTAAAAATCCGCCACGCCATCTATGAAAGCGACGATCTTCCTGCCGATCATGACTTCGTCCGTGGCTTGCGTAAGTGAAGTCAATGCGTCACGGTAGCAGGCCGGACCAATTTGTTCACGCCGGCGCAACAGCAGTTGCTCCAGGTAATCAATGGTGAACTCGGGGTGTCCCTGAAAGCCCAGTACATGTTGTTCAAGGGCGAAGGCTGCGATCGGACAAAAATCATTGCCGGCGAGAATGCGTCCGCCGGCAGGTAGGCTTTGTACCTGATCCTGGTGGCTGTAGAGGAGGCGAAAACGCACTGCCGGGGTGTGCCTGCCATCGGCGCTGAGAAACTGCGCGGTCTTGATGCCGACTCCCCAGCCTTTCTCGCTTTTTGCGGCGTAGCCGCCGAGGCTGTGGGCAAGCATCTGGTGGCCGAAGCACACGCCTATGAGTCGAGCCTTGTGCCGGTTGAACGCGATTATCCAGTCGCGCAGCAGCGGTAGCCACGGTAGGTCATCGTAGACGCCGGCCCTCGACCCTGTGATCAGATAGGCATCGCACTCTTCCGGCCGGCGCGGCAGCGTGCCTTGTTGTACCTGGTAGTAGCGGTACGTCAACGAGGCGCCGAGCCTGTCAAAAAAATGGGCGAACATTCGACCGTAGGAGCCGTAGCGTTCGCGCAGGTCGTCGTCCAGCTGGTCGACTTCAAGCAGTCCGAGAGTTTTCATTGTCGACCATTAGCAGTGACGGAATTGTTATGGTTAAACCAGCGCCTGTTAACATTAATTTGATGGCCTCTGTTGTGGCTATATTAATTAAAGTTCCTGTCAAAACCCGAGGTGGGTAGTTTGAGTTTGGTCACACCAAATATGCTCCGAGTCAGGCAAAGTTGGGCTTTTTAACGGCAATCCTTTTTTAAAAATTCCCGGGACCTTTAAAAACGCAGGGGCCGAGGCTGTCTTCCGCCCAATGGCGTTCTCAGTCGCTTGTGTAAACCCGCCACACCATGACAGTAACTA
>OBJS01000344.1_pt1 | contig 11167 bp, 7 predicted proteins | sample 1519851 | NCBI WGS metagenome assembly OBJS01 (sample SAMN03019806, study PRJEB22545) | beach sand metagenome | biome: beach; feature: sea beach; material: beach sand | place: USA: Municipal Pensacola Beach, FL | collected 2010-10-20 | depth 25-47 cm m
TAACTGCGGTCGCCGATACGCTGCCAGGTCGCGCAGGATTATTTCTTCCTCTTCGGAAAACGCGCGGGGCTGCCGGTCAATCAAACATATGGTGCCCAGATTGTAGCCACCGATGTTGGTCAGTGGACAACCGGCATAAAAACGGATTTTCGGATCTCCAGTAACCAGGGGGTTGTCGACGAAACGCTGATCCACGGCGGTGTCATTGACGACCAACAGTTCTTTACCCATTATGGCGTGACCACAGAACGAAATGTCTCTCGGCGTTTCAGTCGCCGACAGGCCCTCCGCGGACTTAAACCATTGCCGATCCCGATCCACCAGACTTACCAGAGCAATCGGCACGCCAAATATGCGACTGGCGATGCGTGTCAACCGGTCGAATCGCTCCTCGTGCGGCGTATCGAGGATATCGAGTGCTGTGAGCGCCTCGAGCCGTTCCGTTTCATTGTCGGGAATGTCAGGCTTTTTGATTATACGACTCCTGATTTGACTTGCGCCTAACGGCAAAGCAGCTATAGCCAGCGGATGCCCCTGGGCTCGCGGGTTTCGCTGGATCGCAGCCCCTTAGACAAAACACTCTACCCGCCTCGGACCAAACACGCTAATCGGGTGAATCCGCCGCAGCGGGCGCGATAAAGCGCAGCAACAGGTAACCTGCAACCCCGGAGACAAGCGAGCCCAGAAGAATCCCCAGGCGATCGTCGACACCGATCTCGCTGCCGCTCTGCTGAAAGGCCAGCGAGCCAACGAATAAACTCATGGTAAAACCGATCCCGCAAAGCAGGGCAACGCCGTACATCTGGAGCCAACCGACGTCCAGCGGGAGCTTGGCAATACGCAATTTGATTGCCAGCCAGGAAAAACCGAACACACCGATCTGATTGCCAAAAAACAGGCCCGCGGCAATACCCATGGACACGGGATGGGTAAATGCATCCAGCGTAATATTGTCAAAGGAGATGCCTGAATTGGCAAAGGCGAACAAGGGCAGGATACAGTAGGAAACCGAGGGATGGAGTTCGTGTTCGAGCTTTTCGAGCTGGGTCAGGGTCTCGCCCTCCTCTTTGCGAAACGGAATAAAAAACGCCGTCACCACGCCTGCAAGTGTGGCGTGAACACCGGACTTTAGCACCGCCACCCAGAGCACCAACCCAACAAGCAGATACGGCACCAGGCTCAGCACGCCACGCCGGTTTAATACAAAGAGACCAAAAATCGCGATACCCGCCGACAGGAGCGAAGACACGGACAGATTCTCCGTATAAAAAATCGCGATAATAATAATTGCGCCCAGGTCATCGATGATGGCCAGCGTCATCAAAAACAACTTTAACGACTGGGGAATACGGCTACCCAATAACGCCAGCACACCGAGGGCAAAAGCGATATCCGTCGCCGACGGTATGGCCCAGCCCCTGATCGCCACCGGGTCACCGGCATTAATCGTGGCGTAGATCACCGCCGGTACAGCCATGCCGCCCAGCGCTGCTATCGCCGGCAAAACCACGCGCGCCGGGTCGGCCAGTTCACCGGCGAGAAATTCCCGTTTTATCTCCAGACCGACGAGGAAAAAAAACATGGACATGAGCCCGTCGTTAATCCACAGCAGCAGGGGTTTTTCGATCTGGAATTCGCCCACGCGGATTTCGACGATAGTCGCCAGGAGCGCGTCGTACCACATATCTGCTGGAGAGTTCACAGCCAGCATGGCCAGAACAGCGGCCGACAGCAGTAAAATGCCACTGGCTGACTCGAGACGTAAAAACTCGTTCACCGCACCGACGACTTCGTTTACTTTTTCGATAACCACTTATTTACGTGCCTCTTGTCTGCTGAAGCTGCCCTGTCCCATAGACCCCCAGATGCTCCTGGCCCAGCAACGGTGTCGGCCATCTGAAATTTTATTCGGCACTTTACCGATTGGGGCGTAAATCACAAGAGATATCAGAACCGGCACGCTTTATCGGGATGACGGCGGTGCTGAAACGTTACCGGCGCCCTCCAGAGCCTATGCGAGAATTAACGGCGCCGGAGCACAAGTCGGCCACCCCTATCGCAATCCAAGGATTTACCTTCTGAATGGCGCAAAGCTTCGTGTCCTTCACGCAGGACAGAGCCTTTCCTTCACCGGGCCAATGCAGCTCGATTCCCCAGGCATGGGCTAATGAGTAAACTATGGCGTCTTGTCTCTAATTGATAGCAAAAGAAATTACCACCGTGAGTAAAATCAAAACCCAGCCACAACCGGCGATCAACGTCGACAAAGACGAGGTATTTAAGGAATTTCGGGACCGCGTCGACGGCACGCTCGACGCCGGCCGACCCGGACCTATTGCCCGGCAACATGCGCGCGGCTATCGCAGCGCGCGCGAGAATCTAGAGGACTTATGCGATCCGGATTCCTTTCTGGAATACGGCCAGCTTGCTGTCGCCGCCCAGCGCCAACGGCGCGACTTTGACGATCTGAAAATCAATACTGCAGCCGATGGCATCATTACCGGTCTGGCAAAAATCAACGGCGACTTGTTCGACGAAGACAACAGCAAAGTTGTGGTGATCATCAACGATTACACCGTGCTGGCCGGCACCCAGGGTGTCTTTCACCACAAAAAGCTGGACACTGCTATCGAATTGGCCCACGAGCTGCGGCGGCCTGTGGTGATGTACACGGAGGGTGGCGGTGGCCGCCCCGGCGATACGGATTACGAATTGACACTGGACGTGAGCTCTTTTGCCACCTGGGCCAGCCTCGCTGGCCGCGTGCCCACTATCGCGGTGAATAACGGTTATTGCTTTGCCGGCAACGCAGCCCTGTTTGGTTGTGCGGATGTCACCATCGCCACTAAGACCTCCTGGATCGGCATGGCGGGTCCCGCCATGATCGAAGGCGGTGGCATGGGCGTGTACAAACCGACGGAGATCGGCCCTATCGACGTACAAACGCGCAACGGTGTGGTCGATATTGTCGCCCGGGACGAAGCCGACGCCACCCGCCTGGCACGGCAGGTCCTTTCCTATTTTCAGGGGCCTGTCGACGACTGGCGTTGTCTGGACCAGAGCAAACTCTGGGATCTGATGCCGGCCGACCGAAGATACACTTATAAAGTCCGGCGTATTATCGAAGCGCTGGCGGATGTCGACTCTTTCACAGAGATACGTCCCGACTACGGCAAGGGCATTATCACGGGTTTTCTGCGCATCGAAGGCAAGCCCTTTGGCTTGATCTGCAATGACTGCCAGCACCTGGGCGGCGCGATTGACTCAGAAGGCTCGCTCACCGGCGCGCGTTTTCTCGACTTGTGCAGCAATTTTTCGCTGCCGGTACTGTGCCTGGTCGATACACCGGGGTTTATGGTCGGTCCGGACAGCGAGGTCGAAGGCGCGGTGCGTAAGATGTCCGATCTGATGATTGCCGGCGCGCGCCTGAAGTCTCCCATGGTCGCCATCGTGCTGCGCAAAGGTTACGGCCTGGGTGCCATCGCCATGACCGGCGGCAGTTTCGCCCGGCCGGTTTATACCGCGTCCTGGCCTAGCGGGGAGTTCGGTGCCATGGGTCTTGAGGGCGCAGTTCATCTCGGTTTCAAAAAAGAGCTGGAGGCCGCCAAGACGCCGGCGGAAAAAGACGCGCTGTTCAACAAGCTGCTCAACGCCATGTACGAGCGCGGCAAGGCAACCACCGCCGCCACGTATCTGGAAATCGACGCCGTCATCGACCCGGCCGATACCCGCAAGGTCGTCCTGCAGGCGATTGGCTAAAGGCTATTTAAACGCCGGCATCACCTGTCCGACAAAAGCACTGTAGGACTCCGGGTTCATCGGCAACATGATGTGGTAGGTCATGCCGGTGGCATCGATACGCGACTGTAGTTCTTCGACAACCTGTTCCGGCGTTCCCATAAGCGCTACAGGTGAACGCTGTGCACTGGCGTAGTCGGCAAAGCCGAGCTGGCGGGCAATGCCCTCCAGCATGGGGTCGGCAGCCTTGTCGGACAGCGCTACGAGCGTAAATCCGCTCAATTCTATGGCATCGGGGTCCCGCCTGGCGGCTTCGGCAAACTGTTTAAGCTGCGCGATCTTGTCACCGAGTACGGCTTTGGTAAAACGCACGGTGGCCCCCGGATCGTTGACAAAATCCTTGCCATTCGAGGTCGGCGGAATCATGTTGAGAATATCCGCGTGCGCGGCGGCAATTTTCAGCAGCCCGGTACCCGAACCGCCCAGCATCAGGGGCGGATGGGGCTGCTGCACGGGACGTGGATGATTCAGTGCTTTGTCGATAGCAAAATACTTGCCCCTGAAGGTGGGCTCGTCGTCACACCACATGGCCTTGACGATCTGCACGGTTTCCTCGAGCCGGGCCAGGCGCTCCGGTGTCGAGGGAAACGGGTACCCGTGGGCCAGGTACTCCTTGTCGAACCAGCCGGCACCAATGCCGAGAATAAAGCGCCCGTCACTCACCTGATCCAGGGTAGAGGTAATCTTGGCCAGCAATGCCGGCGAGCGAAACGAGGCCGCAACCACAGAGGGCGCAAGACGAATCGTGTCGGTCAATGCGGCGATGGCCGTCAGACTGGTAAAGCACTCGAGCTGCGGAGTGTCGTGCGTACCCAACGGCGAGAAAAAATGATCATTAGTGGAAACAGAAAAAAAGCCGTCCTGTTCAGCCTGTAGCGCTGCCGCTTTGGCCTCGGCAAAATTTCCGGTAGGCAAAAAAACACCAAATTTTATATTTTTCATAGCATTACATTAATTACTTAGAGTTTAATATTGATTAAAATTGAGGGCGTCCGGCGAAAGTAACAACCGCGGTAGCCCCTTGTAATCGGTATTGAGGGACAGCAAGGTTATTTCTTCCTCTTGCCCCTGACCGTTTTGCGGTCGCTGGATTTACCTTTGCCGGACTTGCATTTGCCCGGTTGACGCTTACCGGATCGTTTGCCCACGAGTTCAGGCTGTGGCGGCTCGCCGGGCAAATTAGTGAAGTCCGGTTCGCGTTTTTCCTTGAACGCCTGAATCGCCTCGCGATTAGCCGGCGCGCCCACCAGGTCGGCGAAGGCGGCAGTCTCCCGTTTGCGGGCATTTCGAATACCTTTCAGGTGCGGCGCCAGCACCAGCTGCTTGGTGTAAACCAGCGAGCTGATGGGCATGGCGGCGATCTGCCGGGCCAGGGCGTTGACTTCAACCATGAGATTCTCAGGGCGGGTTTTCTTCCAGGCCAGCCCCATATCGACGCACTGGTCGGCATCGAACCATTCCGCGGTGTAGAGCATATGGGCGGCATTGAAGCCACCTATGCGCAGAGGTAACAGGTAGGAATTTGCCGCTTCCACGGTAACGCCAAGTGTGGCGAAGGGTGCACGCAGGCGCGCGGCCTCACTGATAAAAACGAAGTCGCAGTGCGGCAGCATAGTGACACCGATACCAACCCCGAGCCCATTGACCGCGGCAATCACCGGTTTGGGAAAAGTAGCGAGCGTATCGAGAAAATGCGGGAATCCGTGGGGCTCGTCGTCGTCATGCTGGCGCGGACTGGCCATTTCCTCGAGATCCTGACCAGCGGTGAAGGCCCGGCCGGCGCCCGTAATCACTACTACAGCGACGTTGTCGTTATCGGCGGCATCGACAAGTGCATCGCCCGCGCCATCGTATAACTCATCGTTAAATGCATTGAGCGCGTCGGGCCGATTCAGGGTGATCGTGCGCACGCGGTTATCATCGCTCACCAGGACACAGTCTGAATTTCTCATGGTTGACAGGCTACCTTCCGGCTTACTCGAAAAAATGAATTGATTACCCTGACCTTAGCTCTCGGTCACGGCTTACTTAATTGCAGTTACCAGGAACTGCGGCAATACAAACATAAAGGTTTGATCCACCACCGCGCGTTTAATCTGCCCGAGAAGATCATCCGCCCGCTCCTTCGACATCCCGCCCACTCGGGCATATTCGATCATGTTAACAAGCACCGGCAGCATACGACCCCGGATATCGGCCGAGGTAATAATCTTGACCGCCACCTGAGCAAACCCCGCCTTTTTCAACTCACTGTATAACAGACGGCCGATCAACGGCGTTTTATAAGCGCAACTCGCGGCTTCGATGAGCTCGGCCAACTGCGTGCGACCCAGCGGCTCCAGTGCCATCATGCCCCAGTCGCTGTCGATCACGTGAACGATACCACCGGGCTTCACCACGCGATAAAACTCGGCAATCACCGCATCGTAGTGAGTGACATATTCCAACACGTTTTTACAGACCAAGCGATCGGCGGCGCCATCGCCAAGCGGTACGCGGTCATCAGTGATGTGGTGTACGGTGGTCGTCTCAGAAAATCCTTCTGCCGAGAGGTTTTCGCGCGCCTGTGCGACAAACGTCTCGTTCAGCTCGACGCCGTGGACATGACCGCCATCCGCCACCCTTCGAGCCAACTCGACCGCGAGGCCTCCCGGGCCGCAGCCGTAATCGACAACTACCTGGCCGGGCGCAATTTCTGCCGCAGCCAGCAGCGGCTCCATTGCCGGATGCCACTGGAACAATTGCTGGTAGGCTCCCAAGCGCTGCGCGTCGATTTCCAACCAGTGGTCCCGATAATAGGTCGCCTTGTTGACCGCACCCGACGCGCTAGCCATTGAGGTGGTAGACCGGCGCCGGTTCGCTGTCGACACTCACCTGCACAGTGAGGCAGGCCGCACAGGATTTGCAATAATGCTCAACCAGACTGACCGGCTTACTTGGCCGGCGACGCGTGTAGGTGTCCGCTGCTTCGAACACATCGGCCAGATCCCGCTGGCGCTTTTCTGTCGAGTTCAACCAGTTGTCGTGGCGCGCGCCCAGTTGATAGCCACAGTGTTCGCACTGCCATTGCCCGTCGCTGACACGCACACCACGCCACGCGCCCTCGGCCGGCAACTTTTCCAGCGCGACGGCGGCAGCGGGCACAATTTCGGCGCGCACCGCGTTGCGGTGGGCCCAGGTTGCCTCTTTGTCGACGCGCATATCGCTGCCGGACTGGAGCACCGCGCCATAGAGCGTCGTCGCCGCGGCCGGCGTGATGGCGCCCTCCAACAGGTCTTCTTCTACACGGGCAGGGTCGCGTAGAAAGGGGTCGCCCAAACCACCGCCGCCACCGGCAATACCGCGAAAGACATCGGCCCTGCCAAAACGGATGTTCGTTTGACAGCCCCGCAGCGAAGTATCGATTTCGCCGGTTACCGCCTCCGGCGACGAAGGCAGCCTGCCCTCGGCCAATTGTCGGGCGACATCACTGTCGCGGATTAACCAGGCCTTGCCGTTGCCGCCCGGCATGCCGCCGGCAAAACCACGGGCGGGGATTTCCGCGCCGCTTTGAAAGTTCATACCGACAAAATTATCCGCGCCATAGAGCATAAACGCTTCGTCGATGGCGAGACCGCCGCGCGTCGCGCCGGCCCCTCCGGCATTACCCAGTATTTTGCGCCACAGCATCAAGACCGGGGAGTCGAGTTCCGCGACCTCGACGTCAGCCCACTTAATGGCCAGAGTCGACTGCATACCGTAGCAGTCCTGCCCGTCGCCAATACTTTGCCCCGGGCCGCCGATGCCCACCGCCATGCCGAAGGGCATAAACATCGATGGATTACCCTTGTTGTCATTGCCGAACCAGATACCGAGCGTCACCGCGCCGGAGGACTGGCCAGACACTCGAGCGCGCAGTTCCTCATCACCGGAAGCCGCACAGGCTGCGGACAGCGCTTCCTGCACCATGCGGCCGACGCGCATGCCGGCAGAAGCGTGGCCACTGGTGACAGGTGCCGGCACCACAGGATTGATAATGGTGCCCGCCTCGCCCAGGTCGATGTCGATACAGTTCCAGAAGCCCTGGTTGAAGGGAATGTCCGGGGCAAACTGGCACATCACGGGCGCAATCAAACTGCCCTTAGAGGCCGACTTGCCAGCGTTGATAAAAGCCGCCACCTGAGGACAACCGGAGAAACGGAACTTCAGTTGGTCACCTGCAACCGTCATTTCGCAGTACACCGGATTGAGGCTGTCGTCACCAAAACCGTCGTATTCCACGTAGTCGTAGGTTTGGTATGTGCCGTCGGGCAGGCGCGCAATACGCTCGCGGAGGGCTTTTTCGGTAAGCTCAATATTGTAGTCGGTGTATTTTTTCAGCGTGTCCCGACCATACTCATCAATCAGGCGCGCCATACGCTCGCCGCCCACGTTACAGGCGGCGACGAGGCTGCGCAGGTCGCTGATAAAAGACAGGGGGACGCGAACGTTGTTGCGCATGAAGCGCACCCATTCTTCATCCAGTACCGCGTTTCGCGCCACGCGCGTCCCCGGAAAACGCAGAGCCTCAGAATAAGTATCGCGTGCTTCCGGCGCAAAACCGCTGATGGCGGAGCCGCCGATATCCATCAGGTGGGCATTGGAAAAGGTCCAACCCACCAGGTCTTCACCATAGAAGACCGGCATGACGATGCCAACATCGCCCTGGTGCAGGGCGCCACTCGTATGGGGGTCGTTGCAGATAAAGGCATCGCCCGGCTGAATATCGTCCGGTGACCGCTCTCGCGCAATGGCCTCGACTCCCATCCGGGAGGATGCCATGTGTAAAAGAATGTAGCCGGAGCTGCCGATCTGATTCAGATCGGCGTCGAACAGGACGGTGGAAAAGTCCTTGGATTCGGTCAATACCGGGGAGCCGGACGTGCGCAAAAGCACCAGGCTCATCTCCGTGGTGATATTGTCAAAGGCGGAACGAATCACCTCAGCGGTGATCGGGTCGAAATCCTGATTGGCCTGGGCCGGGCTGGCTTCAGCTACGCTTGTCGTACTCATCTTGGCTCTCCTACTACCGCCACTGGCGGTGTTCCTCAACTATTATTAGTTTTTTAAATGGCCCCGATCCGGATTGTGTTTCACAACTGTGTCAGTACCGGAGGCTCTAGAGCGTCGGTCTAGGTCTCCTTGATGGCAACCCTGAAATTGTCGTATTCATCGCGCCGCGCTGTGGCATCGCGCGGGATGTAAATCGTCGTGTCGCGACAGTCGATGATGCCGGGCCCGGAGAACTCGGCACCGGGCTCGAGCTTGTCCGCCGCGTAAATCGGCGTATCCGCCCACACCTGCTCGTCAGGTAGGAACAGTTGGCGCCGGGTTTGAATAGCGTCCTCGGCACTGGCGCCCGACGTCGCTCGGGCCTCGATGTCGGGCTTTTGCCGGAGACCAATCCCGGTGACAACGTAGTTGACCAGCATCAGTTCCGATTCGCTCCAGGCGGTATCGGGGCCGAACTCCTCCTCATAGGCGGCATCGAAGGCTGGCCGCAGGGCGATGCCCAGTTCCTGCTCGACGCTGTCCTTTGCCATCGGCATATACATTTCCGCAAGCTGGCCCACGTAGCGAAAATCGCCGCCGAAGCTAATCTGCATGTCGTCCTCGGCAAAACCCGCCTCCCGCAAATCCTCGCGCACCAGTTTTTCCAGGCGGTCGCGTGTTGCAATCATGTGCCCGTAGCCGTCTTCCGATCCCACCAACCAGCCGATGGTCGCCGATTCACGGCGGATGTAGTCCGCTTCCAACAAACCGTAAGCGGAAAATGCCGAACTCTGCCCGGGGATAATCATGTCGGTAATACCCAGCTTCTGACACATGGATGCGCTGAATACGGGCAGCGCACCCCCGTAGGCAATAAATGTGCATTTACGCGGATCGCGCCCCCGGCTCACCGACAGCTCGCGCAGGGCGTTGGCCATATTGGCCACGACCAGGGAATAAGCACCGGCGGCGGTTCTGACTGCGTCCCAGCCCAGGGCATTACCGACCTTGCTTTCCAGGGCCTGGCGCGCGGCATCCAGATCGAGCTCGTACTTGCCACCCAGATAGTTTTTCGGATCGATAAAGCCCATGACCGCCATACAATCGGTCACCGTGGGCTCGGTGCCGCCGCGACCCGAACAGGCCGGGCCCGGCGTGGACCCCGCGCTTTGCGGTCCCACCTGTGGAATACCGCGCGCGTCGAGATGCACGATACTGCCGCCGCCGGCGCCAATGGAATCGATATCCAGCAAACTGAGTGCGGTATCGAAGCGGCCGATGGTGCAACGCTGCACGACCTTGGGTTGCTGCTTATGAATCAGAATGGAATCAAAACTGGTTCCACCCATGTCACCACACAGGACTTCGTCCAGCCCGTAACGACGCGCCAGGGCAGCGGAGCCGACGGCGCCGCCGGCAGGACCGGAGCTGTATAGCTGTATCGGCACGGTCTTGACGACCTCTTCGGTAAGCACCCCGCCAAGGCCGTTAAAAAACTCCAGCGCCCGCTCGTAACCGCGGCTGCGCAGGCCCCGGGCGACAGTTTCGACAAAGCCTTTTACCGGTGGCTGCACATAACAGTTGAGAATGGCAGTCTGCCAACGTTCAAACTCGCGAAACACCGATGCCACCGAAACCGACTGGGTGACAAAGATATCCGGAGCAATGCGGCGGATAATTTCCTCGGCCGTCTTTTCGTGGGTATTGTTGGCAGTGCTCCAGAGAAAGCATACGGCGATACAGTCGACACCGGCGTCAATCAACCGCTGCACCTCCCGCTCGACCTGCAGGTGGTCCAGGGCGACAACCACTTTGCCATCACGGTCGACACGCTCGTCGATCTCGGCGATATATTCGCGCGCGATCAGTCGCGGCAAATTGCGCTGCAAATGGTCGTCACGGACGTTCATCCGCGCTCCGCGGCCAACGCGCAGAATATCGGCAAAACCGGCGGTGACGAGCACGCCGACTCTCGCGCCTTTGAGTTCGGTCAATGCGTTGGTCACAATCGTATTGCCGTTGACGAATGCGCGACAATGCCGCGACAACAACTCCTCTACCGGCACCCCCAGCGTTTCCGAAACGTTGCTAAGCGCGTTGAATATACCCACCGAATAATCATCGTGGGTCGTTAACGCCTTGGCGCGCACGACGTTTTTCCCCTGTACCGAACATAAATCGGTATGCGTGCCACCGACATCGATGCCAATACTGATTTCACTTGCCACCATGGCCCACCCCCTGCTTATTAAGAATTATTAAAAAGGAAAATGAAGCTTTTTTGCCCAGCGCTGACTGCGCACCGACCCGGGCCTGTCCAGGCATCTCGTTTTAAGTTATGCTCGATAGCATTTGCGGG
>OBJS01000345.1_pt1 | contig 11151 bp, 10 predicted proteins | sample 1519851 | NCBI WGS metagenome assembly OBJS01 (sample SAMN03019806, study PRJEB22545) | beach sand metagenome | biome: beach; feature: sea beach; material: beach sand | place: USA: Municipal Pensacola Beach, FL | collected 2010-10-20 | depth 25-47 cm m
GCTCCCACATCAGTAGGGGTAGTATTCGGCCAGGGTTCAGCAGTCGCGCCATTTATCTACACCCTGTTCTAACCCCTCCATCTCGAAACGCCCGGTTTTAGGCCCTGGTCCAAACTGCCCTTGCCTGGAGGCTACGCCAGCTTCATGGCCAGGCGCCCTGGCACCAGGGCATCAGTCGAAATAACCGGCTACCGAGGTGACATAAAAACACCCTTACAAGCGCTCCTGAATATCAACCGTCGTTTTCAAGGCGTTCGCCCTCGCCTGCACATGCTGCTGAATAGCATCCGCGACGACTGCATTCCCTAACGGCGTCCAGTGTTGATCATAGGTGAAGTAAGTTTGTTGGCCCGCCGCGGTCGCGCGTTGTAACGGTGCCGTCAGGCTCAGGCAATCGAAGCCCCGCTGCTGGCAGAAAGCCGTAAACACCTGTTCCTGAGCGTCTATGTTGGCGAAAAACTGTGTCTTAAACTGCTCGGCAGGCGGCAAGTCGGGGTTTTTAAAGCCTGCAAAATTACGCAGTTGATCGGCGGGGATAACGCCCTCGACAAGTGGCATCACAACGTGGGGTTTGCTCGGCGCGTAAACCAGTAACAAATGGAACGCCCTTTCCCGCGCCAGCTCTTGCATCTTGTCGAGGATTCCCGCCACATCGCGCCAGTTGGACGACGCGGAAAATTGCGCCGTCGAGGTGTTGAGATATAACAGCCGCTTTGGCTGAAAAGCGTAATATCGGGCTTCCTGCCCCCCGGCAGCGACAGCTACGGGCATCCAGCCTACTGTCTGCGCATACCCGGGCACGGGGCGGTCCGCGCCCGCCGTTTCCAGAACCTCGCGGGAAAACCGCTTGAGACCACGAGTCACCGGTGACGCCTTCGACCACAGCTTGAGCTGCCGCGCCAGCGTCTGCTCTTTTGCGCCATCGCCGCGTTTAAAAGGTTTGAAATCGTTACCTTCGTAAAGCATGAACACGACCAGTTCGGGGTTGAACTGAGTCCCAAGCACAGAAAAGTTATTGAGATAGGTCTGCGGATTGGAGCCGGACACACCTAAGTTGTATATATCCCGTCCCAGCGACTGCGCCAACAGGACACTCCAGCCCTGGTTGTCGGAAACGTGTGAACCGGCAACAAAGGAGTCGCCCACGGCGACGATGGGATAACTGTCGCGAACCTGGCGATTGCGAAAGCCATTCCGATCCGTCGTCAGTTCGATATCGATGTCTGGATATCCCGGCGGCGGATCGGGATAGGAGCGATGTTGCTCCGGCACATCCCGATTGACGAACTCGAAGAACTGGTCGGGCGGCCGGTGGCGAACCATACCTTCAAGCTCGATCGTGTGACCGCGCACCGCAGTCTCTACGTAGCGCGCCTCGCCGAGCAACCAACCACTGCCGACAACCACCAGGACGATGGTCAGAATTGTGGAAAAAAATGTCAACGCGAATACGCCCAGCGTTTCACGTAGCGACCTGATGCGAGAAAAGGCCAGCAGCGACACACCGGCCAGCATCATTGAAACCACCAGCAAGGCACCGAAATGACCTTGAGAATAACGCCCAAGGAGAACCGGGCGCTGGCGTACGATCAATTCGATCACATCACTGCCGGGAAGCCACAGTACCACCGCGAGAAGGAGACAGAACAAGCCGAAAACCCATCGTCCTCTTCGATAATCAGGCTTTTGCTGAGTTGTCATTGTGATCCTCTGGTACTGAGCGCTGGGTCCGCGCTGTTCGCTATCTAAGGGCTTGCCCCAGCGGCTTATTCCCGGCCCTCATGCCCGCGCTTATTCTCGCCCGTCAAAGTAGTCGAGAATACGTCGAATGTGCCGTTTATCTCGGCAGGTCAGTTTTTTCCGGCCACGATAATACAGATAAAACTTCAGCCGCTGGCTGCGCGACAAGTGAGATTTCGCCACTTTATCCAGACATGCCAGATCCTTGATTTTGCGCGCCTCCAGGAACGGCGGCGGTAAATAGGCGCCACCTGGGCAATCGATTAGATAAACCTGAGGCTCTGCCCCGTCCCGCACCAGGATATTGCGCCACTTAAGATCGCCATGGGCAAAAAATCGATCGTGCATGACACGCGTAAAGCGCGCAACTTGCCGCATGATCCGGTCAACCCAACGCCGGTCAGACAGGTTTTCGTGCCGCATTTGCGCCATCGTGAACAAGTCAGTAGTCCTGTTCAGGGCCTCAGTAACCAGTACACCGCGCGAAAAAAAACCAGCTCGACGCTCGACGCCATAGACCGCTACCGCAGGAACGGGAATCCCCCAGCGTCGAAATCGCTGCAAATTCAGCCATTCCACACGAACCCGCGAGGGACCAAAAATGCGACGCAGATATTTGCCCGCGCTGATATAGCGCTTGACATAGTAACCGTGACCCTCGATCTCGAGGTACACCAGGTCGCTGATAGAGTCCTTACTGATCGCGGGCAAATCCAGCTTGAAAATATCACTCAGAGCCCGGCACGTGCCACCTACACGCTCGCCATGCGCTCCGTAGAGCATCCACGTCAAACCCAGTTCTCCTGTAAATCGGCCGGCTCAGCGTTTCGGACTACTTGCCGGTTCGGGCAGCGCATCAACAAGGCCGCTAAACGACAATGGCTGGACGCAGCGCGCAACCCACATTGTCGCATCGATGGAATAGCGTCAAATGCGACAAGGAAACACGCTTGACCAGAAACAGAATACCGAGAGGCCGAAAACCTCTACCGATACCGGTCGAACGGGGTCTGATCCGGCCGGCATCGCTAGTGTTTTCTTGGTTTAGCTTTTTTTGGTTTAGCTGCCAGCGGCATTGGGTATCAACAGCCAATCTGGCAGGTCACAATCTTAGGGAGAACCAGCTTAGGGAGAGCCGGCGCCGGCAACATCAACCTGCGCTGTCTCAATCTTGGCATTGCGAGCTCCCTTGGGAATATCGTCGAGATCGCCATCGTATATCAGACAGAACAAAGTTTTACCATCGTCGCCGCCGAGGTTACAAGCCACTGCCCGCTTACCTCCGGTATCGATTTTCGCGGATATCTCGCCGCCATCGTGAACCCGGATAAACTCCCCCTGCTCAAAGGCGGATACCCAAACCGCACCTTCCGCATCAAGACAAATACCATCGGGCGTGTAATCACCCAAATCAGCAAACACCCTGCGATTACTGAGCGTACCATCCTCGGCCCGGTCAAAAGCGGTGACCTTGTTAACGAAGGTCTCAGCGATAATCAGAGTTTTGCCATCCGGTGTAATCGCCGCACCATTGGGGAAATGGATATCGTCAGCAACAGTTTTTATCGTGCCATCCGCCTTGACCAAAGTCAGGGTCGCGGGCTTGGGATCTTCGTGGGCAAAGACATCATAGCCGAAGGTGCCTACGTATATATCGCCATTAGAGGCGCACACGGAATCATTGATATCGTAGGCCAGATCTGCTGACAGGTCAGCGTACTCCGTTAACTCACCACCATGCCAGCGCATCAGCTTGCGATCGGCCATGGAGACAATCACCAGTGAGCCATCCGGCATAAAGTTCAGCCCGGAGGGACGGTTGGGAAGCTCAACAACAGCTTCCTTGGTGCCGTCCGGGCTGACAGCGTAAACCGTTGTACCAAACATATCGGACAGCCAGAGCCGCCCATCATGCCAGCGGGGCCCTTCTAGAAACACGAAGTCGTCGGCTAAAAGTGAGGTTGTATATTCTTTCATTACTTTGTTACTCCACCCTGTTGAATATCTGAAATACAACGGCCCATGGGTGCTAACCTCACGGGCCGTTTTCAGTTCATTGCTTCAAGCAATTTCCTGGCGCATATTTAGTCGTACATGATGACCGAACGGGCACCTTCGCCACGACTCATGGCATCGAAGGCGTCGTTAACGTCCTCGAGCCGAATGCGATTGGTGATCATGGCATCGAGCTTGAGATCACCCTTCATGAACAGATCGACGAACTTGGGAATGTCCTTGGACGGCACTGAGGTGCCGTAGGCGGAACCCTTGAAATGCTTTTCACCAAAGAAGCCCAGCACCGGCAGATCGATTTCGGTGTCGGGCGAGGGCACGCCGACGATAACCGCCGTACCGGTAGCCCGCGGCATGGACCAGGCCTGCTCGATAGTCTCCTTCAAGCCCAGCGCCTCGAAGGCAAAATGCACCCCGCCACGGCTCAGCGCGCGCACCTCCTTGATCGCGTTGACCGCCGTGGGATCGATGGTGTGAGTGGCGCCCATGCTCATCGCCAGCTCGCGCTTCTGGGCTACGGGGTCAATGGCAATGATCATGGTGGCACCGGCAATGCGAGCGCCCTGGATAATGGAAAGCCCTACTCCGCCGCAGCCGATTACCGCACAGCTGTCACCGGGATTGATCTTCACAGTGTTCAGGGCGGCGCCCACACCGGTGGTAACGCCACAACCGATAAGGCACACGGTATCCAGCGGCGCATTGTTGTCGACCTTGATGGCATTACCTGCAGGGATCACCGCCCGCTCGGAAAAGGTGCCGACACCAACCAACTGGCGAATCGCCTGGCCCTTCGAGTTCTTTAGTCGCGTGCTGCCGTCCGGCAGACAACCCTGCCAGATGACCTTACCCATCTCGACACACATGAACGGCTTGCGCTCCAGGCAGAACATGCAGTTGCCACAGGCAGGGGTCAGCGCGGCGATGACGTGGTCTCCCGGTTTGAGCTCGGTGACACCGGGACCAACCTCTTCCACCACGCCAGCGCCTTCGTGGCCCAGCACCGAGGGGATCTCACTTTCGATAACGCCATAGCGGAAGGAATAATCGCTGTGACAGATACCGCTCGCGGTGTATTTGATCAATATCTCATTGGCCTTCGGGCCTTCCAACTCCAGTTCCTCGATGACGAGCGGAGAACCGATTTCGTACAGTACTGCTGCTTTGGTTTTCATAAAATTCTCTCCCGGCCGATTTTAAGTCGGCGTGCAATTTGGTCTGTTATTCGGAAATTAGCCGTAAACGATCACGGAACGTGCGCCTTCGCCGCGCCCCATCTCTTCGAATGCACGGTTAATATCCACAAGCCCGATCTGCTGGGTGATCATTTCATCGAGCTTCAGCTGTCCCGACTTGTACAGATCCACAAAACGGGGAATGTCGCGCTTGGGCGTCGACGAACCATAACAGGAGCCCTGGATTTCGTATTCGGCCAGGAGACCGGCAGCAGGGATCTTCACCGACTGGTCGAGCGACGCCACACCCACGATGATGGCCTTGCCGGTAGGTCTGAGCATGCCCCAGGTCTGGGCCATGGTTTCCACCCGGCCCAGGGCCTCAAACGCATAATGAACACCGACACCGCCGGTGATTTCCTTGACTTTGGCTTCGGCGTCTTCCTCAAACGGGTTGATGGTATGGGTAGCGCCCAGCTCGATCGCCAATTCGCGCTTCTCTTCCATCGGATCGATGGCGATGATAATGCTGGCGCCCGCGATGCGCGCGCCCTGCAGGATGGAAAGCCCGCCCCCGCCACAGCCGATAATGGCACATGATTCGCCCCACTGAACCTTGGCGGTATTCAGCGCAGCACCCGTACCAGTGGTTACGCCACAGCCGATCAGGCAGGTTTTGTCGAGCGGGGTGTCATCGGCAACCTTGATCGCCGAGCCGGCGGGCATGACCATGTATTCGCCAAAGGAACCGACACCACAAAGGGCGTAGACGTCTTCACCACTGGCAGTCTTGTGCCGGGTGGTGCCGTCAAGCTGCGTGCAGTCCGTCAGTAACTTACTCATCTGGGAGCACATGTATTCCTTGGACTCCCGGCACATGGTGCACTTGCCGCAACTGGGCGACAGTGAGGCAATGACCTTATCGCCAGGCTTGACGTTGGTGACGCCGGGACCAACCTCTTCGACAATGCCCGCCCCTTCGTGGCCCAACACCACAGGAAAAGGCGCACGCAGAATGCCGTGGGCTACCGAATAGTCACTGTGACAGATACCACTGGCGATGGTTTTTACCAGTACCTCACCCTCTTTTGGCGGCTCGAGCTCCAGCTCTTCGATTTCAAATGGTTGATCGACCCCGCGCAATACGGCCGCTTTGATTTTCATAGTCTTCCTCCCACCCCAATATGCTTTAGGAATTGCTTAGAATTGAACCCGCGCCATACTACACAAAGTCAACTGGCGCTGGAAAGCCGGGCAGTGCCGGCCGACGACTTAACATATCAAGTCGCCATGTAACCACCATCGACAGGCAAGGCGTGTCCGGTGATATAACTCGCCGAATCCGAACACAGGTAGACCGCCGCATCGCCGATCTCAGAGGCTTCCCCGAGTCGTTTCACGGGTTGTGCGGCAATCATCGCCTCGCCCACCTTCGGGCTTTCGTCGAAAATACGCTGCAACATTGGCGTGCGAATCGGCCCGGGGCACACCGCGTTGACGCGAATCTTTTTGGTCGCATAGTCGAGTGCGGCCGACTTGGTCAGGCCAACAACGGCATGTTTGGCCGCCGAGTACTGCCCAAGATTCTTGACGCCGATCAAGCCAGCGTCCGAGGCGGTATTGACGATAGCGCCGCCGTTTTCCTGCTGCAACATCTGCTTGACCTGATACTTCATGCAGAGAAACACGCCGAGAATATTCACTTTGTAGTTGAGCATGAAGTTCTCTTCGGAGGCGTCGGCCAGTTTGCAGGATTCGCCCTCGACACCGGCGTTGTTAAAGGCGCAGTCCACCGAACCGAAATTGACGACCGCCGTGTTGACCAAAGCTTCACAGTCAGCCGCCTGAGAAACATCGCATTTAACAAACACTGCCTTACCGCCCGCCTGTTCGATCAGGCGCACGGTCTCCTCGCCTCCCTCGATATTGATATCTCCGACAACCACGCTAGCGCCCTCCCGGGCAAAAATTTCGCAGGCTGCGCGGCCGATACCACTGCCGCCACCTGTCACTACCGCTACTTTACCTGCCACAATGCCACTCATTTCAATCTCCTTAGATTAGGGTTAAACGATCTTCAGCCGGCACAGCTTCGCGCTGACCGGCTCAATTCAGTTTCGCTACGACTCGCGATGATCCGGCTCCAGATGCTCGGGATTGGTGACCCGCACCTTGTCGATGACCTGACGCAAGGCAAAGTCAAACGCCGGCTGCCAGTCATCATCGTATTGGCCGTCGCGCACGTTTCGGCAAAAGTCTCGGTATAGCGCCGCCACCGTACCGCTGCTACCCGTCAATTGGCACAGCGCTGCCTCTTGCCATCGGTTCTGGTCTGCATCCAGTTGCAATTCGCGCCGGACGACCTCGGCCAGAAAGCCGGCGCACAGGGCGTCATAGCGTTCCGCACCCTCGCTGCGCGCGGCTACGTCGTCGGCAAATTCCTTCAGTGTGATGAGTATCTCCTCGATACTGGGGCTATCCTGACTCACGCCGCTCCTCGCAATCGGTACTGACTGAGCTACCGGTTAGCGGTAGCGACCATCGATCATCATCAGCATATCGTATTCGATCATCGCCGTATTGCGCCCACAACAGGCAAAGGGCAAAGAGCGACGCACGCCACTGGTGTGTCCATCGACCTGCATCATGTTGATGACCGCCCAGCGCAAGGTGGCGAACACCTCCCACCACCTGACCGCGTCGTCATCGACCGGCGCGCCGCCATTGGCTTCATAGGCCGCATAGAGTTCAGCACGCTGCCCCATGCCGCCCACGGGCTTGTCGACTTGCCCGTAACGCCACGATCGCATGCACAGCCAGCCAAATTCTTCCAAGGCCGGCCCCAAATGGGCACATTCCCAATCGAGCACGGCGACAATCCCCGCAGGTCCGAGCATCAGATTACCGTTGCGAAACTCTCCATGCAGAAACCGCCGCGGCGTAGCGGGTGGACGGTGCCGTTCGAGCCACCGTATGCCGACATCCAGTCCGGGATGATACTCGCCATAGCTGTCGTAGCGCATGATCTGTGCTGACAACGGGTCGCGGCTGTCGGCGGTGGTTTCTAGAAAGCCGACTTCGCTGGGCTCGATATTGTGCAGGCGGGCCAGGATCTCTCCGCTCTGGGCGGCGAATCTGGTGCGAGCAGACTCGAACCGGCTGTCTACGAGCAATCGCTTAGGCAGGGTTTCCCCGCCGACAAAACCAACGACAAAGCCATTATCGAGTTGGTCTTCCGGCGTCAACTCGAACTCCGGTGCCGGCACCGGCAGCCCATGGCGATGCACCACCTGCAAAATGCGGTACTGGAAATCGGTAGAGATAAAGGGCGAGACTTCAGACTTCAGTGTCTCCTGACGCAGTACGAGACGTTTTCGGGTCTGACCATCGATCAGGTCGAACAGTACCGTGCGGTTGGAGGCACCAAAGGTCGCCACCTCGATGTTTTCAACACTGGCGGCATTGCCATAACGTCGCTTAACGGCGACGTTCAGTCTGGCGGCGATATTCCTGACCAGCGACGGGTCGACGACGCCTGTCATGGCATGCCCACTAGCGCGCCAATCGGTAAAAAAATACGCGCGCTATTGCCCCGACCGGTGGCGATAAGCGCCAGTTTGCCGGCGAGCGCGCGGCCAGCTTCACAGCGGGTATCCCACAGGCTCGCCGTCTTCTATGAATTCTATGTACTCGGTGATACCGATGCCCGGCCTGCCATCGTCCCACTGCCAGTCGGTAAAGGCCTCGACGATGCGGCACTCAAGTTCCCGGTCGCCCACCTGTCGATGATTGCGCAGGGGAGCCACTGTGCGAACGGTGCCCTCCATTCTCACCTTGCGTTTATCGGTGCGAATACCCAGTTGCACCGTCATCGGGTCCTTGTTGTCGTCCCATTGGGTCATCACATCCATATCCAGAACTGGCTCGTATTTATTGTCGAACAAGAGAACACCGCGTCGATGGGTGTTACCCTCGCGATCGACTCGCTTAAGCATCATCAATGCCCGATCGTCACCATAATTAATAACGAATAACCGATAGTAGTAGATATTGGTCCAATATCGGGGACCCCAGGAATGATCCCGCCAGCCGTGACCGTCCAGTTGCCAGCGCTCTTCGCCGACGACGATATCTCCGGTGGTCCGCGTGTGCTGATTGAAATGGCCCAGGGAAAAATCACGCCCGTACATGGTCTCGGCGTCAGGGTCGGTCGGTTCACCGCCATTCATTGGCGAAATACCCTCGAGCTGCAGATTAAAACTGCAGGGCACGCGGGGTGCGGTTTTGAACATTGCCTTGGGCGTGCGCAAAATCTGGGGATCGGACAACACCATTGCCTCCCCCTCATACGTCATGGTGACCCGCTTAAAAGGCTCTAGTACCTGGTAGCTCAGTCCAGCAGCGGCGTGTTTGTCGTTGGAGGCTATCTCGGGCCTGAGAAACTGACAGGCAACCCGACCGTCCGGCAGGTAGATACATACCGACACCTCCGCGTGGCCTTCGTTGATGCGATTCCCGACTCGAGACCAGAGGCCCACTTTTTGCCGCATGTCCCAGCCATTGACATACACGCTCTCGTTAAAATTGCTTTCCGGCCCGGGTGTATGGCTGTACTCATCAGCCGTATCCAGTCGGTAATCAACCATCGCTCACTCCTTGGAGAATCAAATTTCTCGCCGCCCGCCCATCATCGGCGCATTCGCAGGCGGCAAACTATAACCCAAAGGCTAGAGCCAGTGGCTAGACATTGCCAAATCTCTATTCATATCCGGACCAACACGCTGGGACCCGGCGCGGCACAACGTCCGTTTCCAGGTATCCGTATCAGGGCAGTAAGGATAAAACGCCCCAACGCTGAAATTGTGCTTTGTAGCCTGGCCAAGGAGAGCGCCACATCGATCGCGCATGCACCTGCCACAGCGAGGGTACCCGCGGGTCGGAATTGAACCGAACGCACCATCCGCCCCTAATCGAACACCTCCTGATCTAGAGTATATCCACGACCGATGTAGGGCGTAATAGCGGCGTTCTTAGCAGCTCCCACGGCAAACCCCAACGCCAAACATCGCCACTCTCGTATGTTACCAGCCGGTAAAATAGAGTTCCTTTTTTAGGAAAAAAATGAGAGTATTGCCACCCTCTTTACATAACCAGGATTCGCACCCGGTTAACGCCGGCAGTGGATAGCACCGGACAGGCCTTTATTTTAACCGGCCGGCTCCAAACGCTAGCACGCAGCAGCTCCGCACGATCAGCCTTCAAGCCAAATGTGTGGGATTTGATATCGATCAAAGTTCGCGTTGCGGGTGCTCGACAAAAAATCGCTATTCCTGGCACACAGCATTCTAATTTAGGGGAAACGCGGTGGAAATATTTGATCTCTCGGGGAAAGTAGCCATCGTCACCGGTGGCAATGGTGGCCTGGGTCTGGGTATTGCACGCGGCCTGGCATCGGCGGGAGCGGCCGTCGCCATTGTCGGGCGCAATGCCGATAAACTGAAATCAGCCGTTGCCGATCTCGAAGCCGGGGGTGCCAAAGTCCTGCCGGTGCAAGCTGACGTTTCCGACGAAGACGATGTCAACCGAATGGTGGCGGAAACTGTCGAACGTTTCGGCCGGGTCGACATTCTCTTTAATAACGCCGCCATCAGCTGGGGCATTCGCCCAGAAGAAATGACGCTCGAAGAGTGGAACAAATTTCTCGCGATCGACCTCACCTCCTGTTTCCTCACCAGCAAGGCCTGCTATCCAGAATTCCTCAAGGTCGGCGGCGGCAAGATCATCAACATCGGCTCGATCATCACCAAGCTCGGCCACCCCAAGCTGATTCAGTACGCCGCCGCCAAGGGCGGCATGGATCATATGACCCAAAGCCTGGCTCGCGCATGGGGCCCTCAGAACATTCAGGTCAACGCCGTGCTACCCGGGCTGGTGGACTCGGAAATGATGCCCGTCGGTCTACCCGAAGAACAATCCCCCATCATCAAGTACGCCATCAAAAAATCGGCCTGTAATCGCCATGGCACGCCGGATGACTTCGCCGGCATCTCCATCCTGTTATCCAGCCCCGCATCGGACTTTATTACCGGGTCCATTATCGTTGTCGACGGGGGACTGTCCCTCGCCATCTGACCGGGGTTAACAGCTAGCGCACAGAAGGATCAGAAAATGAAATGTTTTGATTTAACCGGCAAGGTTGCGATTATTACCGGCGGCAACGGAG